>Ga0209702_10003066_pt1 | contig 27347 bp, 22 predicted proteins | sample FRY01_FD_187210 | JGI IMG/M metagenome (GOLD analysis project Ga0209702, IMG submission 187210) | Freshwater microbial communities from Lake Fryxell liftoff mats and glacier meltwater in Antarctica - FRY-01 (SPAdes) (version 2) | ecosystem: Environmental > Aquatic > Freshwater > Ice > Glacier... | reverse complement strand
GATTAAAAATATATCGTCAGGAACTGGCGATTACAAAGGTGGAGAGGAAATCAGACTTTGGTAACAAAGCACACTCTATGAAACCCGAAGCCCATCCCATCGCCTCTGGCGTGGGTGGGTAGTTCACAGTTCTCAATAAAATAAGGATAAAACCTGGTATTTTTTAAAGAAACTATCCTCTATTATAACAAATAGTTCAATCGTTTCAGTTAATAACATGTGATGCATGCGACGAATATTTAAGTATCAGCTTGTTTTAGGAATGGCGGTGGCCCTAGTGGCTTCCTGCACCAAAAAGGCCGGGATCGACACCAGCTCGAAGCCCAACATCGTTATCATTTATGCCGATGACCTCGGGTACGGTGACGTAGGAGCCTACGGCTCCACCGAATTGAAAACCCCTAACATGGATAGACTAGCCAACGAAGGGCTGTTGTTTACGAATGGTTACGCTACTTCTTCCACCTGTTCGCCGAGCCGCTTCGCGCTGTTGACGGGCGTGTATCCGTGGCGGAACTCCCGGGCTAAAATCCTGGCTGGAACGGCGTCGCTTATTATCGACACCGCGCAAGTTACCATCCCCAAAATGCTGGCCGAACAAGGCTACCATACGGGTATTGTGGGCAAATGGCACCTCGGACTCGGAAACGGTGATGTGGACTGGAACCAACGGATTTCGCCGGGGCCAAACGAGGTAGGGTTTGCGTACAGTACTATCATGGCTGCTACTCAGGACCGCGTTCCCACGGTCTACATCGAAAATGGCAACGTAGTCAACCTTGATCCAAACGATCCGATTCAGGTAAGCTACGACAAAAACTTCCCCGGTGAGCCTACCGGAAAAGATAACCCGGAGTTATTGAAAATAAAATGGCACCACGGTCATAATAATAGTATCGTGAACGGTATTCCCCGGATCGGCTTCATGAAAGGTGGAGAGTCGGCAAAGTGGGTTGACGAAGAGATGGCCGATATGTTTCTGGCGAAAGCTCAAAACTACGTCAAAGAGCATAAAGATGGTCCCTTCTTTTTGTATTATGCTCTACAACAGCCCCACGTACCCCGTACGCCTAGCCCTCGCTTTGTGGGTAGTTCCGGGATGGGTCCCCGCGGCGATGCGATCGTAGAAGCAGACTGGTGCATCGGAGAGTTTTTGAAAACACTGGAAGAGGAAGGCTTATTGGAAAATACGCTGATCGTACTATCTAGCGACAACGGTCCGGTTTTGAATGACGGCTACTACGACGACGCCGAAGAAAAGATTGGAAAACACACCCCGGCCGGAGTACTACGGGGAGGAAAGTACAGTTTGTTTGAGGCCGGTACACGCGTTCCTTTCATTACCTACTGGAAGGGACATATAACTCCCGGAAAGTCGGACGCCATCGTATCTCAGGTAGATTTACTAACTTCCCTGGCTTCGCTGGTAGGTAGTGATGCGCAAGGCCAGGATAGCAAGAATATGATGGACGTGTTTTTGGGAAAGAGCAAGCAAGGCCGGGACGAGCTGGTACTGGAAGCCACTACCCGCACGGCGCTCCGTAAAGGAGATTGGGTACTAATACCACCTTACAAGGGCCCGGCGATGAACGAATCGGTTAAAATTGAACTAGGCAACGCCAGCGATTACCAGTTGTACAATTTGAAGGAGGATATCAGCCAAACCAATAATCTGGCCGCCACCAATCCGGAAAAACTGAAAGAGATGATTGATTCTTTTCAGAAGATTCGGGGTGATGCGCAAGGAGACGTTGAAAAGCTGGAATTGAAGTAAACCAACTTCAAAGAAAGTGTTGGAAGTGCCTGCAACGGGTCATAGCGTTGCAGGCACTTTGTCGTATAATTACCTGCTGCTACAACTTTTTGAGGGGGATTATCGTTTGTGAAATGAATCTTAATTCAATCCTACGATCATGAAAAAAACAGGAGTACTATTTATTTTAGCGGTGTTTGCCCTTTCTACTTTCGCCTTTGCCCAAAAACCAAGCCCCAAGGCAACCGCCGAAGGGAAAAATGTTTCGGTAGTATACGGTCAGCCTTCGAAGAAAGGCCGCGCGATATTCGGTGCCGGTGGTAGCGGAAGCCTCGAAGCCTACGGTAAAGTATGGCGTACAGGTGCTAATGAAGCAACCGAAATTACCTTCAAGAAAGACGGAATGTTTGGCGGGAAAGCCGTTAAAGCGGGTACTTACACTTTATTCTCGGTTCCGGGCGAAAAAGAGTGGAAGATTATCCTGAATAGTGAATTGAAGCAGTGGGGAGCTAACGGCTACGACAAAATAAAGGCTAAGAATGTTGCAGAAGTAACGGTACCTACCAAGAAGTTTAAGGACTCAGCCGAGAAATTGAGCTTCATGGTAACAGATAAAATCGTTGCGATGCAGTGGGATATGATGGGTTTTGAAGTACCCATTAAGTTCTAATAAGTAGCCGTTAGCTCTCAGTTTGTTAGCTATTAGTTTTCTAATTAGTTGATTATTAAATCAATTTAAGAAGGCTTGGCAAGCGTTTATTGTTGACTAATTCTACTCGATTACTTTAATTACATCGTGAAATACTAAGGCCTGATTCACGGTGGTGAGTCAGGCCTTAGTATTTACAACCTTCTTATTCCCTACTTTCCATAAATACCATCGTGTCACGGTTTCGGAGCCATATAGCCTGATTGAGTTGGGTATTGGCCCGGGTATTTAAGAAGGCAGAGGCCACGCCCGTGCCGAGGGAGGTCCATAGTAGTGTTTTGTACGCATCCCGATTCCCGCTTACAAGAGTGTAGATGGTACCCACCGACCCCACTAAAGAGAAAGCAAAGCCAATGTTTCGATTGCGCCGTGATTGCAGGTAGAGCTGCATTCCACCGGGCGAAATCATGAATTCGCTTTTGAGAGCGTTATTTCCGGCGTAGACAACATTATTCTTTACGTATCGGTTGGGGCTCAACAAGTAAATCGTTTCCTTGTCGTACCACTGCCGGGCGAGCGTCGACTGTTGGCGCTGGGCCAGGGTAGCAGCCGTACCGCTCAGGATGAGACTAATGATTAGAAATAAAGCCCTTTTTCTTGTTAAGAGAATGTGATGCATTAGTGATGGGGGAGATTCGTTTTTGGAATAGTGAAGTGCTAGGATAACAACGCAATAATCTTGGGTAAGAATACCAACAGTCCCACGATTACCGCCGCGACGGCTACAATCAGCACCGCACCCGCGGCCAGATCTTTCACAGATTTGATCAGGGGGTGGTACTCGGGGGATACTACATCGGCTATTTTTTCAAGGGCCGTGTTAAATGCCTCGGCTGACCACACCAGGGTAATTTGGGTACTAATCAGCGCCCACTCCGTGTAGGATAATTGGAAGTAAAATCCTGCTCCGATGACGATAATAGCTACCGATAGGTGAATGCGGGCGTTGTTTTCAAATCGGAATAGCTCCATGATTCCCCTTCCGGCGAAACGAAAACTCCGAAGCGCTTTTTTGAAGTCAATGAGTGGGGTCATAGTAAGAGATCTTTAACGTTTCCCAATGAACTCACGCATCATAACCCATTCCCGACCGGGAGTTTTTACCTTAAAAGTTTCGAGGCAGCCGCGATCCTGTAAAGTAATGTAGCAGTTCTTTCCTTTTCGTCCGCCAAATGAAATATTCGACACTTTTTTACCAATGGTCGTGATCGTTGAGATTACCTTACCGGCCGGGGATACAACGGCTACTTGTCCCAACCCATGGCGGGTAATGTAAAGATTACCCTTGGTGTCGCAGCGCATTCCGTCCATGCCGCCATCCTCGAACTTGATAAGCAGACGCTTGTTGGATAGACTGCCGTCGGAGGCAAGATCGAAGGCCCATACATTGAGTTGAGCACTTTCGTTGACGTACAGCGTCTTCTCGTCGGGGCTCACTTCAATGCCATTGGTAGTACCCATATCTTCCGCTACCAGCCGTGTTTTGCCGTCGGGTGTTACGTGCCATACCTGCCCAGTACCCTTTTTCCAGTTGGGGTCTGAACAGAAAATATGCCCGGATCGGGTAATCGCCAGGTCGTTGGGTTGGTTCATCCGGGGTTCGTGGGCGAGTATTGTAACATCGCGGGTAGTGAGGTCAGCTTTGAGGACATTATGTCCGGTGAAGTCGGCGATATAGAACGTATTGGCATCGCCAAAGCGGATACCATTGCCGGTACTACCCTTGGGTAAGGTGATAAAAAAACTAGTACGACCGCGTCGGTTGATCTGGGCGATGGTACCATCCTGCGCAAAATTAACCGCGTAGATATTACCATCGGCATCCACTGCCGGTCCTTCACAATTGCTCGTAAATTCACTCACGGCGGTGAAAGTACTACTTGTGATCTGGGCCTGAGCAGTTTGGATAAACGGATAAGTGCCGAGAGTTAAGGCTAGTATAAGTCTGGATAGAGTCATGATTAAATTGTTTTTCAAGGCGGTAATGTACATAAGTTCCCAATTTATTGATTTATCATGACAAGGCAAAAATACGACCTAACTCTTAGCCCAAGGTATAAAAAAAGCCGAAGCATAAGGCTTCGGCGAAGAGGGTAGGTAGTTGGTAAGAGCTACCGGTTGTTGTACATATATATTGTTTCTTTCCATTTAATGGCGCACCCAATGGCTTTGGTTGTGGTAGTTATGACAGGCTTACCGGCAAGCAAATTGGTTACGGCATCATCCACGTAGCGTTTTGTTACGTTGGTCGGATCCTGCGGGTTGTCGTCTACGGTACCGATATACTGGACAACAAACTTACCCCCGGTGTTTTTTAGTACAAACACGTGGGGGGTGCGTGTCGCGCCGAACTCTTTGGCTACGATTTGGGAGTCATCTACCAGGTAGGGGTAAGTATAACCCTTTGATTTGGCTCGTTCCTGCATTTGGTCAAATGTATCATCTTCGTAGGCTATGGGGTCGCTTGGATTAATCGTAACGACGGGATAACCCGCTCCCGCATATTTTTTGTGAAGCTCAACAATCCTGTCCTCATAAGCGCGGGCAAAGGGGCAATGGTTGCAGGTAAATACCACAATCACTCCTTTCTTCGGTGCGTAATCAGAAAGGGCTATCATATTTCCATCGATGTTTTTTAATCGAAAGTTAACTACGGCATCACCTATCTGATACCCATAGGCTGATACTTCGGGGCCTGTGGGGCTAGTGGATGAAACGAGGAGTGACCGGTCGTTGCGAAACGTAGTCGCCATCGTGAGTATACTTCCTATCACCAGTGCTGTTGTCCATACGTATTTCCTCATCGTTTTGTAATCCATATTCATATTACATTTGACGGTTAATATTCCATAAAGTAACTAATCTCGCGGGCAAGCGTCTCATAATCAAGGGTCTTCTCAAAAAAAACTCTTTTCGACCGGGCGGTATTAATGATTAAAGTAGCGGGTAAAGCCCCGCTCCACGTGGGATCTACCCGTTCGATCCAACTGTTAGCATTGGGTTCGTTGAGCAACCACACGGTATTGCTGAGCTTCATCCGCTCTACGAACGGAATGACGCGGTCTTCCATTTCCTTTACAAAATCCATGCTAATCAGTAAAATCCTGACTTTTTGACTGGCGTAATTTCTTGATAATTCCTCAAAGTGAGGGAGTTCCTGAACGCAGGGACGGCACCAAGTAGCCCAAAAATTTACGATATAGGTAGTATCTGATGTTGTTTTAAACAAGGTATCGATCGCCGACCATTTTACTTCCAATACTCCCCCGTGCTGTGGCTTCGCCTCAACAGCGGTGGGAATGGTACTTTCAGTTGGGATATGGAGGGGATCATTTTCTGACAGATTTTCCTGGGAAAAAGCGGGAATAGTAAGCAACGATAAACACAGGAGGAATGCCTTTCTCATGAATGGTTAGTTGACTTTTTGGGGGTAAGTGGCTTCAAGTGAACACTTTTCAAACATCATGCCTGTTTTTAACGTTCATGCAGACAATATACACATTTCTGAGTTGTGAATTATACGGATAATTAAAAAATTTAGGCAACAGTCGTTGTGAATTGTTGCACTTGTGGCTATCTTTGCACCTCATTTCAAAAAAAAGAAGTTAAATCATGTACGCAATCGTAGAAATCGCAGGTCAGCAATTTAAAGTTGAGAAGGGTCGCGAAATCTTCACGCATAGGCTTGAAGGGGACGCGAACGCTGCACTTGTATTCGACAAAGTCCTACTCGTTGATAACGAAGGCACGATTCAGATTGGCGCTCCTGTACTGGAAGGTGCCTCTGTAAACGTAACTATTTTGGAGCACCTAAAAGGCGAGAAGGTGATCATTTTCAAAAAGAAGCGCCGCAAAGGATATCGCGTTAAGAACGGTCACCGTCAGTACCTGACGAAGATTCGTATTGACGAAATCGTTGCCTAATTCTTTTTAGAGTTCGTTTAGTTAAAGAAATTTTAAGTATCAGAATAAAATACTAAGAAAACATGGCACACAAGAAAGGTGTAGGTAGTTCGAAAAACGGTCGTGACTCAATGAGCAAACGCCTTGGCGTTAAACTTTTTGGTGGGCAGGTAGCTAAAGCTGGTAACATCATCATTCGTCAGCGTGGCACGAAGCACAACCCCGGTAAAAACGTTGGTGTTGGACGTGATCACACATTGTTTGCTCTCGTGGATGGTCACGTGGTATTCAAGAAGAAATCCGGCAACAAGTCGTACGTTTCTATTGAGCCCGTAATTGTATCCGTAGTGGCAGAAGCATAGTAGTTGATGCTGCTTTCCTGATCGGAAAAGCAGAAAAAAGTTAAAGCAAAGCTCACCGAATTTTATTCGGCGAGCTTTTTGCTTACTAAACCAATTGAAGGTTTTTGGTGTTCTGTCTCTAGAAATACATTATTGAAACTTCGACATCTAATTATACAACTATGTTGGCTCGTCCCATTTATATCTATACAGAACTTAGTCCCAACCCAAACTCAATGAAATTCGTCCTGAATTTTGAGTTAGTGCCCGACGGACTCTCGTTTGATTATCCCTCACATGCGGCGGCTATGGAGACGGGCAAAGCTTCACCTCTGGCGGCTGACTTGTTTCAGTTTCCACACGTACAGCGGGTGTTTGTTGCCAGTAATTTTATTACGATCACCAAAGACGACGCCAGTACCTGGGAGGAGGTATTGTACGATACCAAGCAGTTTCTGAAAATATATTTTGAAGAAAATCAGCCGGTTTTTGAGCCCAAAACAATTGAAACTAACACGACTATTGTAGAGGTCAATGACACAGAAACGGTGCAAAAAATCAAGACGGTGCTGGATCAGTACGTGCGCCCGGCGGTTGAATCTGACGGTGGTGCAATTAACTTTCATTCGTTTGATGAGGAGTCAGGAACCGTGAAAGTATTGTTGCAAGGCTCCTGCAGCGGTTGTCCGTCTTCTACGCTCACTTTGAAGTCAGGGATAGAAAACCTTTTGACCCGGATGGTTCCCACCGTGAAGACCGTAGTAGCCGAAGGAGTGTAAGGAAAAAACAAAAAGAATAGAAAATAAGTGGGGTACGGTCGTGTAATTTTTACGCGACCGTACCCCACTTATTTATTTGAAGACCAGCTGATTATTTGAAGACTACCTGAAAATAGTGACACTACCACTGCGGTCTTTGATTTCCGGGTGTAGTTTAATGATGTAGTTGTACGTCGCCGAAGGAAGTGCCTCACCATTCCAGCGCCCGTTCCAGGGTTGGGTGTACCCTCTTGAACGAAATATCTCCCGGCCGTAGCGATTAAAAATAATCACTTCACAGGTGGGGTAAGCATTAATGTCTTTAAGTTCCCAGGTATCGTTGACACCGTCACCGTTGGGGGTAAAACCATTGGGAGTTTCGATGATAGGGAATACAGTCACCGTAATATCGCCCTCCGAATAGCAGCCGTTGGCCGTGGAAACCCGCAGACGGTAGGTAGTTGTTTGTTGGGGGGTAGCTACAGGTTCAGGTATTGCGGCGTTGGTAAGCCCATCCAGTGGCGACCATTTATACTCAGCACCGGGCGTTACCGAGCTACGCAGTACCACACTTTCTCCCGCCAGTATTGCCTTATCGTTTCCTACCTGGGCGCGTGGCGCTGTTACTACATTAATGGTTTGACTTCTACTTTTTAAGCAGCCATTTGGAGCATTGTAAACATAGGTAATCAAATGGCTCCCGGTACCCGCCTTTCGGGCATCGAAGGTTGTTCCGTTGATGCCAGTACCCGTAAACGTGCCGCCAGACGGCGAAGCTGACAGAGACAAGCGGGTATTTATCTGTCCACAAAGGGGTGGGATGGAGTCAAACAGAACGGTAGGTACTGCTTTTACCAGAATAGGTACGTAGTCGGAGCGTTGATTACACCCCGTCAGGGTGTCCCGTACCTCTACTGAATATAGCCCCCCGGTTCGTACGCTGCGCGATGCCGATAAAACTCCCGGTAGTTGCGCTTGCTCCTTGTACCAGGTATAGGCAAGGTTGGGGGCCTGACTGACTTGTAGCCGGACGGAATCGCCTTCGCAAAACTCGGAGATAGGGGCGGTCACCAGGGCCTGAGGTCTGGCATTGAGCTTAACATTCACCGTATCGGCAGTTACGCAGCCCGTTGTCAAGTTCGTGGCATTTACAATATAAATGCCCGCAGCGGCGATTTGAGGAATGATATTACCCGTTACACCCGGTAGTGCCTTCCCGTCTTTTTTCCATTTTAAATCCCAGCTATTTCCCCCTACATTGATGGTAAGATCAATGGTAGATCCTTCGCATATCGCGGCTAGGGGGCCCGGAGTTATCTTTACGTCATCGGGACTTCTGAATTTTACGTTGAGGTTTTCGCCCAGCGTACGGGCATTACTGCAGCGGTCGGCAAATGACTTTACCACCGAGTAGGTTCCTTCCTGAGTAATCAGAATATTGGGGCCAATGGCCTTGTCAATATTAGCACCATTGCGTTGCCATTGATAAAACCAGCGGTTATTTACTTCGGCTTTTAATGAGATGGTATCACCCCGGCAGATACCAATTTCAGTCATCGCTTCGCCGTTGGTTACCGAAGTATTCGGAGGAAATAGCGCTTGGGTCAATGATACTGGTGGTGAATTCTCGTCGGAGCAGTCTATTACCAACACCTGATAGTCGCGGTGTACTTCACCGATTTTCTTGCCGTTGCGGTATTCTTCTACCGCTACCCGATAAATAAATAATCCGGTTTGGGTAGGGGTGAGGCTAATGGTGCCCGTATTTTCATTGATGGTTAGCCCAGGGGAGCCGGGAATGGGTGTATCGGTGCTGAATCCCGAGGCCCATTGACTTCGGGGGTAAGGACCCGCGGATGCCGGGGCCAAAGGATCAATACCAAAGGGTGGGCGTGTGCTATTGAAGGGTGTCTCCAAACGATACCTAAGCTTATCGCCGTTGGCATCAGTAGCCCCGGATTCGAACTGGTAGGGGGTATTCCGGCAGACGATTTCGCCATTGGCGGGTTGAAAAACCGGCGAGCTGTTGAGTACAGAAAGGGCAGGAAACTCGGTGTATAGGACCAGCGATGAAGTGCCGGCCGACCGGATATTGAGTATATCGCCGCTACGGCAGCAACGTTCCCAGCTTACGTAGTATCCTTCCGGGTCGTTGTACTGATCGGGGCTGAGACGAATTTCTGCCGAAAACTGAACCACATTCGTTTTGATGTTGCGAGCCTGAGCACAACCGGGATTACTGTATGTCAATGGTTCCTTTTTGATACGCGGCAATAGCAGATCGTTGAGCCTGGCGTTGTCCTTTTTTTGAAAAAAAGATACAGTTAGTTCATTTTGCTCCGCATTCGGATCCGAACTATTCGCGTCGTAGTAAAGTATTACGGTAACCTTGTACAAACCAGCCTGACTTCCCGGGCTTACCATGACATTTCCTCCTACAATATGAGAAGCCTCGGTTAGACCAGCCAGCCCTATTAACCCGATCCACACCAATAAAAAACCTCTCAAAATCTTCATCCTTACATTGCTTGGTTGTAGTGTAACCTTAGAGCAACTTTAATGCCAGTTCGCTCACTAAATCAGATAACTCATAACCATTGTCGAGTGAGGTATAGGGGTATTGGGATGAGAAAAATATAGTTGTAACAGGGCCTGATGGAATTAGTTCATTATCATTAGCCCTAAAAATTTCACACTTTTTAGGGCAATAATTTAAAAATGAATTTTATCTTTGGGAACTAGTATGCAAGCATACTTATTTTTGGATTGGGTTAGTAACTTTGAGCGCCAGAAATACTAATCATTTCCTACAAAATGGATTAATTTACTATTCTACCGACAGAACATAAGCACTTAACTCAACTATGGCACAATATTTCAGCAGACGCAATCTTGACTTCCTCTTACATGAGGTATTTAACGCTACCGAACTTACTCAGTACCCCTATTTTGAGGCACATGACAAAGAGACCTTCGGAATGGTTCTGGATTCAGCTACTCAGATAGCGGATTCCATTATGTATCCGTACTACCGTGAAGTTGATCGGAATCAGCCCGAATTGAAGGATGGAAAGGTTAAAGTGCATCCGCAAATCAGGGAGTACCTGAAAGCGATGGGTGAAGGCGGATTGATTGGAGCCGGGTTTCCTTTTGAAAACGGCGGACAACAATTACCAGAGCTACTTGGTGCCTCCATGGGATTCATATTGATGGCGGCCAACAACGGTATGATGTACACAGGGTTAACCTCCGGTGCCGCCAACCTGATTACTACTTTCGGGTCACAGGAGTTGATTGACAAATACGTAGAGCCCATGCTGAGTGGTAAGTGGCAGGGAACCATGGCCCTTACGGAGCCTCAGGCGGGAAGCTCGCTGTCTGATATCACTACCTCCGCCGAATTACGGGAAGATGGTAGTTACCTGATCAAAGGACAAAAAGTGTTTATCTCCGCCGGTGATCACGACGCGGTCGACAACATTGTACACCTAATGCTGGCCCGGATTAAGGGTGCTCCAAAAGGTACCAAGGGCATTTCCTTGTTTGTAGTACCTAAGTACCGGATCAAGGAGGATGGTAGCTTTGAACACAATGACGTAACCTCAACCGGAATTTATCATAAACTCGGGCAGCGCGGTACACCAGCTATGCACCTTACCATGGGTGAAGCCGATGATTGCCAGGGATGGCTGGTAGGAGAGCCTAATCGTGGGCTGAACTACATGTTTCGGATGATGAACGAAGCCCGGATTGGAGTAGGTATGACCGGAGCTGCTATTGCGTCCGCCGCTTATTATGCATCCCTTGAATACGCCAAAGAACGCCCGCAGAGCCGCCGATTAAACGAAAAAAATCATCTGGATAGTCCGCAAACTATGATCATCAATCACCCTGATGTGATGCGGATGTTACTGTTTCAGAAATCCGTGGTGGAAGGTTCCCTCTCCTTGTTGATGGAAAGCGCTCGGTTGTCTGACCTCGTGCGGGTGACCGAAGGCGAGGAAAAAGAAAACTACGAGCTACTGCTCGACCTGCTGACGCCGGTAGCCAAGACATTCCCGACCGAAATGGGAATTCGTTCGGTAAGCGAAGGCTTACAGGTACTGGGTGGTTACGGCTTTACGGAAGACTTTCCCTTGGAGCAAATGCACCGGGATATCCGGATTACCTCCATCTACGAAGGTACCACGGGCATACAGTCGCAGGATTTGCTGGGACGTAAAATGACAATCAAAGGAGGCAAAGCACCACAGTTGCTATTTGCCGAAATCAATAAGACGCTGAGCGAAGCCGATACGCATGAGTCGTTGAAGCCCTACGCCGACATGCTGCGCAAGGAGCTAATGCGGGTGCAGGACGTGACGTCTAGCTTGCTTCCTCATGCCATGCAGGGTGATTATGAGCGGTTTCTGATGGACGCCACGTTGTATATGGAAATGTTTAGCATTGTGACCATTGCCTGGCAGTGGTTGAAGCAAGGAGTAGTTGCCCAAAAAGCCTTGTTAACTCAATCAGGAGCTGATGGCGAAACTGCTTTCTATGAAAGTAAACTGCATACGATGAAGTACTATTTCCACTATGAAGTGCCCAAGACCAAAGGGTTGGCTACACGCCTGAAAGACACGGAAATACTAACCATCACAACAGATAAAGAACTGGTACTTTAACCCAACGCTCTTTTTCTTAACTTAAACAAACAAGTCAACAACAACTGGAAACCAAAGTAAGTAGAGAATAAGCCCCGCCTGTGGCGGGGCTTTATTTTTACTGGACTACCAGTTTCAGCACTTTTGCCTTGGTTCTTACCTTCAACCATTCCTCTATGCGTTTTACCTCAGAGTTTGAGGGACGACGTATGAATCTGGCGTAGGCCAGGAATATGGTATCTGTTTTGCCTTCCTGTAAATTATGAATGGGTGTATACATCAAAGAGAACTCAGTAACATTGGCGTGTTCTACCTTCAGCTCTTTGCTAATATCTCCCGACTCTGACTCTTGTGACCGGTATCGGATCACTTCCTTTTCCAGCATTGTAATTTGGTCATCCTTATCTTTGATGACCTCTTCATTCTTTTTGTATAAATCTTCCAAAATCCCCGTCCGAAGCTGTTGATTAAACATTGCCAGGGTATTTGAATTAACTTCGTTATAATTCTGCCGAATGATGAGCTGAGTACGGGAAAGCCCATATTGGGATAGTTTCTGGCTGGCGGCAATCATCTGGGTACTATCGATCGTTTGCCCGATACACGTGACAATAATGCGGGAAGTATCGGGACGAAATACCAGCTGTTGGTTGATTACCTGAGTGGCCGGATAGCTCATTTCACGTTCCAAAAACGTACGGGCATTACGTTCGAAGATACTTTTTTGTACTACGTTGTAGGCAATAAAAATACTCGGAATCATGGTAGCTATTACCAACATTCCAATCCATATTTTTACGCGACGAGCGGTTTTTTCATCCACATATTGCTTCGGCTTGTAGCGCAGGTATCTGACGATCAACACCGTAGAAAAGGCAATAAAGACGCTGTTGATTGAGAATAAATAGAAGGCACCGAAGAAGTAGTTCCACTGAGCCGTAGCCAAGCCGTAGCCTGCTGTACAGAGTGGGGGCATCAGGGCCGTGGCGATTGCTACACCGGGAATAGCGTTACTTTTTTCCTTTCTGGAGCCGGCAATAATTCCGGCAAAGCCACCAAATAGTGCGATCAATACATCCCATAGGGTAGGGGCGGTACGCGCTAATATCTCGGTTTGGGCGTCGCTAAGTGGAGTTATAAGAAAGTATACGGTAGAGGTAATTACACTGATTACAACCGCAATAGCAAGGTTGATCAGCGCCCGGCGAATAAGTTGAAGATCAAAAATTCCAATACCTAAACCAATACCGATGATAGGGCCCATCAAGGGAGAGATGAGCATGGCTCCGATAATCACAGCCGTGGAGTTAACATTGAGGCCGATGGAGGCAATAAAAATCGCACAGATTAAAATCCACAGGTTAGTGCCACGGAATTCGACTCCTTTCTTTATCTCCTCGATGGTGCAATCTTCGTCGGCTTTTCCCTCTTCAAGGTTAAAAATATGAGTTAAAAAGCCTTTGACTTGGCGAACAAACTCCGGTGTATGGAAGGGCTGAGGGGTTGTCTTCATCAGAATTTGGTAATAAAAAACCTGGGGTCAAAGATAAATGGATATATTTGATTAACTAAAAAGTAACACCCTAAGTATAATCTAACCTCGCCATCTTAACATGGATTTGTTTACCGTCATTGCCTTACTCACTACTATCTGCGCTTTATTTGCCTACGTTAATTTTCGGTATGTCAAGCTACCTACTACCATTGGGCTGATGCTGATTGCCCTATTGTCCTCTATCGCAATCATCATTGTCGGTCAGTTTAATCCGGCGGTATTGGAGGGTGTAGAAGGGCTGATTAGCCAGATTGACTTCCCTCAGGTCCTGCTGGAAGTAATGCTTAGTTTCCTCCTCTTTGCGGGGGCTCTGCACACCGATATGGATCTGATGCGGGAGCAAAAGTGGAGTATTCTGAGCTTTGCTACCGTCGGGGTACTTATGTCTACCTTTCTGATCGGGGGCTTATTTTATGTGGTTTTACCGCTGATCGGCTTAGGGATCCCGTTCATTCACTGCCTGCTTCTCGGCGCGCTAATTTCACCAACGGATCCTATTGCGGTACTTGGAATCTTGAAGGAAGCCAAAGTTCCTAAAAACCTGGAAATTGTAATTACCGGGGAATCGCTGTTTAACGATGGAGTAGGGGTAGTGATTTTTCTCACCATATTACAAATTGCTACGTTGGGACCGACAGAAGTTACTCCGGCCGAGATTACTTTGTTGTTTGCCGAGGAAGTGGGCGGAGGGTTAATTTTGGGGATTGTTCTTGGATATATCACCTATAAACTCATGAAGTCCATTGATCACTACCAGACGGAGGTATTACTATCATTAGCGCTGGTCATGGGAGGCTACTCGTTAGCTTCTGCTCTTCATTTTTCGGGTCCATTGGCCGTAGTGGTAGCCGGTTTGTTTATTGGCAACAAGGGGCGTTCCGAGGCGATGTCGAGCGAGACCGTCGAGTACCTCGATAAGTTCTGGGAATTAATTGATGAGTCGCTTAACGCCTTGTTGTTTGTCCTCATCGGCTTGGAAATGGTTGTCGTAGAGTTTTTGAATGACTACTGGATTGCCGGTTTGATTGGCATTTGTATAGCGCTATCGGCTCGTTTTGTATCGGTTTATATTCCAATTCTGGCCTTGCGGCGCTCAGTAAACTTCATGCCCCGAACACCCATGATTATGACCTGGGGAGGGTTGCGGGGCGGTATATCCATTGCCCTGGCCTTATCGCTCACCGCGGATATGAACAAGGATCTGATATTATCAATTACGTACTGTATTGTTATTTTCTCCATCCTGATTCAGGGGCTGAGCCTGGGCACTATGGTGAAGAAAGTAAAGTTAAAATACGGACTGTAATGCAGAAAAGGGCGAAAGAGCTATCCTTCGCCCCCTTGAATACGTGTTGTATTGGCTAGAACAAGAAACTAAATCCAGCTCCCAGATTTAAGATTCCAGTAGGTTGGTGGGACTGCACAGGTTCCTGCGAGACCTGACGACCGATCTGAATTTCTTGCATTAGGTTATCATATTTCAGGTCGGCCGTAATGTATTGGGCCGACGCATGAAGAGCCAGCCAACGGTTTACTTTGTAACGCGTGGTAAATCCTGCTCCTGCCGCCAGAGCATTGGTAGTTTGGGAAGGAGTAGTGTAGGTAAGAGGCATTCGTAAAAACTCGGTGGATAATTCCATCCGTGAACTCGTTGCCTGGGCATAGCCTCCGGTAAGCTGAAAGTCAAATATAAAACGACCCATCGGAACCGTGAGCAGCGGCCCTACCATCAGGGTTTGAAGCGTACAATTAGTTGCATTACTTTTCCAGTAACTGGATTCCAGATTCCCGGAAACTGATTTCAGAAGCGCGTCTTGTCGAATGGTATTGGAAACGAACGAGTAGCTGCCTACCATCCCTAGCCTTCTGCCGAGTCGGTACCCAAGAGAAACCTGAGCCGACTGGCCACCTCCCATGAGTTTTTGAGTATTTTTGCCGAAGGGTGAAGCCACGGGTACACTATAACCAGCGGTAACACTAACAAAACCTTTATGAGTCAACGTGGATAAAATGAAGGTTTGTTGTGCCGATACGTTGCCTGCTAACAGGCCGACGAGTCCTAATAAAAGTAAAAAACGTTTCATAGTTATAATGCTTTATGGGTTCCAGTTGTATCATACATAACAACTACCGTGCCAAAAATGTAATTAATTAGTAATGAGAGAATTAGTTAAGAGGTTTCTCGTGGAGATCAGGAAGGAACAATGCCTGCCTTCCGACTATTTTCCGGGCGGAATACTCCCAGCCTTTCGTTCAAATGAGTTGGTAGGTTACAGGCGTCCGGACACGACCATTTTCTTTTCGGCTATCAGCTGTTTTACGCTACAATCGCTGCTGCCCCAGCTGGACGCTGAAAGTCGGGATGTTGCTGAGACCATCATGGATCAGATCAAGATGCACTACGGTGAGTTTCAAAATAAAGATGGGTTAAAAACGTATAATTTCTGGCAAACCAGACCCTCCCGCCATTTCCCCAACGGGTACCTATTGGGCAATTTTGAGCATTTTAGAATTCCTGACGATGTAGATGATACTTCATTTATTTACTTGACTAGTAATCCTACGGAAGAAGAGTTATCTTGGTTGAAGCAAAAACTAGTACGACATGCGAACGGGACCCAGCAATGGATCAGAAATACGTACCCGGAGTACCGTACTTTGCGGGCGTATTCCACTTGGTTTGGAAAAAATATGTACGTGGAGTTTGACGCGTGCGTGTTGAGCAACGTACTGTATTACATTTTTGCGTATGATTTACCGCGCAACCGACACGATCGGGATAGTCTGAGCTACATTAGATCGATAATAGAAACGGATCGTTACCGTACTGAGCCCTTCCGCTGCGCTCATCAGTACCCACGTACGTCACTCATTATTTATCATGTTGCCAGGCTCATCGCTGCTTTTGACCCAGAAGAGTTGCGGCCCATTAAATCGAAGCTATTGGAAGATGCCGGGGCACTGTTTGATGGGGAGACTCACCCTATGTACCGCGTACTGTTAGCCACCTCGCTGTTGCGGCTAGGCCAGGTACCAGAGCGAATAGCAACAGAAGCCTTTGAAGAAAAGGACTTCAAAGGCTTCTACTTCTTTATTGCCGGACTATTGACGGCCTACGAGCACCCATTGTTGTACAGATTGGCTCCCGGAAAGTTGTTCCATATGCACTGGACGTGCCGGGCGCATTGTTGGACGCTGTTGGTAGAATACGAAGTACTCTATCAGGAAGCTTTGAGCCGGAAACAATTGGACAAAAGGTAGGCGTTATTGATCCATAGCCCAGTCAGTAGCTGATCTGATGAAGGTTTCCACCATGTCCGTAACCGAATAGTCCTCTGACTCATCAAGATCCGCCAGATCAGAAAGGGGTAAAATGGCACCTTTCCAGGATTCACTGACTTCCCACCTCCCGGCATCAAGGGTAGGTACGTTTTCATAATTGAGGGTTCCTTTCTGTGCATAGCCAGAAAAATAGAGGTAGGGACTACCGGCCATAGGATCTTCCATCGCCAGTCCATACCCAATTCCAATCCGATCGTTAGGAATAAAATAAATGCCGGTATCGAAGTGATGAGGCCAGATGCGAACCTCCGCTTGCTGTTGTAGGTGTCCCAAAAGCCAGCCGCAGGTATCGTTGGCAATGCTCCGATAAAACTTCCACTCGGCGAGTCCATCGTCAATCAACACATCTACTGGTTCGTGGGCAATGGGGTAGTCGGGTATTTCAAAATGTAGCTTTTCCGAAAATCCCTCTGCATTAATTCCCAGTTTTTTAATCTGCCTCGCCAGGGTAGCTTCTATTTCTGCGTAGCTCATTCCGATTGTCTCTGCTTCAAAAAGTACGTGCATTGACGCGTCGAGCCATTCGAAATAAAGGGTATCTAAGTTTAGACTTACTAGGACCTTTCCCTTTGGACTATCGATCCAACGACCCAGTAACCGACTCCCCAACGAGTCAAAATATACATTGGTGTGGCTCTCATCTTCCTTTTTAGGGACGAAAGTATGCCCGACTTTCGCAATCAGCTGACTCAGCAAATGGAGACGGATATCGGTATCATTGTACTCCTGCATAGGGTATCCCGGTTAGTTGGTGAATCTCGTAATTGAAGGTACTAAGATCGTTGAAGTTAAACTTCTTTACATCATCATGGCCGCAGGCACGCGCTACCACTTTCATGAGATCATTGGTTGCCGTAAAAAAGTTGCAGAGCTGCTTGGCCGAAGAATCAATGATTAGCCGCTGCCGGAGGCTTTCCTTTTGCGTTGCGATTCCTACCGGACAGTTGTTGGTATGACAGGCTCGCATGCCAAGGCAACCAATCGCTTGCAGAGCCGAGTTCGCCACGGCTACGGCATTGGCTCCCAGCATGAGGGCTTTGGCAAAATCTTCGGCTACCCGCAAACCTCCGGTGATGATGAGACTCACATCGGTGGCCCCCACCTTGTCTAGGTGTTTTCTGGCTCTTGCCAGGGCAGGAATGGTAGGGATGTTGATATTATTCCGAAGAATACTGGGAGCAGATCCCGTACCGCCACCCCGACCATCGAGTATTATATAGTCGACTCCTACGCGCAGGGCAAAATCAATGTCGGCTTCAATGTGGCTGGCTGCGATCTTAAAACCAACGGGGATTCCTCCGGTTTTCTCCCGAACCTCAGTAGCAAATGCTTTAAAATCTTCGGCGGTAATCAAATCAGGAAAAGCGGCCGGAGATATGGCGGTTTCGCCCTCCTGTAAGCCCCGCGCTTCGGCAATTTCTTTGTTGACTTTTATACCGGGTAAATGTCCGCCCGTTCCGGTTTTGGCTCCTTGTCCACCCTTGAAGTGAAACGCCTGAACTTTCATGACCTTATCCCACGAAAAGCCAAACTTAGCCGAAGCCAACTCATAAAAGTAGTGGGAGTTATTTTCTTGCTCCTTCGAAAGCATACCACCTTCACCGCTGCAAATGCCCGTACCGGCCAGTTCTGCCCCTTTGGATAGTGCAATTTTTGCTTCTCGGGAAAGTGCCCCGAAGCTCATGTCCGAAACAAACAACGGCAAGGCCAATTCCAGCGGTTTTTTTGCCTTTGGACCAATCACGGTTCGGGTAGTGACCTCCGTCTCGTCGAGTAAAGGCCGACTTGCGAGTTGGGCCGGTAAAAACTGAATATCTTCCCATTTTGGTAAGGTGTTTCTGTCCACGCCCATGGCTTCCGAAGGCCCATGTTTTCCTACCTTAGATAACCCGTTCTTGGCTAATTGCTTGATATAACCGGTATACGGTTCCGTATCTTCGGGATGGGTATCGGCGTACTGTCCTAGGTAGGCGTCCCGGGCGAATGGCTGAGGATGCACTTTCAGGAACTCCGTAATTTCTTCTTCATCGATATAGACGGTGCCCTCTTTAATCGTGGTGGAGAATTTTTGTAGGGCTTCTTTATTGCTGTAAGCACTGACCCCCGTATCATAGCGGTAATCCCACCCGTGTAGTCCACAGATCAGATTTTCGCCTTCCATGTGTCCATCGGCCATCAATGCGCCCCGGTGGAGGCATCGACCGTACAGGGCGGATACTTGATCGTCGTATTTAATGACCACGAGGTCCAGGTTGTTAATCAGAAAGTGGGTTGGTGTTTTTTCGGAGAGTTCTTCAAATGGGCAGAGTTTAATAGGTTGTTTCATAAAATGTATGGTTTAGGAGTAAGCTTTGTGATTGAATACTATCGGAACCAAAAATTTCATGCCATCCGGTAAGCCCGACGTTGCCAGAATGATGGTGGGAAGAGGATTGCCTAAGGTGAGTAAGTATTTCTTGTCATCCACTGCCTGGCTCGGACGCAATTAAATAAATGCAGTTGTTACAAAAACTTGTGGGGAAAGCTCCTTACGCTAGTTTTGAAGCACGATTTACGCTTTCGGCAGACTAAAAAAGAATTAATTTAGCGATTATTTAGACAGTAGAGTGGGTTTGACTGGAAACTCGGAGGAGTAAGATCGAGTTGAATTGACTCGTGGGGTGCGAGGATGTTAGCGGTTCATTAGTAGCTCTTTGTGCTTAAAATTTCGTTCTGCATGACTCTTCCGAAGAAGAAGTCTGCATTGTTAATTTAGTGACATTGTTAGATAATTAATTAAATCTTTACAAAAGGCTAACGGCCGGGCGGTGTTCCGCTATAAGCTATTAGTTGACAGCTATTTATGGAAAAAGAATTCAACCAATTACCCGAGCGTCGTCAGGAACAGCTGATGGCTTTTGATCGCCTGTTGACCATTATGGACGAGCTACGGGAAAAATGCCCCTGGGATCGGAAGCAGACCTTAGAAAGTCTCCGTCATCTGACCATTGAAGAAACTTACGAGCTATCGGATGCCATTCTGGAAAACGATATGCCCGAGATCAGGAAAGAACTGGGAGATTTGCTCCTGCACATGGTTTTCTACGCTAAAATAGGCTCCGAAACCAACCATTTTGATATTGCCGATGTATTGCACGGAATCAGTGAAAAATTGATCAGCCGACACCCGCATATCTATGGTGATGCCGATGGTAATGTTGTGGCGGCGGATACGGAGGAGCAAGTGAAGCAAAACTGGGAGCAACTGAAACTGAAAGAAGGCAACCGCTCGGTGCTGTCGGGTGTACCGCAGTCGTTACCGGCGTTGGTAAAGGCCATGCGTATTCAGGAAAAAGCACGTGGTGCCGGATTTGATTGGGACGAAAAGAGTCAGGTGTGGGAGAAGGTAGAAGAGGAAATGCAGGAATTTAAGGAGCATTATAATGCCGAGACCAACGAAGTAATTGATGAGAAAGAAGCCGAAGCGGAGTTTGGTGATTTGCTATTCTCCCTCGTAAACTACGCTCGATTCGTAAAGCTGAACCCCGAAACCGCCCTCGAAAGAACCAATAAGAAATTTATCAAGCGTTTTCAATTCATGGAAGAGCACGCCGGCGCGGATGGGAAGGCGCTGCACGAAATGACACTAAATGAAATGGATATTTATTGGAATCGTGCTAAAATGGAGGTAAAGAACTAGGTATGTCGTCACACCATATTGTACGCGAAAAACAGGAACCTGCTCTGATCATTGCCAACGGAGAAGCCTGTGACGATGAGTTGCTGGGTCAGCTATTGGAATGGAGCCCGTTTGTGGTAGCGTTGGACAACGCTATTTATCGGGTACTCGACCGGGGTGTAATGGTCGACGTTTGGATGGGTGATTTTGATGATGAGCACGACTTTGATGCTATTCGTGAGCGACAGCAACCCTTAGAAATTGTACCTACCCCTGATCAGGACAAAACGGATTTAGAAAAAGCCATTGATTTTTTGGTTGACCGCGGATTTCCGGCGGCTAATATTGTGTGGGCTACGGGCCGCCGGGCTGATCATGCGATTACGAATATGACGAACATGGTGCGGTACAAGACAGACATCCGATTGGTGATGTATGACAATAATTCAAAAATATTCCCGCTCGTGGATACTTTTGAAAAGTGGTATACCGCCGGAACGCCCATTTCTTTGATTCCGGTAGGGGAGGTGAGCGGTATTACCACGAGTGGATTGAAGTATAATCTCCAAGAAGAAACGCTGACGTTGGGTCATCGCTCCGGCAATAGCAACGAAGCCGCGCAGGACGGGTTTGTTCGGATCACGGCCCGGAAAGGTGACCTTCTGATTATGGAGTGTTGGGATTTGTAGCCTAAAATCCGAGCATTCGAATTAGTGGTTGAAGCTTGGTACTGATGTCCATTTGTGGTAAGAGGTGAAGCCACGAGAAAAGTACAGTAGTAATCCCAAGACGATAAAACGTTTTGGGATTTTTTATTCCCGGAATAATCAAAAGTAAAAACCACCCAATAAATAAGAAAGTGAAAGGAGATAAAAGCCGATACGTAGGCTCATCAAAGGGGCTCAGTAACCGCGCAAAAAACAAGAACATGAGGTAGGTAATTGTTGTCATTAAGAGATAGTGTACTGATTGATCCAGTTTAGATTTTTGAAATCTAACTAGCCTGAAAAACAGAATAAAAGTAAACGCTTGCAGGGGTATAGCTACCCAAAATGCCAAGTCAAAATAATGAAAATCTGTGTCCCGGAACAGAAAAGCTTCGTTGAGTAGCCCTTTGGTAAAAGAAACACAATTATGCCACAGCGATTTCTGACCTTCAAACCTGGTATCTCCCAGTAATTCGCCGCTCTGTAAGAAGTTGACTCCTGTGTATAGTGCAAAAAATGTAATCCACCCCGCTGCATAAAGGATTTGAATTTTTGCGGTGGTTCTATGCTTTTTGAAAAGATTATAAATACCTAGGACTAGACTAAGCGGTATGATAAAAACTCCCGCGTACCGAACGAGGATAAGCGCTGTACCAAGTAGGAAGATCGTCCAATAGTGTTTGGGTAAATTGAAGAAGCAATAGGTCCAGGCGAATAAAATAGTAAGGAAAAGTGGCTCTGACCAGGTATGAGCCCAAAGTTTCACAAATTGTCCTAGTAGTAAAATACAACCAAGCAACAGGGCCTTATTGGGTTTGAACCAACGATTCATCAGGAGTAGTAGAACGGCCGATGCAAGTAGGTTTACTACTTTGGAAGCCCACAATACACTCAGCCCGGTGAGGAAAGAAATTAGGGAGATTGAGGCAGGATACCCCATGGGGAAAATACTATTCCATACGAGTCGACCATTTTCAGTAAATCGGTGCCCGTTTCCTTGCAGGATATTTGTGGCAGATTCAAGGTAATAGCCCGAATCTACCGTGGTGAAGTGGTTAGGGTTTAGGTAGGCTAAGGAAAGGACAAGTACACATTGCAAAAGCCAAATGAGGAAGAGGTAAATCTTTGGTGTACTCATCGGTTCATGGGCTAAGGATGATCCGTCCACTTCCGGCACCCATGTCATTCCATTCGCCTCCTTGCAGTGTCATCTTGTAAAGATAGAGTCCGGGGGCTATTTCTACCGGAAACCAAAATGTTTCATTCGTACCCAAGTGTGGTTCTAGTTGCAGAGTTTTGACCAGCTTTCCGTCTAAACTAAATAGCTGAATAATCCAATTCTCTGGGGCTATTTTCCCTTCCAGTTTAAGCTCAAATTTGACCCAATAACGAGCCGGGTTGGGCGAGGCAGTCGCCCTGATTACTCGGGGAATATCCGTCACCCGAAAACGAATCTGATAGGGAGCGGCGGCATTTTGTGCTACATCTTTACCTTCCACCGTGAGACGATAGGTGCCGGTAGACAGGGTAGGTAAGGCTAGCTCTAAGTTGAACTCAGATGTAGGTATTCTGCTCCATTGTGCGTTCTCCAAACCGATTCTAATGTCAGAACATCCATTGCAATCAGCCAGGAGACGTACCTTTAGGTCCGTCGTGTCAGAGCGGAGCAGGTAGGGGTTATCGTCCCGCAGTTTTATCTGAATGGTTGGTTGGGGAGATACTACGTCCAGGTCACGAAGTCTCTGGTTTTCGATCGTGACATCCAGTACCGGAGGCACCCGATCGGGCAATACTTCATACCGTAATTCTACCCTGTTATTGCCGTAGAATTCTTCGGGTAGTTGGCTAGCATTGAAGTAAATTACTGCCCGGTTTTGCCCTGCTTTCCGGAGGGTACTCGTATTGAATTGAAAGGTGTAGGTACTTTGGGCTTCGAGCGGGAGAATCTTAAATCGTAAAATAGTAGAGTACCTTTCACCGGTTGCCTGCACTAGTACTTCTATCGAGTCTTGAAAAGCGACGGAAGCGATATTTTCAAAAGTAATAGTAGCAGTAAACATGCCCCCTTCCTCTACCTTCTTGGGGTAGGAGGTAAGTATTGAAGCCACTCCTTCGGGTAGGGAAGTATAAGGTGTAATATTTGTTTTATCATATTGAAACCTTCGGACTGTCACCGCAGAATCACCTACGATGTACACTCGCCAATAGAGTGTTTGGGGACCAGTATTCGTTAGTTGAAGCAGCTTTTTGACCAAAATAGTCGAAGCCACCACGGTATCGCGCTTGGTATCGTGGGCAAACATCAGATCATTGGATTGTTCAAAAACTACCCGCTGCCCAACCCGACCGGCAGGTACCTGAGCGATCAGTTCAATCGTTGGGGAGTTTACTATGGCTTTGTCCGCCGGAAGTAGTGGAATAACTCCGCCTTCACTGATTCTGATGGTCTGCGTGAGGCTATTATTGGTTTCGTCCTCCTCGTGGACTTCGTTCGTCGGATCAATCACAAACTCCCACGACTCCTCTCCGGCCTGACGGCTCCCGTTGGGCAGGGTGATACGGAGTGAGTCCGTAAAGGGTACTGCTTTCCGGGTTAGAGAATAGTTGGCGAGTACTTGCGCACCGTCTTTTCTTTGGATGCTGATGGAGTAAGTACCCCCTGTAAAACGTCCGTAATTCGCTATTTCGGCGCTGATTCTGAGTGAATCATCCCAGGTAGTAATGGTAGCTCCACCAGAAGTGTTGGTTATTCTCACGCTGGGTATTTTCCAGGTATAGTCTGGCTTGGTGGCCGGAAAAATAACGACCGCCGGGTCGCCCTGTAAATTCATTTGCTGGGCGGTCGCCCGATCGCTCAAGCCTTTATTTAGCCTCACATACCGCCTAATTCCTTCGCGCATGATATCCCCAAACGGACGACTGGTAAAGGCCGGATCGGCCAGTACTTCGTAAAAGCTGCTGCTGTACCTATACATGCCCGCCTGCAGCCCATTGTGGGTGTGGGCCAAAAACAGAATAGCCCCCCGGTTGGGAGTTAATATCCAATCGGTACTGATGGGGGGAGGGCCAAAGTAAAAATTGCCCAAAGCGCACCCATTAACCAGTACGGCCGGGTAGCGGCCCTGATTGCGGTAACCCAACGCATTATTGGAAGCAAACCCGATATCAATATCCGTGATATTGAGGCTCGAATGGCCGAATAGCGTCATCAAAGCCACCCCTCCGTTGATCTGGGATGCAATGTCAAATCGTTCCACGGGTTCGTCAGTTTGTTTTGAGAGGGTTCTGATGCTCGGGCCGACGCTTGATGGATTGAGCGTAGCGGCAAACTGGTCAATAAAGTTGCGATAGGTAATGAGCTCTCTGGACGATCTCCCGCCACTGAGGTGAAGAATATTTTTTCGCCAGGGAGCAACCAGATTTACTGCTTCGTGCTGTTTTATCTTCTGTAAATAATCCCAGACGTTCTGGGAAGTATAGGCATTGAGTCGCCCGATGGGTACTATAGGTACGTTCGGGTTGAGTGGGTCTAATCCCATACCCAAGGCAATGTCGGAGTCGGGCCAACCGGCACTAGGTACCATGTCTTCGTCACGGGCGGTGGTCCTTTGCCGCACAATTTGGGGGGAGCGAGAGCGCCCGATCAGAAAAGTGAAGCGTAGAGAACCACGGTCGTGGAGCCATTGCATAAGCTTTCGGGTACCGTGCGGACCTGGTTCTCCGTAATTAAACTGATCGGCTACCTCAGCCATATTCATCACCAACGGAACGTAACTGCCCCCTTGCGTAGATGCCCGGTAGGTAGCATAGTCAGCCACGGGATCAACGCTGCTTTGCACCGCCTTTCGTACCAGTGGATGGGTAATAATGAGGTAGTTAGTGCGTATAGTGTCAATCGTGCGAAAACGCATGGACCGGATGTTAGTAACGGATAAGGGGTTCTTGACTACCAGTAGTTTATGAGTACCTACGGGTGAAATCGTACTTTCCCCTCCTTTAATAATAGGTACTAATTGTTGGGGGAGCGAAGGGTTTGACACATCAAACCACCGCAGATCAGTGGTGGTATCAACGCGAAGACTTGTTTCTTTGGGAGGGTACAGGATCTTTTGATTTACAATCCCAGCGAACTGAATTTTCTGGGGATAGGTCCAACGAGCGTAGGAGGCGGAAAACGAGGTATTTGTTAGGTTTTTGTAGGCGATCGTGATCGAGTCATTGCTGCTGAGATCACCCGGTAGCAGGGTTGCCCTAAATTGGGCGGTTGCGTAATCATCCCATTGTATTCCTCCCAGTTTACGGCTTTGTTTAGTACTATTTCCAACCCATACTTCTACCTGATGCGGACCGGCGTAACGCCCCACGAACAGTATTTCAATACTTGCCTCATCCATACGCCCTCTGACAGGGTCAAGGGCCTGTATGCCGGTAATGCCCCATTGGTTAGTACCAATGGTTGGGCCGGTCCAGCCTTCTCCTACATCGTAGGGCGTGAGGATGTACCCATCGTCGTACCAGGCACCCAAAGGGTAGATAGCCCCAGCCGGATACTCGCGGGTGAATACGTGAAGTACTTGCTCCTGATGGTAGGTTGCGGTAGCAGAGAGTGATGGTGAAGCAACCTGACGGATCCGTTTTCCTTTGATAGTAGTAATCGTGGGAGACCAGGTGAGAAAATAAATGGCAGTATCAGAGTAGAGACTATAGTGCGGATGAGGCATTAGTCCTCGTGAATCATAGAGTAGAGTATCGAGGTACCCGTCATTTCGTTCCCCATAAAACTCGATATAATCAGACGAGTTCAGGCTTCCATCTTCTTCTCCCCGTACATAAATAGATACCTCCTGCCCCCGCCGGAAAAGCCGTAGCGATTGGGCCGTAAGGGTCGAAATATCCATGCCTTGCTTTTGTAGATCGGAGGCGTTTAGTCGGTACCAACCGGTTTCGGTTATTCCCAGCCGGAGATACTGTTGCTCAGGATTAACCCACTCATTGCCGTAGATGGTTTGAGCATGGAGAGGCAGTAGGGGTAGTACTGTGAGCAGCGCTAGGTAGATATAATTCATGAGGATACAGTCTCGACTTTCAACTTGGTGATACACTCTGTTAGTAGAAAATTAAACTTACAGTTTAATTTTGCGGCTCACTGTAAACCGCTTTCATCGGACTTGGATTTGTTAATTTAAACAAAGAAGGGATAAACAGGGAAGAAAACATACTGATCATAAAAATAATGGCCTTGGTAAACCGACATTAATTTCTGGTAAGACGTTATGCTAAATTTCAAAATTCTTAGTTCATAGCCCAATTGTAATTAGAAAGTGGCCTGATTATTGCTGTTTTACGGCCCGTAAAACCAACTATTTTTTTTGGAGAGAGCAAAGGTCATTTTTTACAACCAACTAAGGAACGTTTAAAAAATAAGGTGGTGTTAAATAAGTAACTGATGTTACGCAAAGCTATTGTGTGAACTAAAAGAAGGGAATTAAATTTGGTTGATGCAAACAGACCTTGATCTATCTACTGATTATTTGATCAGTTCCCTGGGTCAAACCAGTGCCACTGTCTTGTCAGCTCTGCTTGACAATGCCGTCAGCCACGATGCCCTAACGCGCTTTGTCAACCAACCTGACCACGACAGTAAAGCACTATGGAAGCAGGTCAAGGGTGACGTGCGCCGCATGGAATCTGACGCTGGACTACTCATTGTAGACGACAGTATCAGGGAGAAGCCCTACACGGACCCAAAGGGCCTAATATGTCCTGATTACGACCACTGTAAAGACCGTTATGTCAACGGGATTAACTTTGTCAGCCTGCTCTACCGTAGCAAAGGCATCCAGCTTCCCGTTGGCTTCGAGCTAGTATTGAAGACTTTGCAATGCATCATAAAGACCCACAAGGAGTGCTGGCGCTGGGAGCGTACTAAAAGCGACATGTTCCGCGACCTGCTACGGGCCGCTCACAAGAATGCT
>Ga0209702_10003065_pt1 | contig 27347 bp, 26 predicted proteins | sample FRY01_FD_187210 | JGI IMG/M metagenome (GOLD analysis project Ga0209702, IMG submission 187210) | Freshwater microbial communities from Lake Fryxell liftoff mats and glacier meltwater in Antarctica - FRY-01 (SPAdes) (version 2) | ecosystem: Environmental > Aquatic > Freshwater > Ice > Glacier... | reverse complement strand
ACATCTGCGACAGATCGAAACTTTCGAATAGAATGAATTATAAGAAACTTGGCCAGAAAGAATAATAGTACTTTGTGTATACTTCATGCCTAAAAACCTATATTCGTGAGATTGGCACGAAAGCATGACCGTTATAAATAATAAAAGTTTGATAAGTTCTACTAATTTTAGTAATATTACAACTGTAAAACAATGAGACACAATCTAAATAGTAATTTCTTCAGCAATTCGAATAATAATTTGTTCGGAAATGGGAGATTTATGGTTTAGATATTAATATTTAATAAAAACCTAAAAGGTCTTCCGATAATCGGAAGACCTTTTTTTTGCTTAAAATGAAACAAATACAAATAAATAATAATAATCACCCCCCTTGACAGGTTCTATTTACCAACGTAAAAGCCTGCCTATTCGCTGGCTTTTTTTTATGCACAAAATTTAAACTTATAAAAAAATGAAAAAAGAAATATTAAAAACAGAGGAAGCTATAAGCTTTATAAAACAGACATTAGAATCGGAGTTAAAGCAAAGATTAGAACTCACAAAAATATCAGCACCAATAGCTGTCATCAGTGGAACGGGAATAAATGATGACCTAAATGGAATTGAGCGAACAGTAGTTTTTCCCGTTAAAGCTTTATCTGACAAACAAGCTGTTGTAGTTAACTCACTAGTAAAATGGAAAAGAATCAGACTACAAGAGCTCGGTATTGAAAAGGGGAAAGGTATTATAACAGATATGAGAGCAATTAGACCTGATGAAGATTATAGTTCGATTCACTCCATTTATGTAGATCAATGGGATTGGGAAAAACGAATTTCAAAAGATTCACGTAGTATTAGTTTTTTAAAACAAGAAGTAAATAAGATTTATGATGCGCTAAAAGAAACGGAGGTTAAGGCCTCTGAAAAATATCATTCTATTCAGCCTATTTTACCTGCTGAAATTAAATTTATAAGTGCCGAAGAATTACTTCAAAAACATCCCAACTTGACTCCAAAAGAACGTGAATCAGCCATTACAAAAGAGTATGGCGCTGTGTTTTTAATGGGAATAGGAGGAAGATTGAGTGACGGAGAGCCTCACGATGGTAGAGCCCCAGATTATGATGATTGGAGTTCTAAGAATGAAGATGGTGGTTTTGGTTTAAACGGAGATATACTATTTTGAAACCCTATCTTAAAAGATAGTTTTGAAATATCATCTATGGGAATAAGAGTAGATAAACTTTCACTATTAGACCAATTACATAAAACAGAACAAAACAGAAGAAGAGAGCTTCATTATCATAAATTAATATTAACGGAATCTATTCCACAATCTATCGGTGGCGGAATTGGTCAATCAAGAGTTTGTATGTTTATGTTAAGAAAAAAACATATTGGAGAAGTACAAGTTGGCATTTGGGATGATTCAATTAAAGAAGAATTAAAAAAAGACGGAATATTTCTTTTGTGATTTTACAAAATCTTAAATTCAACTCATAAGCGCAACTTTTTAAAAAAAGTTAAAAATAATTCCTAAAAACATAGTATTTTTGAAATAAAGCTGTCCTAATTCATGATATCATCATCCGATAAAAGACAAGTAGTAAAAAAGCAACTTTAAAATTATGAACGAAATTGTTTGTCCCCATTGTAAAAAGACTTTTAATGTCGATGAGTCGGGCTTTGCTGATATTCTCAAGCAAGTTAGAGATCATCATTTCGAAGAAGAATTGCAAACGCGATTGACCCTTGCAGATAAAGAAAAAGAATCTGCTGTCAAGTTAGCCGAAGCGAATCTTAAAAACACACTGATTGTAGATCTTGCTGAAAAAGACAAAGAAATCGCTGAACTAAAAGCCAAAAGTGACCGCGAATTAGCTGAGAAGTTGGCCAAGAAAGAAATTGAGATTGCTGAAATGAAATCAAAGATTGACAATGCCGAGATCGCTAAAAAACTAAGCGTTTCAGAAGCCGTTAAAAACATCGAAAAACAACGCGATGAGCTGAATAACGCTTTGAAAAACAAGGAGGTTGAAAAAGAATTGCTCTCTCAATCGTTGAAAGAAAAATTCAATGCTGAAATCAAAACCAAGGAAGACATCATCAAAATGAAGGATGAAGAAATTGCGCTTCGCAAAGATATGAAGCTCAAGCTTTCAACAAAAATGATTGGAGAAACACTAGAACAACATTGTGAAAATGAGTTCAACAAGCTTCGAGCTACGGCCTTTCAAAAAGCCTATTTTGAAAAAGACAACAATGCAAAATCTGGAAGCAAAGGAGATTATATCTACAGAGAAGTTGACGATGCAGGTAATGAAATCATTTCAATTATGTTTGAAATGAAGAACGAGGGAGATGAAACTGCTAGCAAAAAAAGAAACGAAGATTTTTTCAAAGAACTCGATAAAGACCGAACAGAAAAGAAATGTGAATATGCAATATTAGTTTCTTTTCTTGAGACGGAGAGCGAGCTGTACAATACGGGGATTGTTGATGTTTCCTACAAATATTCAAAAATGTATGTCGTTCGGCCCCAGTTTTTCATTCCAATAATTACTCTTCTGCGCAACGCAGCAATGAATTCATTGAAGTATAAAGCCGAACTAGCCTTGGTGAGAAATCAAAATATTGACATTACCAATTTTGAGGACAATGTGAATGCGTTTAAAGAAGGATTTGCGAAAAACTATGAATTAGCGAGTCGTAAGTTTAAAACAGCTATCGATGAAATCGATAAAACCATTGATCATCTTCAAAAAACCAAAGACGCTTTGTTGTCCTCGGAAAATAACCTGCGTCTGGCAAACAATAAAGCAGACGATTTAACCATCAAAAAATTAACGCGCTGGAATCCAACTATGTCTGAACAGTTTGATTCACTTGCGGATAAAACTAAACCCAATTAATATGAGCAAGATTTTAACAGCAGAACAAATAGCAATTACGCAACAGTTTCAAGCTCACATTGATGCAGAAATCCGAGGTGATCTTGACACTACGCTGGCTACAATGACATCCAGTCCGCATTTGAATAATATCCCAACGATGATTGGCGGCATAGGAAAAGAAGCGGTAAGAGACTTCTATGCCAAGTTAATCCCTGTCGGTAAATTTTTTCCACCTGATCTTGAAATGGTTCCTGTTTCTCAAACAATTGACCAGAACCAACTGGTTGATGAAATCATTTTTAAATTTACCCATACTACTGAAGTGGGATGGATGTTACCCAACATAGCTCCAACAGGTAAAAGAGTAGAAATTCCATTGGTTGTAATTGTTGGATTCAAAGACGGAAAGGTTACGCATGAACATATCTATTGGGATCAGGCGAGTGTATTGGTGCAAATTGGTTTGTTAAACCCGAATGGCTTGCCTGTTAACGGTATCGAAACGGCTAAACGAATGGAAGAAATAAGCGAAAAAATGAAGCAGTAAATGAACGCCTTACAACATGCTTTTGGCTTATCTTGTGCGTAATTTGCATATTTTAAAATTTACGTAAAATCGGCTAGATATACTCAGAAACGAGTAGCCCTTTTCTGTTCAAAACGTGCCTCGCCAAAAACCGTCATGGCGGGTTAAGAAATTCATTTTGCAATTTATTGCTTCACAAAAATATTTTTCGGTTCCGTAAAGAAACGTAAAGCTTCCCAACCGCCTTCACGACCAACTCCAGAAGCTTTCGTGCCGCCAAATGCAGTTCGTAAGTCGCGAACCAACCAATCGTTAATCCAAACCAATCCTGCGTCTAATTTATCTGCCACGCGATGCCCACGTGTGAGATGTTGCGTCCAAACGGTTGCGCTCAATCCGTACTCTGTTGAGTTCGCCATCAGCAACACTTCTTCTTCTGTGTCGAAAGGCATTATAGTAACCACTGGTCCGAAAATTTCTTCTTGATTTGTTCTACAATCGTATGCTAGACCTTCTATAATAGTTGGAGCTAAGTAGTAGCCTTGATCGTGCGGTACTGGTAAATGAACTTGTTTTCCACCTGTCAAAATTGTTCCGCCTTCCGCTTTTGCCAATTCCACATACGACAATACTTTTTCCATGTGTGGTTTTGAAACAACAGCCCCCATTTGCGCTTTTGGATCTTGTGGGTACGAAACTTTCGTTTTACTTATTTTAGCAACAAAAGCCTCTTTGAATTTTTCGTAAATCGGTCTTTCTATAAATATTCGAGACCCGCACAAACAAATTTGACCTTGATTGGCAAAACTTGAACGTATTGTTGTTTTGAGCATTTCATCAAAATCACAATCTGCAAAAATGATGTTTGGGTTCTTTCCTCCCAATTCCAAAGACAGTTTTTTAAACATGGGCGCTGCTGTTCTGGCAATGTATTCGCCCGTTTTTGTTCCACCTGTAAATGAGATTGCTTTGATTTTTTTGTGTTTCACAATGGCATCTCCGGCGCTTGTTCCCAAGCCGTGAACGATATTCAAAACACCTGCTGGCATTCCCGCTGCTATGCAAACTTCGCTCAATAAATAAGCGGTGTACGGTGTAATTTCTGACGGTTTCGCTACAACACAATTGCCAGCGGCAAGAGCAGGAGCTATTTTCCAAGAAAAAAGATACAGCGGCAAATTCCAAGGAGAAATACAGCCAACAATTCCTATCGGTTTACGTGTTGTATAATTGAACCCAACGCCTTCCATGTAATGTGATTCGTTGGCAAAATGTCGTATCGCACTTGCGAAAAAAGAGAAATTTGAAACAGCTCGAGGAATGTCAACATGAGAAGCTAATGAGACTGGTTTTCCGTTATCTTTTGCTTCAGCTTCAGCAAATTCTTCCATTCTTGCCTCTATTCCATCTGCCACTTTTTGCATGATTTTTCCGCGCGCTTCGCCAGAAAGGCCTGCCCAAGCTGGAAATGCTTTTTCAGCCGCTTGAACGGCTAATTCCACATCTTTTTCATCTGAATCAGGAATCAAACAATAGACTTTTCCCGTTGCCGGCTCATAATTATCAATATAGTTTGCTGTACTTGGAGCAAGTAATTCACCATTGATATAATTTCTAAGTTTTTCCATAAATTAGTTTTTTGTCTTTTTCAAGCGCTCAATATCGTTCATCATCTTGTTCACTTCTTTGGCATTCGTTCCATCGTAATAGCCACGAATACGGCGTTCTTGATCAACCAAGACAAAATTATTTGTATGTATAAAATCATTCCCTGCGTCACCCATATTTTCTGTTTCTGCTGGTTTCAACAAGAAGAAAGATTTCCGCGCCAAGTTATACAATTCTTTTTTGTCACCGGTCAATAATTGCCATTGTGGTAATTCAGCGCCCAAAAAATCAGCGTGCTTTTTCATTTGTTCAACCGAATCTATTTCTGGCGTTACAGTAAAACTAAGTATGACCAAATTGTCGTCGCCGCTGAATGCGCTCTGCACACGTTTCATTTGCTGATTCATTTTCGGACAAATGGAGCCACACGTTGTGAAGAAGTACTCCGCTACCCAAATTTTCCCATCAATATCCATCGATGAAAGCGATTTCCCGTTTTGATTTAAAAATTTAAAGTCCCCGATAGTGTGGCCAAATCCTTTGCGCAACAATTCAGTATCAACGAGTGAATCATTTACGTCAACCGGATTAATAATTGGAAGCTGTTTTTCCTTCGGAGCAATGTAATAATAAGCAAACGGTATAGCCAATACGAAAATAACGATGAGCCAGTAAATTCCTTTCATAGTACAAATTTAGTGGATTTGATGAACATCAATGTGACAATTATAACTTAATACTCATAAGAATCCATAAAATCACAAGGCTATCCCTACTTAAATTTCGTTACTTTTGAGTACTCAAATTTTTATTAAAATGAACATAAAACTCTTAGCTCAAATTTGCAAAACACCAGGAGCACCTGGATTCGAAAACGACGTACGTGAATTGGTATTGAAAGAAATCAAACCTTACGTTGACGAAGTTGAAATCGACAATTTGGGAAATGTTTATGCGATAAAACGCGGAATGTCTGACAAAAGAGTTATGGTTGCTGCGCACATGGATGAAATTGGATTTATGGTTACTCATATTGATGAGCAAGGGTTTATCCGTTTCCATACTTTGGGCGGATTTGACCCAAAAACATTAACAGCACAGCGTGTAATCATACATGGTAAAAAAGACATTATAGGTGTTATGGCATCCAAGCCTATTCACGTTATGACGGCTGATGAACGAAATAAAGTTGCCAAATTATCGGATTATTTTATTGACACCGGTTTGCCTGTAAAAGAAGTTAAAAAATTAGTGACAATAGGTGATCCCGTAACCCGTGAAAGGGAGTTCATTGAAATGGGAGAGTGTGTAAATTCAAAGTCTTTGGACAATCGATTGGCCGTTTTCATTTTAATAGAAACACTTAAAAATCTGAAAGGCAAAAAAATTCCACACGATTTATACGCTGTATTTACAGTACAAGAAGAAGTTGGAATTAGAGGTGCAAATGTGGCCAGTTTGCGCATTAAGCCCGATTTTGGGTTTGGTTTGGATACGACTATTGCTTTCGATTTGCCCGGTGCTGCAGCTCATGAAAAAATTACAGAATTAGGAAAAGGTACCGCTATAAAAATCATGGATGCCTCGACTATTTGCGATTCAAGAATGGTTCGCTACATGAAACAAGTAGCCGACAAAAATAAAATTACTTGGCAAGCTGAAATTTTAACTGCTGGCGGAACAGATACCGCGGGTATTCAAAGAATGACAGAAGGCGGTTCAATAGCTGGAGCGATTTCCATTCCTACTCGACACTTACATCAAGTCATCGAAATGGCACACAAAAGCGATATTCAAGGTTCGATTGATCTGTTAATCGCTTGTGTTTCAGAAATGGATAGTTTTTCCATGAAATTTTAATGTTTTCTAAACTTTAGCTTCCCAATAATTTCATAGATTTTAATTGGATTTTTGGATTTTGTTTAAAATATTTTTTTTTGTACACAAGTTATTATTTAACTTGCTGTCTTAAACTCAATTTTAAAAGATAAATGACAAAAAAATACTCCTCTCTCCGTTTCGTTTTTATTGGCTTTTTATTGATTAATACGACTATCTCGTTTAGTCAGAAAACCTTGAATGACCGTATAAACGACTATTTCCAGATGAATGATGTCAAATCAAGTATAAGTCCCTCTATCAGCTGGGAAATTGACAAATCTGTTCCAAACAAAAAAAATGGGCTTATTCACCACTACATTCGACAGACTTTCGAAGGCTTACCTCTATTGAACTCAACGGCTATTTTCGTCGAACAAGGAGATAAATTATTTCTAAGCGGAAATCGCTTGCTCGATCGTAAAATTGAAATCCCTAGTAAAGGTTCTTTCAAAAGTGGCCCTGAATGTTTAGATATTGCTTGGGAAGAGTTAACTGGAGAAAATGCGAGTCCAAACAATAAAAATTATATCCCGGTAAATGGAAATAGTTGGACTCAGAACCCCGACTATTCAAGCGAAAAAATTCCAACAAACTTGGCTTACTTTTTTAATGGAGAAGTCGTTCGTTTAATTTACGAAATCAATTTGCAAATGAAAGATGGTTTGCATTGGTGGAACTTATATGTTGATGCAAAAACAGGCAAAATTATAGATAAAATCAATTGGACAATTTCTTGTAATTTTGAAAAGTGTTCTGCAGAAAAACATTTCAATCACAAGGCATTAGAAAAAGCTGACTTGGGTCATCAATTAATGATGGCTCCTGCGCCACCGCCACAAAATGATTCTTATCGCGTATTCCAAATTCCTGTTGAAAGTCCAAATCACGGCTCAAGAACTTTAGCTGTTGGTCCTTTCAATAACACTGCCTCTCCTTACGGATGGCACGATACGAATGGAGCTGCCGGAGCCGAGTATACAATCACGCGAGGCAACAATGTTCACGCAACGGAAGACGCGAACGACGACGATGTTCCCGGTTATGCTCCTGATGGTGGAAATAACTTAGTTTTTGACTTCCCCTATGCTGGGGGCAATCCAACATCCTATTTGGATGCAGCGATTACCAACTTGTTCTACATGAATAATATTATGCACGATGTATGGTATCAATACGGATTTGATGAACAAAGTGGAAATTTTCAAGACAATAACTATGGTAATGGCGGTTTTGGAAGCGACCATGTCAATGCAGATGCACAAGATGGTAGCGGAACGAACAATGCAAATTTTGGGACTCCAAATGACGGAAGTAACCCGCGCATGCAGATGTACATTTGGACAAATTCAACTACATCAGAGTTTCTCGAAATAAATGCTCCTACTTCATTAGTTGGACCTTATACTTCATCCATGGCTAGTTTCGGTCCTCAACCTCCCACTATACCACTAACTGAAGATATTATTATGGTCAACAGCGGAGGAACTGAACCTATGGATGCGTGTAACACAATTATTAACACGAGTCAAATTACTGGTAAAATTGCGCTCGTGAAAAGAGGAACTTGTACCTTTGCCCTAAAAGTTGAAAATTGTCAAAATGCCGGAGCAGTTGCGGTTATAGTAATAAATAATGTCGCAACAACGCCAATAACAATGGGCGGAACTCCTACACAGACCATTACCATTCCAGCAATCATGGTCAGTCAAGCAGATGGAAATTCTTTCATTAGTACACTAACAGCAAGCACGGTTCTAAATGGTAGTATTTCAGATCAAAATGTGCTTAATTATACTGATAGTGACTTAGACAATATGATTATTGCTCACGAATATGGTCATGGAATATCCACCCGATTAACGGGAGGTGCAAACAATACAAGTTGCTTGGGTAATGACGACCAAATGGGTGAAGGTTGGTCCGACTGGTTTGGATTAATATTAACAATTGAGCAAGGAGATCTTGGCTCTGATAGAAGGGGAGTTGGAACATATGTTCAAAATCAACCGACAACAGGAAGTGGAATACGCCCTGCTCCATACAGTACTGCTTTCAATATAAATGGGTTTACCTATGATGCCACAAACAATTCATCTATTTCGAAACCACATGGTATAGGCTTTGTTTGGTGTACAGCTTTGTGGGATTTAACATGGGCATTTATTGATGAATATGGATTTGATTCTGATGTTTACAATGGGACAGGTGGGAACAATAAAGTAATGGAATTAGTAATTGAAGGCTTAAAACTTCAACCTTGTTCCCCGGGTGCAGTGGACGGTAGAGACGCGATTATTTTGGCGGATCAATTGTTGAATGGCGGTATAAACGAATGTTTGATTTGGAGCGTTTTTGCTAAAAGAGGATTAGGTATTAATGCAAGTCAAGGCAATTCAGATGATAGATTTGACCAAGTAGAAAATTTCACAATTCCATTAAACTGTTCCGCTGGAATAGATGAAAACAATCTTGACAGTAAATTAACAGTGTTTCCTAACCCAACAGAAGACAGAATTTCAGTTACCTCTCTTGGTGAAAATTTAGAAAAAATCACTGTACTTGATCTCAACGGAAGACAAATGCTTGAAATGGAGCTGCATGGCCAATCAAATGTTTCAATTGATCTGTCTGCATTCCAATCTGGCATTTACTTCGTTGTTGTCGCACATGGCAATACAGTAAGTACGAGAAAAATTGTAAAGAAATAAGATTTTAAACGGCCGTAAGGCAACTATGAAAGGAAAGCGAGCACCTGCTAAAAGTGCTCGCTTTTTTAATGCTCACCAAGGAACAAATTCTGTCAAAATTTTCTCTAACTTTATCGCAATGTCAAAAGTAAAATCTGCCTTTTTCTGTCAAAATTGCGGCCACGAAGCTCCTAAATGGTTGGGCAAATGCCCAGCATGTAGTGAATGGAACACATTCGTAGAAGAAAAGATTGAGAAAAAAGTACCACAAGCCCTTGCCTTTTCAAGCACTGCTAGTAAATCTGTCCCAAAAACCATACAGAACATTTCAACTGACGAAGGCATGCGAATGTCATTGGTCGACCAAGAACTAACGCGTGTCTTAGGAGGTGGATTGGTGCTAGGTTCATTAATCCTTTTTGGTGGTGAGCCCGGTATTGGAAAATCAACTTTGATGCTTCAATTGGCCATAAAAAACAAAAATATCAAGGTTTTATACGTTTCGGGAGAGGAAAGCGAACAACAAATAAAAATTCGGGCCGACCGTGTGGGAATTGAAAATGATACTTGTTTCATACTTTCGGAAACCCATTTACAACAAGTTTTCAAACATGCTGAAGATATTCAACCAGACATTCTAATTATCGATTCCATACAAACTTTGTATTCGTCGGATATAGAAAGTACACCAGGAAGTGTTTCTCAAGTGAAAGAATGTACAGCTCAATTACTGCGTTACGCCAAAACCACAAATGTTCCCGTTTTCTTAATTGGTCACATTACCAAAGAAGGTTCATTGGCTGGGCCAAAAGTTTTGGAACACATGGTTGATTGTGTTTTGCAATTTGAAGGCGATCGTCAACACGTCTATAGATTGTTGCGCGCTGTGAAAAATCGTTTTGGTAGTACCAACGAATTGGGAATTTATGAAATGGTTGGCGGTGGACTTCGCGAAGTTTTAGATCCTACTGATATTTTAATTCACCACAAAGATTCAGCCTTAAGCGGAATAGCTTTAGCGGCGACCATGGAAGGCATGCGTCCGCTTATGATAGAAGTGCAAGCTTTGGTGAGCACGGCGGCCTATGGAACCCCTCAGCGGTCATCAACAGGATTCGATGCGAAACGCCTGAACATGTTGCTCGCAGTGATGGAAAAACGCTGTGGTTTCAAATTGGCGGCGAAAGACGTATTCTTGAACATTACTGGCGGAATAAAAGTTGTCGACCCAGCGATGGATTTGGCGGTGGTTGCTGCCGTTTTATCTTCCAACACAGACTTATCGCTTGACTCAAAAACAGCCTTGGCCGCTGAAGTTGGTTTGTCTGGAGAGATAAGACCAGTAAGTCGGGTTGAACAACGCATAGCCGAAGCTCAGAAATTAGGTTTCGAACGGATTATCATTTCCAAATACTGCAAAGGAATTGTTCCGAAGAACTTCTCGATTAAGGTTATTATGTGCGGGAAAATGGAAGAAGTTGTGAAAGCCCTTTTTGCTTAAATAATTACGGCTTTGAATACTAAATGTTGAGTGAGTTAAATTTTTAATTTAGCGTTGTGTTTTTCTAGCATAGCCAGGTAATTATCCATTGCAAAATTTTCTTCACCAAAAAGGTTCTCTTGTCGATTATCGGATTGTTTTAACTCAATGGCCCGCACAAAACGACGAACGCTATTTACGTCTTCCAAAATCAAGCCTGGGATTTCACAGTTTTGTCCGTTATCCCCTTTTGCTACCATTGTGAAATAGGACGAATTGCAATGCTTCATTTCTCCAGTTCTAATGTTTTCTGACTCAACACGAAGTCCAATTACCATCGAGGTTTTTCCAGTGAAATTTACAGAGGCTTTCAAATTTACCATTTCACCTACTTCAATTGCATTTAGAAAATCAACTCTGTCAACAGAAGCCGTGACACAATAGTTTCCCGAATGTTTAGACGCGCAAGCAAAGGCTACTTGATCCATTAAATTCAAGATGAATCCACCATGAATCTTCCCGCTAAAATTCGAATGAGAAGGTAACATAAGTTGTGATAAAACCACTTGTGATTCTTTTGCCGTTTTAAATTTCTTTATTTCCATTCTAAGTTCGTTTGCGATTTAAATCAAATAGTAATATACACCTAATAATCCTAAAATACCTTCTCCGAAAAAAGAAAGATAATAGTGGTCTCTTCTTTGCTGCAATAAAAAATAGTAGAAAGGAATATGAATGGCGACTAACAACAAAGTGTATATTTTATCATATCCCCCGTTTAACAAGTAGACTAACAAAGGAACAATCAAACCCATTGAAATAAAGATAGTGCGACGCCTACCAAAAATTTGTGGCAAGGTTTTCAAGCTTTTATTGTCGTAGTCAACATCCGGAATATCAAATAAAGCCGTTATTCCTAAAATATACAGATATTGGAAAATGCCGAATTGCAAAACGGGTTGTAAACTCATATTTACTCTTGTCACGGATTGAAAGGGTAAAACAAAAATGATGGTGAAGTACACAATTGTAATGAGAAACACCTTCAAACTTGGAACTTCTCTCAGGTTTTTCTTTCCGATTTTAACCACATAAAATACAGAAACTAGAACGCAAAACGAAATTGTTGCCAAATTGAAAGTCGTAGCCAAAATTAAAGGAAGTCCATATATGATCGCTCCGATAAATGCAGCGGCCAAAATGGACTCAACCCGTTTTTTGTTGCTCCTCATCCAGAGAATACGCGGCGTATTCGTTAAAATATTTGTAAAGTGCATTTTGTAATACCGTTGACCCGAATAAACCAGAAGCGTAGTAAAAAACACAAAAGGCGCTATATTCGTCAATCTAAACGCTTCGCAAAAACCAAAAGAAAGCAGGGCCGCGCAAAAACTTACCCAGATGTTGCTGTAAATCAGAAAGTTTAACGCTCTAATTTTTCAAGTATTTGGTGAAACACTGTATCTACGGAAATATCTGCTAGACATGTACATTTCTTCTTATTTGTGCAATTGCACACATTGTGCGCAGTTATTGTAGAACTGTTTTTTCCAAGAGGCTGCCAACGACCAGGATGCATCGGTTTTTTCGGTGTAAACAAACCTATGCAGGGTTTGTTCAAGCTTCCGGCAATGTGCAAAGGTCCGGTTGAACACGCCACTATACAGTCGCCATTATTAATGAACGATATCAATTCATCGAGACTGAATTTCCCCGTAGTGTCGAAAATATTCTCAGAAAACGTTACATTTTTGCGAATTTCTGCTCCTTCTTTTTCTGTTCCTGTGAAGTAAACCGAATGTCCAGCTTTAACTAATTGGTCAGCTAACTCTTGGTATTTTTCTATCGGCCATTCCACTGCGCTGCCTTGTGACTTGGCGTGTAAAATAACTTTCTTTCTTTCGCTCTGAAATTCTACTGGAATATCCGTCTGTTTTGCTTGAAAACAAGTAAACTTATCATTCAATTCTTGCCAAGCAGGAAGTTTAGTATAGCCAAAAGGTTCCAAAAGTCGGAAGTTCAATTGTGCTTCGTGATCGCCCGATTTCTTTCGTGAAAAGTTGACTCTGTGATTGCATGTCAACAGGTGAAAGGCACGGTGAGAAGTTCCTATACGATGTGGAATTTTGGCTTTCTTCGCCAATTGCGCGATTGCTCGATTCGGAAAAACATGAACGATTGCATCTGCATTTATCACTCTAAAAATTTCAATTTGTGCCGCCATTGGACTATTCAAAAGTTCTGTAGCATCAATAATTTCATCCACAGCCAAACAATGTTTAACAACAGGAATAGTATAAGCACTTGCTAGAAAAACGATTTTCATTTTTGGGAAATCCCGCTTCAACGCAGCACAAATGGGCAAGGTCAAAAGCACATCTCCTATGCTGTCTGTCCTTGAAATAATAACCGTTCCTTCTTCTAAATTAAGCTTTTTGCTCACGATTTAACCTTCTTAATTCTTTGTATTTTACAATATTGGATAGCGCACTAATTCGCGCTATGTGAAAGCCCATTTTTCCGTCCAAAATACCCTTTTTCATGATGTACATGCCGAAAAAACGACCGATTGCACTCAAATATGGTTTTAAAACTGAAGCTCTTTTGCCTGCTTCAAAATGTTTTTTTGCTGTCAAAACTGAATATTTATCTGCTCTTGTACGATGATCTTCAAAGGAATAATAGGAATAGTGTTCCACATGACCTTTTAGTTTTTTTACTTCGCTATTTTCTGGAATACTAAGCGTTTCATGAACGAAAGCGCCTTCCCATTTACTTCCATCCTTGGGAAAAATTCGAACTTTAACATCCGGATACCAGCCCGAATTTCGAATCCAGGTTCCCATATAGTTCGTTAATCGGTTTACAGAATAGACGCCCGAAAATCCCTTGTTTTTTTCTTCTAAAATGGCGTGTTTTAATTCATCATCGACTACTTCGTCTGCATCTACAGAGAAAATATAGTCAAAAGTAGAGAGAGAATTCAAGTAATTTTTAGATTCCGAATACCCTTTCCATTTGTATTGAACCACTCGTGCTCCCAGTTTTTCAGAAATTTCGACTGTTTTATCTGTACTAAATGCGTCCAAAACTATGATTTCATCTGCAATAGACCACAAGGCTTCTATGCATCGGCTAATATTCCTTTCTTCGTTTAAAGTAATAATAACAGCAGAAAGTTTTTGAGCCATAACTATAGGATTTCTATGCTTTTCAAAATGGCTTGAACCTCACGCAATGGTTGCGTCCAAGAAGTAGTTGACGGCGCATCAACGTAACCGCTCACACAAACCAATTTCTTCGTTTTTGGTTGAATGAAATGATACGCCCAAAAACATCCGCCTGGCCCGTGTTTTCCCATTCCTTTAAAAACAAACATGCCTCGCATTTCGTAGACTTTCAGTTTCCCGTTTTCAGTCACCGTATAATCTCCTTCTGGATAAACCATTTTCGTGTATTGCGTTCCCATGTACATGCCTTCATACGCATACGGAACATTGTATCTTAGCATAGTATCTCTAGCTTGCAGAAGGTTTTCCAAAACAAATTGAGAAGAGTCCGTATACTCGTATTGATATACATTTAGACCAGAAAAAACAGTGCCTGCATCTTGTTTTCCAGCGCCAACAAATTCAATTGGTCGAGCCGCACTTGGGAATTCAATGCGGAAAAAATTAGTTCTTGTTGTTACCAATTTTGCAGCATCAGGAAGGGCAAACTTAATCCCAAAAGCCTTAGCAACCTGCTTATCGATACTTCCGTTTCGCTCTGCTCTATAATATTTTAAAATTCGTTGCCATTCCACCTGGTTAAATTCGTCGTGAACTTTACTTAAACCTAATTTACAGGTTTCCACCAACTGATTGTAATCTTTTCCAATAACATCCACCACCAGCTGATCCGTTGCCCAAACACCCGTTCGCTTTTCGATTTTACCTTTTTCGCCAGTAAGTTTTGAGTCAATAGAAAGAAATAAGGTATTTCTATACCGCTTTACGCCTTGCGTAAAATGTTGAGGTGTTTTATGGATTAATTCGAAGGTGGCAACATCCGGAAAATAAGGCATGATCCACTGCGTCAAATTAGAATCCAAACTTTCTTTTATTTCCGAATCCCAAATGTCTTGGTCGCAAACGACTAAAATTTCACCAATTCTTCCAGTAACAGCAACTCCAGATGACTTATATCTATTTGAATCTAAATCACAAGCTGACAAGGAAAGAAATAAGGCAAGAATTCCAACAACTATCCCTTTCATACTTGTTTATTTTACTCGTAATTTTTGACCAATATCCAATCGGTTCACATTGATTCTCGGATTCAGAGATTTCAATTGTGTTTGTGTCAAACCATGTCTTCTGGCAACAGTAGAAAAAGTATCCCCTGAGCGCACAGAATAGTATTTTACCACCGGTTTTGGTGCGCTTTGCCTAGCAACAGCGTTTCCGCCAATTTTTAAACGTTGCCCCGCATTCAATCGAGCACTAGACATGTTGTTAACATCCATGATCTCGCCAACCGTTAAACCATATTTCGAAGCAATTCCGCCGAGTGTTTCCCCTCGTCGTACGGTGTGATAAACTACTTTATTTGCAGCTACATTTGGCTTCAAAACTGGCGTTTCATCGATTACTTTTTCACCTTCGGAATCTCCGTCAGCCATTGTATCTGTAGAATCGGCGTTTTCTACCGTTACGGGCTCAGGGCCATAAATTTGTTCCTCCATTGCAATGAACTTTCCGATTTCAGCAAACGGACCAGTAATACACTGAGGAGGATCTGTTTTCGGGATATAATTTGTTTTATAAATGGGATTTAATGCTTTAATCTCATCCAAATCCCAACCCGTAACAGACGAAATTTTTTCCATACGAACTGCCTTTTTTAAACAGAGCGTATCCAGTTGGGAATTATGCAACTTCGCTGGGACTGGGATAATATTGTGTTCTTTATGATACGTTAAGATATAAGCTGCTCCAATAAAATTTGGAATATACCCTTGTGTTTCTTTTGGTAAAAATGGTCGAACTTCCCAGTAAGTCGTTTTTCCTCCAGATCGACGAATTGCCTTATTTACATTTCCAGGGCCAGCATTGTAAGCCGCTAGAGCCAAGTTCCAATCGTTATAGATTTCGTATAATTTCTTTAAGTAGCGACAAGCTGCATCTGTGGCTAAAAGCGGATCCATTCTTTCATCGATATAAGAATTTTCCTCCAATCCATAATACAAACCTGTTCGGTACATGAATTGCCAAAGACCTAGCGCACCTGCTCTTGACTTCACTTGAGGACGCAGTCCACTTTCAATAACCGCAAGATATTTCAATTCAATTGGCATATCGTATTTTGCCAACATTTCTTCAAACATGTCGAAATAAATTGCGCTTCGCCCGAGAACAACACGCGCAAAATTTCTACGATTAGCAGCAAAATATTTTACGATAGATAAAGAAGCATCATTACATTGAAACTCAAACGGACTCATATTGTCCATTAACGCGAGACGTTGGCAATACATTTCATCTGAAAATTGAGGAATTTCATTTGCCTCAAAATTCAAGGCTTTCATAATGGAATCGTAATCCGTTGAATTGGCATACTCTTGATAAAATGCATTCAGACTTTGTTCCACCATACTAACAAATCGTTCGCCTTCAGGACTCACAGTTACTTGTGCGGCACCAGAAAAACTGAGAAATAGTATTAATGCAAGGATTGTTTTCTTCATTCTTTATTTTTGAGCTAATTCTAGCAATTCATTGCAAAAACCGTACATTTCTTTTTCCTCAAAGTTTCTAGCCATGATTTGAATCCCGAAAGGCAGGTTATTATTGTCTTTCCCTAAAGGTAAGGATATCGCTGGATTACCGGTTAAATTAGCGTGAACAGTAAAAATATCTTGTAAATACATTTGAATTGGATCTGTAAAACCGTTTAAGGGAAATGCAGCAGCTGGGGTAGTTGGCGTTAAAATAAAATCCGCCTCAGCAAGTATTTCGTCCGTTCGCTTTTTCAAAACCATGCGAACTTTTTGTCCTTTTGTGTAATACGCATCGTAATATCCGTGCGACAAAACAAATGTTCCAGCCATGATTCTTCGCTGAACTTCAGGTCCAAACCCTTCCGATCTTGATTTCTTATACGTTTCTTCGACACCAACAGCGGAAGTACTTCTGTGACCGAAATGAACACCATCAAAACGCGACAAATTTGAAGAAGCTTCTGCAGTTGTCAATACGTAATAAGTTGGCACCATGTATTCTAAATATGGAAAACTAACTTCAATCACTTCATGACCAGCATCCTTCAATTGTTGAATCGTTAAATCCAATTGCTTCTTCACTGCTGGGTCTAATCCTTCGTGATTCAAGCATTCAGAAATCACAGCAATTTTCTTTTTCCCTTTAGAAGTGAAATCTGTATAATTCGTTGTTTCTTTTGAGGAAGATGTACTATCGTTTTCATCCTTGCCCGCCATTATTTCCAATAAAAGAGCACTGTCCTCTAATGAATTTGTAAACGGTCCGATTTGGTCAAACGAAGAAGCATAGGCGATTAAGCCGTAACGACTGATTCGTCCGTAAGTTGGTTTCAAACCAAAAGTTCCAGTAAAAGAAGCTGGCTGACGAATAGATCCTCCCGTATCACTTCCTAGCGCTGCTGTGCACAATCCTGCTGCAACTGCTGCCGCTGAGCCCCCAGAAGATCCGCCTGGAACTAAGCTTTTATCTATTGGATTTTTAACTGGTCCGAAAGCAGAATTTTCATTGGAAGAGCCCATTGCAAATTCATCACAATTCAATCGACCGATGATAACCGCATCTTCTGCCAATAACCGTTCAACAACGGTTGCTGAATAGAGCGATGTAAAACCTTCGAGTATTTTTGATGAAGCCGAGACTTTGTGGTCTTTGTAGCAAATGTTATCTTTCAATCCGATAACCATTCCTGCCAATCGACCAGCTTTTCCTTCTTTCAATTTCGCATCAACTTCCTGCGCTTTTTCCAAAGCAGAATCTTCAAACACTTCTAGAAATGCATTCAAATCTAAATTCTCTTGAATTTTTCCAAAATAGCTTTTCACGATGTCCACCACGGATGAACCTTCGGTTAAAGCTTTTTTAACCTCGCTGTAGTTGTGCAACATGTATAATTGGATCTATTTTTTTTCTTCGACTTCTTCCTCTGCTCCATCTTTTGAAGAAGCATCCTTGAATTCTTTAATTCCTTTACCCAATCCTTTCATCAATTCTGGAATTTTTTTACCTCCAAAAAGCAACAAAACAACTACCAATATTGCAATCACTTGCCATGGTCCGAACATGCCTAAAATCATCATTATAAAAAATTTTTTACAAAGTTAGCTAAAATTACTGGCTAAGTTACGGTATTCGGGGGAATAGAAGTAGCGAAAAAAGTATAAAATATTGTTTTGATTGATTAACCACAAAGTACACGAAGATTTTCAGAAAGGACTCAAAATTCTCCGTAATCTATGCGGCTTCGCTGTGGCCTTTTGGGATTACAAAAAAAGCCGCTTTCCATAGAAAACGGCTAATGATAATTTTCTACTATCAGATGACTGTATTATTCTTTCAATAGTTTGGAAATTACATTTTTTGTTTCGTCTAAGTAGGTTTGAGCAATATCCTTACTAAAACCAACTAACCTACGTATAGCCTTACCTTTTTTATTAAAAATTAATTCCTCGGGTCCTCCAGAAATCTGATATAATTTTGCAATTTTCTCCAATGAATCATGGTATACAAAAGGATAATCGAGCATGTAACTTTCATCAAAGATTGTCTTCTCTTCAAAGGTGTGTATTTCTATAATTTTGAATGGTTTACCTTTAAATTCTGTTTCCAGTTGCGATAAATACTTCTTTTTTAATCTGCACGGTAAGCAATTCTGAAAACTAAAATTGACCAAACATACCGTATCCCTATTAAAAATCGGATGTCCGTTGTCATGACCAATTAAGGATTCTGAGGAATTCTGAAGATTGTATAGGTTGAATTTTAGTTTTGGATCCTTCTCCAGTTTTGGGTAAAAAAAGAAACCTAAATAAATTAAAGAAACTATAGAAAGACCAAAAAAAATAGCACTTAAGTAAATTTTCTTCAATTTCCATAAAATCCCTACAAGTTCTCCTAGAAAAATAAATAGAGCCATAAAGATTACTGCAAAAATCAATTCTTCGTATAAAAATCGCGCCATACAAATTGTTAATATCATAGACCCTGAACCAATTGTACTAAAAGACATTGGAAGAAACCTTGCATATAAAATAAAGGCAATAAATAAAAGTGTGTTATTTATTATACTTAATTCCTGATACGCTAAAGTTTGTACCAATCCAAATAACGAAAAGGCAAATATCTAAGAAAGTGCATAAGAGGCTAATTTTTTAACCATCAATTGGTTCTAGCTTTAATTTTAATTTTAGTAAATCGTAAAGGATTTAGCCGTTTTATAGTTAACATTTCAGACAAAACGGTTTTATTTGTGTCCATGTGTAAAACAACTCTAAAACTGACCATTGATTTTGGTGAAATTTGCATTTTGTCTCTATCTAATAAAGCACATGAACAGCTTACTCCAATTCTATCTATGTTTATTGGAACTAAACCTTTATTGTAAATTTTGATTTCTTTGGTTGCTCGAGTTCCTTGCTGCATTATTCCGAAATCAACTTCTTTCGGGTAAATCAAATTGTCTTTATGGCTAATTGTACCAAATTCACAACTTAAAATCAATAGTACAAAAATATATGAAATTATATGATATTTAAACTGCATATAAAATTAAAATTTGGGAGAGGTTATACAATGACAAATCTCTCCCACAATTAATGAATTTAAGGTCTACACATTCCACCACATCTAAACAAAAATTCAAAACCACAACCGTAACCACCTGTGCATCTAGTTGAATGACATGATCCTACAGTGCCTCCAATGCATCCGAAAATACTTGAAATACTACAGTTACAGCCTGGCGTTCCAATTGGAATTGAAATATCCTTTGCAATTATTTTACTTGGCTTTACTTTTTCAAAATCTTCATTTGAAATCTTGTTGATTGTATAAGCAAGACTAAACACTTCATATCTAGTAAAATAAGGCGAAGATTGTTCTAACCAAATCTCCTCGACAGATTTTAAGTCAGAATAATTGTCTATGTTAGACATAATCTCTTCGAATAATCTGAGGCTGGATATCTGTTCACGAGTGAACTTTCTATTTTCGGAGAATTCCTTTAAGTTCGATAACCAGAGAGCTTCCATTTCTGCTGTCGTAAGTGTATTAAAAGCACTTCTCGATTCCTCCTGATTCATTGATTTGAAAGCCTCAAATATATCTTTGTTTTGGTTAATAATATGTACTGACTCACTGTTCAACTCAAAAGACGTTAATAGATCAGCCTTATTCACGGATTTGTTGCAAGACCAGAACATGACCATTACTAATCCACTAAAAATTAATCTGTTTTCGGAATAATGTCGGTTCGAAAATAAGGAAAATAAGGGATTCTAAAGGAATTTACCCAAGAAACAATGGCGGACGCTCTTGAGATTATGCAGAGTAATTACGGAAGACTTGAGAAGGACGATAAAAGACTTACTCTTCCAAAAATACAGAAAATTGCTGATGTACTTAACGTTACAATAGCTCTAATTTTTAATGAGCAATCGAGTAAAGTGATCCGCCAAACGCAAAATGAATCACCAGCTTCATACAATGTTGAAAATTTATACCAAGACAATAAGGAAGTTTATGAAAAACTTGAAAATGCACTTTACCAGCAAATTGTCCAACTAAAAGAAGAAATAATCTTTCTGCGAGAAAAAATTTAAACTATGCTCGGAGATCTCAGAACTCGCTCTTTCCTCTGCGGAAATCTTTGCTATCAAACCGCCCGTCTGCTGATACAGGCCGGGTTAAAAACAAAAAAGCCGCTCTCCTAAGAAAACGGCTTTTAAAGTATATTTATTGAAATTACAATTTACGTGCAACTTCAACTTCCTCGAAGGCTTCAATAATATCACCTTGTTTGATGTCGTTGAATTTGTCGATGTTTAATCCACATTCGTAATTGTTTTTCACTTCTTTCACATCGTCTTTGAAACGTTTCAATGAACCCAAAGTACCCGTATGAACAACAATTCCGTCGCGGATAACACGGATTTTAGAAGAACGTTTGATTGTTCCGTCTAATACGTAACAACCTGCAATTGTTCCAACCTTCGTAATATCGAATGTTTCGCGGATTTCAGCTGAACCAAGAATTTTCTCTTCGATGTCTGGCGATAACATGCCTTCCATTGCCGATTTGATTTCGTCGATTGCTTTGTAGATAATTGAGTACAAACGTATATCGATTTCTTCTTGTTCTGCTAGTTTTCTTGCTCCTAATGTCGGCCGAACTTGGAAACCAACGATAATCGCGTCTGAAGCAGATGCTAAGTTGACATCAGCTTCGGAGATTGCTCCAACACCTTTGTGAACAACTCGGATTGCAATTTGCTCAGTTGACAAGTTCAATAACGAATCTGCCAAGGCCTCAATTGAACCATCAACGTCACCTTTAACGATCAAGTTCAATTCTTTAAAATCACCAATCGCCAAACGACGACCGATTTCATCCAATGTAATATGTTTCGTTGTTCGCAAACCTTGTTCACGATACAATTGTTCTCTTTTTGTTGCGATGATTCTAGCTTCACGTTCGTCTTCCAATACGTGGAACTTATCACCTGCGCTTGGTGCTCCGTTAATCCCTAAAATCGATACTGGACATGCTGGGCCTGCTTCTTTTAGAATCCCCCCGTGCTCGTCATGCATTGCTCTAACACGACCGTAGTTACGGCCCACCAAAACAACATCACCTACTTTCAACGTGCCTGATTCAACAAGTATATTGGTTACATAACCTTTTCCTTTATCCAAAGAAGATTCGATTACTGTTCCGTTTGCGCGTTTGTTCGGATTTGCTTTTAAGTCCAATAAATCAGCTTCAAGCATTACTTTTTCCAACAACTCTTCGATGTTTAAACCTTGTTTTGCTGAAATTTCTTGACACTGGTATTTTCCGCCCCAATCTTCCACCAAGATATTCATTGTGGATAATTGTTCGCGGATTTTATCAGGATTTGCACCTGGTCTATCAATCTTATTGATGGCAAACACCATCGGCACGTTGGCCGCTTGAGCGTGAGAAATCGCCTCTTTCGTTTGTGGCATCACGTCATCGTCAGCAGCAACGATGATAATTGCAACGTCTGTTACTTGAGCACCACGAGCACGCATGGCCGTAAAGGCTTCGTGACCTGGCGTATCCAAGAATGTTAATCGGCGGTTATTTTTCAATAAAACAGAGTAAGCACCAATATGCTGTGTGATTCCCCCTGCTTCACCTTCGATAACATTTTCGTTGCGAATTCTATCCAATAAAGATGTTTTACCATGATCGACGTGGCCCATTACTGTAATAATAGGTGGACGAGTTTCTAAGTCCTCAGGTTTATCTTCTATAACTGGTATTGCATCTTGTGTTTCAGCGCTTACGAATTCTGTTTGGTAACCGAATTCTTCTGCAACAATTTGAATTGTTTCTGCATCCAATCGTTGATTGATTGAGGCAAAAATACCCAAGGACATACAAGCTGAAATTACTTGCGTTGACTGAACATTCATCATGCTCGCCAATTCTGAAACCGTAACAAACTCGGAAAGCTTTATGAATCTTTCTTGGGCCTCTTGTTCCATTTGTTCGACTTCTCGACGCTGCGCATTTACATCTCTTTTCGCCCGACGATTTTTCGAAGCTTTCGACTTCCCTCCTTTGTTGGATAGTCTTGCTAACGTATCTTTAATTTCTTTTTCAATATCTTTTTCGGTGATCTCAGCTTTTGGCGTTCGTGGAGCATTTTTATCAAAACGTCTGTTTACGCCGCCAGCATTGGTGCCCCCCCCATTTGCACCTCTTGGTCCGTTTCCGTTTCCGGCATTTGGATTTGGTGTATTCGGTCTGACCGGGTCCACTTTTTTGATTCTCTTGCGCTTCTTGCGATCAGAATCAGAAATTTTATGAGAAGTCTTTGGTTTTTCAACAGGAAGTTCAATTTTGCCTAAAACCGTTGGACCAGACAAAATTCTTTTCCCAACTCGAATAGTTTCAATCTGTTCTCTTTCTGGGGCTTTTGGCTTCTCCTCCTTTTTAACTTCTTCCGATTTTTTCTGACTTGAGGCCATCACCTTTTTAGTGACTTCTGCCGCTGCAGCTTTCTCTTCTTTTTTCTCTTCCTGCGTTTTTTTGCTTGGACGAGTTTTAGAATTGATGGAAGCTAAATCTATTTTGCCGACAACCTTTACGTCAGAATTAGATTCTTCCGGAACTAGTTTCTCAACTTTTTTCGTTTCTTCAACGGGCTTTTCTACAGGCGCTTCAACCTTCACCTCTTCTATAATTGGCAGTGGGACAGGGATTGGAGCTGGTTCTGCTTTTTTCGTTTCAACTGGAACTTCTTCCGCTTTTTCTTTAACCGGAATCTCTTCCTCACGTGTGTCACGCAAAGAAATAGTTTCTCTTTTTTCACGCACAGGAATTACTTGTTTCGTCTTTTCTTTCAATGAAAAATCGGCGGCAAACTCAGTGCTCAACAAATCAAAATGATCTCCCTCCAACTTCGTGTTGGGATTCGAATCAATTTTCACTCCTTTGGAATCGAGGAATTCGACCAATGTGGATATTCCCACATTAAGTTCTCCTGCTGCTTTTCCTAATCGTATTGGTTTATTCGCCATATAATTTTTTGTGTCCTTTTCTAAAAAGAAACTCATTTCAAGGACAAAAATGAGTTTTTAATTTATTAAAACGCTTAAAAACAAGGCATTAAGTGTCTTCAATATGAAAACGAAATAAAAGAGGGGACGTTGGTCCCCTTCGTCTATTCCAGAAAATCTGTACAAAATTAGATAAATTATCTCGTTTTCACAAGCTTTAACAGGGGAGGCGGCTTCAATATTGATTCTTTTCTTTTTTTAAAGATCAAACAAGCATCGAGAAGAAGGTCTAGTATTATTTTTTGTTCCCTGAAACTACTCCCCAACTATTCAAATTTTAATGGATTATTGGCCGTGTTTTATCTACGAAAGGATATCTCCAAAAAACAAAAAAATGGCTATCGATATTTCGACAGCCATTTTTACATTTATTAAATTCTATACTTATTCGAATTCCGAACGTAATATTCTCATTACTTCTTCAACCGTTTCTTGTTCCAAATCTGTTCTTTTAACAACATCTTCAGCAGAAATTTCCAATACAGATTTTGCTGTATCGCATCCGATAGCTTTCAACTCGTCGATAATCCAGCTATCGATTTCATCTGCAAATTCCTCCAAATCTACATCTTCAACATCTACTTCGCCATCTCGATAAACATCCAATTCGTATCCACAAAGTTTACCTGCCAATTTGATATTGTGCCCACCACGACCGATTGCCAATGAAACTTGATCTGCTTTCATGAAGACTTTTGCTCTTCCGTCTTCCTCAGAAATTTCAATTGATGTGATTTTCGCTGGAGACAATGCTCTTTGAATCAACAATTGTGGGTTATTTGTATAATTGATAACGTCAATGTTTTCGTTTTTCAACTCACGAACGATACCGTGAATACGAGAACCTTTCATTCCAACACAAGCTCCAACTGGATCTACTCTGTCATCGTAAGATTCAACAGCAACTTTCGCTCTTTCTCCTGGCTCACGAACAATTTTCTTAATCGTAATTAAACCGTCGAATACTTCAGGAACTTCCAATTCGAACAAACGCTCCAAGAATTCTGGTGCTGTTCTGGACAAGATAATAACTGGACTTGCATTACGCATATCCACTTTCGCCACAACTGAACGAATAGTTTCTCCTTTTTTGAAGTAATCTGAAGGAATTTGTTCTGATTTTGGCAACAACAACTCGTTTCCTTCGTCGTCCAATACCATAATTTCTTTCTTCCAAACTTGGTAAACTTCTCCCGTAACAATCTCTCCAATTTTCTCTTTGTAGATTTTGTACAAGTTGTCTTTCTCCAATTCCATGATACGAGAAATCAAGTTTTGACGCAAGGACAAAACGTTTCTACGACCGAAATCACCAAATTTAAATTCTTCTGTTACCTCTTCACCAATTTCGAAATCTGGTTCGATTTTAATTGCATCAGAGTAGGCAATTTCTGTGTTTGGATCCTCAACTTCACCATCGTCAACGATTTCTTTGTTCAAGAAAATTTGAACGTCACCTTTATCGATGTTTACAACGATATCGATGTGCTCATCAGAATTGAACTTTTTCTTCAACATCGCACGGAATACATCTTCCAATACACTTTGCATCGTTTGCTTGTCGATGTTTTTTAACTCTTTAAACTCGGAGAACGAGTCAACTAATTCTAGGCTATTCATGATTTCCTATTTAAATGATATAACAATTTTTGTTTCCTTTATTTCATTCATCGGAAAGTATTTTTCTTCCACGATGTCTTCTTTCTTTTTTGTGCCTTCAATCTTCACACGCTTTTCTTGACGAATGGTCAATCCTTTATCGTCTGCTTGAATCAACTCCCCTTCTTCTGTGGTTTTATTGTTCAATTTTACAGTCACATCTCTTCCGATATTCTTGACAAATTGTTTCAAAACACGCAACGGTTTATCCAACCCAGCTGAAGAAACATGCAATTCAAAATCTTGCTCTTCGCGATCCAAATTGTGCTCAACATTTCGCGAAACCGACATACAATCGTTGATGGATACATTTCCATCTTCTTTGTCGATTTCAACATTGATAATATTGTTACTTGAAATCTTCAACGCAACCACAAATAGCCCAGCATCTAGCTCTGCCATTCGTTCGTCAATCAATTCCATTACTTTTTTCTTTGCAATCATTTGGCTATAAAAAGAGGGGACTATCGTCCCCTCGTTTGTAATCTTCACTATGTTTGATGTTGCAAATGTACAGCTTTTTTTGGAAAAGGCAAGTTTTTGTTCAGCTTGCTTTCTTCTCTCTACTTTCTATCAATACTAATCACCACTTTTTGCCCTGGAAAACCAATTGTATTGTTGCTAAGGAAGCGCATTTTATCTTTTTTGTGCACTTCTACCTCATATTTTCCTGAGAGAAAATAGGTTTGAAAGTCCAGTTCTTCGGGTGGGGTGGTGCAATTAACGCAAGTTGGGTCTTTGTACGAAATTTCAAAGGTTTTGCCTTTGTCTTGAAACTGCCATTGGAAGGTCGCTGTTTGACTATTGCCCGACCATTGGATACTTGGCACAGAGTCGTAAATATTTACATCTTGCGTAACCAACCAAGTTCCATAATATCCATAATAATCACCGTCAACGGTTAAACTTACAATTTTCCATATTTCGCCTTTCATCAGCTTTTTGGAAAAGCGGAGTTCTTTGTTGCAGGAAAATAAAAGAATAATTAAAATACAAATTACAGACTTCATCCTAATTAATTATCAATTGTTTAACTCTTGAGCCAAAAGATTTCGATTCTAATTTCACTTGGTAGATCCCTTTACTTAGGTGTGCTGCATCGAAACTTGATAAATGTCCAAGACTGGTTATAACAATCTTTGATTCTCTGCCTGTTATATCATATACTTTTACCTCTAAATCGTCAATCGAAATATTGAACTTAATTGACACTAGACCGGAGGTTGGGTTTGGAAACATAACGAAAAGAATTTCTTCGTTTTTAAAATCCTGTGTAAAATTTATATCATTAATCGAGTCATTATCTTTTTGAGCCTGACTTAAAGTATTATACGCATTTGAGTTACAATATGATGCAATTTCAGCGGAAGAAGGGGAGTTTACCGAAACATTTTCACATCCGATTTTAATTGTTGGATCTATTTTCAATATTAAATTCGGTTCAATGATCACGTTTGGTAAAACAGCAATTTCCTTTGTTGAATTAAAGGTTATGTTAAAATTATTCGGATCGATTGGTCCAGACATCGGCATAAGTATTGGGGAATGAACAAAACTTATATTTCCTTTCACTACTGTCCGATAAAACTTTTTAAAAGCGGGATTTCCTGTTAAGGATTTCCCGCTTTATTGTAATTTGGAGTTGCAAAACAAAAATTACATGAATAAAAGTAACTACTTTTTCGGTCAATCCGTTTTCGGACAGCTGATTTCTTTGATAGACTCTGATTTAATTAAAGGAGTTGTTAAAAAGCACAACTCAGATTACTATACCAAGAA
>Ga0209702_10003064_pt1 | contig 27349 bp, 31 predicted proteins | sample FRY01_FD_187210 | JGI IMG/M metagenome (GOLD analysis project Ga0209702, IMG submission 187210) | Freshwater microbial communities from Lake Fryxell liftoff mats and glacier meltwater in Antarctica - FRY-01 (SPAdes) (version 2) | ecosystem: Environmental > Aquatic > Freshwater > Ice > Glacier... | reverse complement strand
GCGTTTGCGGAGTCGGAGAAGCCCACGCCTCAGCCCACGCCGCTGATCCAGTACGGCGACGATCGGCAGAAGAGCGCTCAAGAGAAGTACGCCGAAAAGGCGCTTCAAAGCGCGGCGGCCGACATCCGGGCGCAGGGCAAAGGCAACCGCAACCCAGAGGCCCACAAACAGGCCTACTCGATTGGTGGTTACGTCGGCGCCGGCGTGCTCGACGGGGTTTATGCGGGCCAGGTACTGACCGCGGCGATCCAGTCCGTTGTCGGGCCGGACCGCTACGCAAAGGAGGCGGACACCGTCCAGCGCGGCATACTCGATGGCGCAGCCAACCCGCGCGACATGTCACGCATCGGGCTTGGGCGTGAGCCCCGAAGACACCGCCAAACGGAGGACGTCACGCATATTGACCACGCGCGAGAGGTCGAGGAAGCAACGACTTTGCTTGAGACCGCGACGACCGCTGCGGGGCGAAAGGCCGGCGCAAAGGCGCTCGGCATCGCTAAGCGCAAAGAGAAAGCGGCGTCGGGCGGGTCGCCGATGTTCGTCGGCACCCGCGACGATGGGTCAAACCCGACCACACAAGAGAACGTCCGGGCATTGCTCGACTTTTACGGCGTTGACTATCGGTATAACGCCATGTCGCGAGTGGTTGACATCAACATACCCGCGGCGGTCAGCGAGGGCGTCTTGTGCAATGCGCCCGCGGCCGCTATCCGTCGGCTAGCGCGGAAACACGGCATCAAGGCGGACGCGCCAGCCTTTCGCGATGAGCTACTGCTCTACGGCGTCGACAATGCCTACCATCCCGTTGCTGACTGGATAAGGGCGACGCCTTGGGACGGCGTTGACCGTTTTGAGGCCCTTTGGGCGTCGATCGTCATCCGCGAAGAGGGGCTTGCGGACGTCGGGCTGTACCGCGCGATGCTTCGGGCGTGGCTCGTCGCAGGCGCGATGTGCGCGATGCTGCCGCTTGACTCGACGCGGGGCGTATCTACTCACGGCGTGTTGGTGCTCCAAGGGAAACAGGGGTGCGGAAAAACAACGTGGCTTACATCGCTGGTGCCGCGCAGGGGCGCTTGGATCAAAGACGGTGTATCCATTGACCCGGCGCAAAAAGACAGCGTAGCGGGAGCCACTAGTAGCTGGCTGGTGGAGCTCGGGGAGTTGGACCAGACAGTGCGAAAGGCGGACATGGCCGGCCTCAAGGCGTTCATCACGGCCCCGGTGGACAGTTACCGCAGGCCCTACGCAGAGGCGTCGGAGGACCATCCGCGGCGCACCAACTTCGCGGCATCCGTCAACTCGGTTGAGTTTTTGAAGGACGACACCGGCAATAGACGGTTTTGGGTCTTGCCGATTGAGGCATGCATGTGGCGCGAGACGGAACCCAACAGCGTTGCGAGTATCGACTTGCAGCAACTCTGGGCACAGTTTGCCCAGCACGCCGTTGAGGGCGAGTTGCACGTCTTGGCTACCGAGTGGGACGTGGCGCAACGGGCGTCCGCCGAGCGCCATCGGATCGTAAACGCGACCGAGGACGAGCTAAAAGAGTTGTTTGAAGTAGACGTTGACGCACCGAAGGCGTTTTGGACGGCGACGTCTGCGATCTACTACGCGCTTTATCCGAACCGTGAGCCGCATCACTGGACGAGCCAGGAGAAGATGGGAGTATCAGTCTCCCTGAAGGCGATGGGCGCCGTGAGCGGTAACGGACGCTCCGGGCGAACATGGAGCGTCAAGCGGCGCATGTAGCTAGCGTGTTGACAGGTGTTGACAGGTGTTGACAGGTTCAACAACCTGTCAACATCGACCAAACCCTTTAACAGTGCGGTCTATCTATACTCTGTAGACATGTTGACAGGTTATTTTATAAAAGAGTAGAGGGGGTGTAAATGAGGGGAATAAGGGGGTAGTGATTCCGCGAGACCCCTCTATGGGAAAACCTGTCTACACCTGTCAACGTGTCAACATGTTGGCAAAAAACCAAATGAAAACACCATAAGCTTGTAGACACCCTTGGTCGGACCTGTCTACGCCAGCCGATGAGAGGGCATTTTTGAAACAAAACGGTTCAAGTCTTGTTTCAAACGTTTCATCGGGTGAAACAAAATGATTCAAGGCCAATGATTTCAACGCCTAACGCGTGCTGGCCACCCCTCCGCCCTTCACCCATCCCAAGCCCCATTTAACGCACGCAACCCAGAAGGCAGGGCCTAGCCATGAGTAACCGCGAGGACTTCGTTCAGCACGCCATAGCGATGGTCCTAGACGAGATGGGCGTGTTCTGGCTGCATCCGCCGAACGAGCGCGAAAAGCCGACGACTCCGCAAGAGCTCGGCAGACTGATCGCGAAAGGAATGAAGCCGGGCGCATCCGACGTCATGATCCTTCAGGCGCTGCCAGCCTATCCCAATGCTCGGGGCCTCATGCTCGAGCTGAAGACCGAGTCCGGCGCTCTCAGGCCGAACCAGCGGGCCTTTCTCGCACGGTCCGAGGACGCCGGGTTCCTCGCACGGACTGGCAAGGGAATCCCGGCATCCCTTCAAATCCTGCGAGATGTCGGGTTCGAAGTGGATTCGGCCTTGACGCGGTTGGACTCGCAGGGCTATACATTGTCCCTCTCGGGGATAAAAAAAGTCCCCACAAAAGACAAAAGTCCGAAACGGTGAACGGTTGTTCTCTGTTTCTGGGCTCTAAAGACAAAGGAAAGCTATGTCGTTGAATAAAGCGATGATCATCGGGAATCTCGGGGCTGACCCCGAGACACGGGACGTGAACGGATCGATGGTCGCGACGCTGTCCGTGGCGACTTCCGAGAAGTGGACGGGCAAGGACGGGCAACGGCAAGAGAAGACAGAATGGCATCGAGTCGTCGTGTGGGACAAGCTCGCGGAGCTTTGTGACCAGTACTTGCGCAAGGGCGCAAAGGTTTATATCGAGGGTAAAATCCAGACGCGAAGCTTCGACGACGCCAACGGCCAGAAGAAGTACTCGACGGAGATCGTGGCTCAGCGCGTCGAGTTCCTTGACGGCGCGGACGGCCGAAACGATGCCGACGGGCGAAACAATGCCGCGCAAGCCCCGGCCCCCGCTCAGGGCGGGTATGGGCAACGGGCTCAAGCTCCGGCAACCGGGCAGCGGTCTCAGCCCCCCGCTCAAAGCGGATATGGTGGACAGCAGCGAACCCAAGCCCCGGCGCAAGGCGGGCAGCGGCCGCACAGGCCGAACAGCGATGATGACATTCCGTTTTGATTAAGCGCCTCGCCTGACCCGAAACAGTGAACATCCGTTCTCTGTTTGAACTGCCGAGGATTCCTCGGCAGTTGCCTTTTGTCCCGGATTGAGACTTTTATTGACTTTTGGCCGTGCATCCAGTCTGATCCGCCCATGGTCCGACGCAGCAAAATGGAATTGTGGTCGCGGTTGTCTCAGTGTGAGACGAGCACGCTTGAGTATCGCGTTTCGCAACTGGTACGCCAAATCGGGCTATCAGGGATCGGCGAGCTATGCGGTGTCGAGCCGCAAGAGGTTCGCGAATGGTTTGAGGTCCGATCGGTTCCACCGTCGTTTGATGCGATCCTGCGCGAGCGCGTTGAGGGTCTTGATTTCCTCAACCCGGCTAGCCTCGTCGAGGACTATCAGGATATGAAGGCCCAGGGTCTAAGCAACGTCGAGATTGCGGACCATCTGGGCGTTACGCGGCAGGCGGTCAGCAAGGGCCTGAAGGCTCGGGCGGCGCGGTCGTCTGACGGTGACTGAACAAAGTCGTCCAATGCCTGGGCCGCGGACTCGACCCAAGCCCAAAGCGGCCAAGGAGCCAAAGCGACCCAAAGCGCCGGCCTCTCTGGACGAGGCTCTAGCGATCGAGGCCAGCAATGCTCAGCGCGCTAAGGCATTGCGCGATGAGGTTAAGTCGACGACGGCGCCGACCCACAAGCGCGGCTCGTTCGATCCTGCCAAGCGCGAGGCATTAATCGCCGCGGTCCGAAAGGGCCTGTCTCTGTCCTATGGGTGCCGGCTCATCGGCATCACGAACCAGGTCGCATATGTATGGTTAAGGCGCGGCTCGATCGCCCTCGGCGAGCCGGGCCACAGGCCCGAGTACGCTCAGTTTGCCAGCGACTTTCGCCGGGCAGAGGCTGAAAAGGTCGCCGAGCTGCTAGACCATGCATCGCTTCAATCAACCACAGACCATCGGGCGACGAAGACGTTGCTCGATATGCTGGACCGGCGTCAGGGGATGGCGCAGCGGCAAAAGGCCGAGACCATCGCGCTTGCCAAGCAACAGACGGAGCTCGCCATCGCTCAAGAGCAACTGCGGATGGCGCGGATGAAGGGCGACGCAACCGAGGCGGCGATTAAGACGGGCGGACAGGCAATGATCGTAATTGGGATCTCAGCGTTCCTCGAAAGCTCCGACCTTTCGCCTGAAATCAAGGGCCAGATCATCGCCTCAATCGGTCGAGCGGGCGGCACGGCGATCGCACGGCGAGATCTAGGTGCCGAGCCCGACAGGTCCGACGGGTCCGACGGGTCCGACCGATGACGCTAAGCCATGAACCAGCGGTCGACACCGCACCGCAAAAGGTCAAGTTCTACCCGACGAACTATGCGCCGCACAGGGCGCAGCGTCGCGCGCACAGGGCGCTGAGGCTCGCTCGCTTCATCGTGCTGGTTGCCGGCCGCCGTGGCGGGAAAACGAAATGCGGCGGGGGCATATTTGTTGACCGCATGCTCAAAGATCTTGAGGCGTGGTCAGCGATCAATGGCGCATGGCAACGAGGCGCGGGCAAGGCTCCAACCCCGTCCGTCCAGTACATGGTTGTCGCTCCGGTCTACGCGCTCCTCGAAGAGCCGCGCAGTGCGTTACAGAAATATCTCGGCGGCATGGTCGCCGAAGGCGGTCTCATCGTCCATCAGAGCGACCAGACATGGTGGCTCGTCGAGGGCGTGCGGATCGACTTCCGAAGCGGCGAGCATCCCAAAAGACTCGTAAGCCAAGGGCTCAACGGGATCTGGCTAGAGGAAGCGGCACGCCTCAAGCCCGAGGTCTGGATCGACAACCTCCGCCCAGCGCTCTCGGATAAACTCGGCTGGTGCATTTTCACATCAACGCCGCTCGGCAAAAACTGGCTGTGGCGTGAGATCTGGGCCAAGGCCGACCCGTCCGCGGCGGCCGAACTCGGCATGATCGACGGCCTAAACCCGAACGACATCCTCGATGCGAACTACTGCGGGATCTCGTGGACCACGGCCGATAACGACGCGCTTACCCACCTTGCTGAAGAGATGGAGCTCGCACGTCGGACTATGCCTTACGCGTTCTTCGCGCGTAACTATCTGGCATCATTCGAGACTTTCGTTGGTCAGCTGTTTCAACTCGACCGGCATCGTCATTTCACATCGGATCCAGCGCCCTCGTTCGCAGAGTCGCGGCGCAAGTTCGTTGGCGGCGATCTCGGGACACGGCATAAGTCGAGCTTCACGCTCATCGTCGAGGGCCGCGAGTCGCCCAAACCCATTTGGCATGAGGTCGAGACAGACGCCGCGTCTGACATTCTATTTGACGAGCATCATTCATGGGAGGCTCGTCGGCGAGGCGACCGAGGCTCTTGGACGGCCCGCGTTTGGCGGATCCTTCGGGATTACGCGGGCGAGAGCGGATGGCGGTCGATCCCGGTATTTTTGCCGGCGGATCGGCCCGAGGTCAAGCGGCAGTTCGAGGCGCGCGGCTTCAAGGTTATGGAAGCATTTCAACGGCATGACCCGGCTGTTGACTTCTTCTCCGTCCTGTTTGCTGTTGACCGGATCAAGATCAGGTCGGCGAACCTGTGGCGATGCGTCGAAGCGCTGCACACACCGGAAGTCGGCAAAAACTCAACGAAAGTTTGGGTCGACGAAGACGACGACGAGTTCGACGGCCTTCGATACGCGCTCAGCGACCCGATCAGGCTCGGCGAGAGCCCGGCTCGCAACGCGATGACCGCGCTCGGATGGCGGTGACCGCGCTCGCAACGCGATGGTCAACCCGGCCTTGCCAAACCATCGCCCATGCCCATGATCCGTGCATGACGAACATCAAGCCCACCGACATCGTTAAGGTCTACACACAGCGCCAACGGCGCCTATTGGGGCTGGAGGCAATCTACGCCGGGACCCAGTACGATCGGCTCGAGCCATGGTATCCGGGCGTCAGGCACATACAGGGCGCGATCCAGCGGATCCCATGTGACCAGCGCGCCCCGCCCATTCAGTTGGGGCTCATCACAGAAAAGGTCGACAAGCTAGTTGACAAGCTAGTTGCGGTTGGGAAACTCCCTACGATAACAGGCATTAGCGACCGGTTGAATGCAATCTTGCGCGATGAGATCAACCTTGAGGAATCGCTCTACCTGCCGGCGCTAGACGTGGTCGTGAAGGGCTCGGGCTGCCTCGGATTCACGCGTCCAGACGGCATGGTCTTTGAGTCCGTCCATATCGACCCCACATGGTCCGAGCCCATCATATCAACTCAGGCCAGTGGCGATCGGGCCAAGTCGATCGCAGCCGAGCTTGCCGCGATCGAGGGCATCACGCTTGCCCGTCCCGCACCCGGCGACCATCTTTTCGTGCCGCTTGATAGCTGGCAGGATGACGTGATTTTCCTGCGGCATGAATGGTTTTGGGAAGAGGAAATGGTTGCAGGCGCAACCGTCGAGATCGTCTACTGGCGTCGGCGTGTCGACTACACGCCGGACATGATCATCGAATATGAGGACGTCAAAGCGCTCGGGCAGGGTGCGGGCGTCGTCGAATGGCGGCTCAAGGAGGTGCCCCGGCCGCACAGATGGGGCACGGTCCCCGTTGTTTGGGTCAGAGCGCGAGGCGCGCGCCCGCGGGATATTGACGGCCCCTCGTTCATCACACCGGCGCTGGTCAAGCTCGACCGCGCTGCCGACATCGCCGCGAGCCGCCTTGACGATTCGATCGCGTCCATCGCATGGCCCCAACTTGTCGAGCAGGACGTGATTGACGTCGTCAGCGAGGCGCAGAACGAGATTGCGCCGGGGTTTGCCAGCGAGCAATCGCCTTTATCGAGCGAAGTGCGTCGCTATCGGTCGCACGATGCGAGCAAGCCCGGCAAGGTCTCGATCTTGGAGATCTCGGGCGCTGGCGCCACGATCGGCCGCGAGTACGTCAAGGATCTGGAGGCCCATGTCCAGCGGCTCACCGGCATCGTCGAGTTCGATCAATCTGCGTCGGCGGGCGCGCTCTCTGGCGTTGCGATCGAGCGCATGATGGAGACGACGATCGCACGCGTGGGCGCGTATCGAGGAAGGCTCAGCGAGATGATTCGAGTCCTCGCCTTCAAGATCGGCAAGGTTATCAAAGAAGACGTGACCGCGATCAAGATCGACTGGCCGCCTATCGTCCCGCCTACCGCGCAAGAGCTTGGCGACCTGGGCTCGACGTTGATGGCCGCGGCTGGTGCGGCGGTCGTCAGCATCGAAACCGCCTCCGCGATCTTCTCGCGGGCTGCAGGGATCGAGGACCCGGCCGCGGAGTTCGCGAAACTCGAGGTCCAAGCCGATGAGCGCTTGGCCGCCGCCCGGAACGCTATGGACATCGGGGACCCAGAGGACGACCCAGAGGCAGAGCCTGCGCCCGAGCCTGAACCGGTTGCCGAATGACGACCGATGAGAAGATTAGGCAACTGATAGTTGCTCAAATGGAAGAGCTTGCGGGGCTCCTGCCAGAGCGGGCCGCGCAGATCGTGAGAGCCGCTAAGCGCGCTCAGGCAAGTTTACTGAAGCGGCTCAAGGCGCTTGGTCCTGAAAGCTTTTCAGCGCAGTTCACGCGCGCGAGGCTTGTCGAGATTGCCGGCATCGTAGACAGATCTGGCGCGGAGTGGGGCGAGCTCGTCGGGCGTGAGGGTCAGGCTGCGGCGGTCGAGGCCGCGCTGGTTGGGCGACGCGGGATCGTGAAACAGCTTCAGGCCAGATCTGAGAAATTCGCTGGTCTGATCGGCAGTGTCGCGACCGTGGGCAAAGCCGCCGGCCTCGGCTCACCGGGGCTCCTCGAGTACTATCGACAGAGCCGCGAGGCGTACGGGCTGGAGGCGATCGCGAGAATGCGCTCGCTGATGATGCGCTCGGCGCTTGAGGGGGATTCGCTGCCGGTGACATGGGCGAAGGTCAGCGATAAAATGGACATGCCGATTTGGCGTGCCGAGCGGATCGCCCGGACCGAACACAGCTTTGCGATGCACCGGGCTCAAGTTCAGGTCGTGCGCGATCTCTTCGGCGCATCTGTTGATCAGCAATGGCGCAAACAGCTCATTACCTCATTTGACCAGCGCACTGGCTCGGATTCTGTGTCTGTCCATAACCAGATCCGCCCGATAAACAAGCCGTTTCGCGACAACGAGGGGCGGGTCTACATGCAGCCGCCGAATCGTCCCAATGACCGCGAGGTCATGGTCTTGTTGCCCGAGTGGGCCGACGCAAACGGTGACATGCCAGATGCTGAGATGGAGCCGTTTGCGGCACGCTGGCGAAAACTCGACGCTGAAGGGCGGGCTTGAGCGGGTTCGGATAAATCGACATGGCGAAGGTGTTTTCGTATTGACGTAAATATCCGAGTCGGGCAGACTTCAGGAGTCAGGCAGGGACGCCGGACAACACCAAAAGGAAACGACACCATGAACGCAACGACCATCAAGACCGGCGACAACCTCATCAACGTCCTCCCCAGCGGCACGGCCCTCGCGGTTGTCGCCATTGAGGACCTTTCGGACGCCAGCGGCTCGATGTGGCGCGTAGTTCCAGCGACCGATTGCAAGCCCGGCGTCAGCCACAAGCAGCTGATTAGCCGCAATAAAACATACGCATGCCCGGTCGCGAACTTGCGCCTCGCCTAATGCACCAAGGGGGCGCCTCGAAAGGGGCGCCTCTTTTTTTCGTCCGGCTTGCCATCAAGAAGGAAAGCACCATGACCGCGGAAGCCAAGACAATCGAGACGGAGTGCGCTGCCTGTACCGGCACGGGCTCAATCGATGTCTTCAATCACTACGCGTCCGGCGTGTGCTTTACATGCAAGGGCAGCGGTATCATTTGGCTGGCGCCGTCCAAGACGCCAGCCGCCCGCGCTGCCGAGATCGGCATTGTCCGCGACGATGCGATCTGCCAGATCGTTATCATCGAAGGCGGCCACGTCGTTATCAGCAGGAGGACGCTGGCGATGGTCAACGTCTGGGCCGACGGGCGCGTTGAAGTCAGAAACGGCGTGCACGCCAGCCTCGCGCGCGCTGCAATCGAATGGGCGCGTCGCGCGGTCGCAGCGCTCTGACCCACCATCCAAAAAAGGAAGCACCAAATGAAAACCCCCATCGCCATCATCCGAAACCCCACCATCCACACCGACGGATCCGGCGAGTTCTTCGGGCGCGTCGAGAGCGCCCACAAGACCCGCGAAGGAGCATGGCGGCGCTACAACGCCGCCCAAAAGGCAAATCGCCGGGCGAACCCAGGCACGCACCTTGACATTACCGTCATCGCGGTCAACTCACCAAACGAGCCGACCATCAACGAGACGACCCGCGGCAATCTGGCGCCCCTGTGAAGGCCAAGCGTTCGCCGTGGATCCAGTGGGGTCCGATCATGGACCGGATGACCTCTGCGGCGGCTACGGCACCGGTCAAGATCCGGGCGCTTGCCGCGGCCGAAGGCGTCACCTATTGGGCGCTCTACATGCGCCTACGGCGACACTGCCCCGACGGTTACACGTTTGATCGTGGGCGTGTCGAAAAGACCGGGGCGCCCTACTGGACGCCGCCCAAGGGCGTCACTGACTCTCGGCGTCCCATGGACAAGGCGGGACTGATTGAGGCCCTCAAAGGGCCCTTCCCGCATGCTGTTTTTGTTGAAGAAGATAGCGAGCAGGCGTAATGTTTACGTCCTGCTAGAACCCAAGCCAAAGGAATCGACGAAATGCTTAATTTTTTCAAACCGGTGGTCCCCGTCAAGGTATACAACTTCGACACGGCGGTCCCCACCACCGCCAAGTACAAGGCCCGCCTTGCCGCGTATCATGCGCATCTGGCCTTCTGCGCCGCGCATCGCAAGGAGGCCAGAAAGAACAAGCGCATGGCGGCCAAAGCCGCTTCGCATCGGCCCTACCAAAACCACGGCTAAGAAATAGCTAAGGATTAGCTAAGGATTAGCTAAGGATTAGCTAAGTGCCTAGAAATAGCTTGACAGCAATGACCAAGATCGGGCAGCCTCCCGATCTCAAGCGCCGCGCGGCTAGTCCCGGCCTTGGTTCGCCTTGAAAACGCATCAAGGTACGCCGCGCGAACGCTCCGATCTAGGTGCTAGGTTTTTTTGCTTTTTCCTTCCTAGCGCCCAGATCGACAAAGACCGACTCTCTTCACAGAAGTCGGTCTTTTTTTGTGCCTCCGAGCGGTAGCGTCAACCTCGGATTGTTTTCGTCGAGTGCGCCCGACATTGTCGGCGCATGGACGCACGAAAAAAACTAATCGCCAAGATCAAATCCCTCGCCGGCGGACCGGAGATGCTGCTTGCGGCAGCGGCCGAGCTTGAGGCGTTTGACTCCGATCTCGACGATCTGAAGGCGGACGCCGTCCGCGCAAAACGGCTCTCCAAAGAGGTCGACACCCTGCGCGCCGCTCAGGACGACCCCAAATCCGCTGAGGCGGTGACCAAGCTCACGTCCGAGCGCGATCAGGCTGTTGCCGACCTCGCCTCCGAGCGCGGCGTCCATCGCCAGAGCCGGCTGAAGTCGGCGATCGCCGACAAACTCGGCGTGACGGATCCGAAAAAGGCGAAACGCGCCCTTGACGCGTTCCTCGCCGACTATCTCGGCGACGCGGACTTTGACGCGGAAGGGAACCTTCCCGGCATCGAGAAGTCGATGAAAGCATTCAAAGAGAAAGAATCCTTTTTCTTTGATGCCGTCGAGGCGCCAACCAAACCAAACGAGGGCGGGCGCCAAGGCGGCGTGCCGGCTCCGGCTAAGGCCAGCGGCAAGGCTGCGGGCCAAAGCCAGGACGAGAAGATCGCGGCCTGGCGTGAACAACTTAGTGGAGGGAAGACCAAATGAGAGTTGGAAGCACCGAACTCGCGAGCAACCCCAATTACCTCGCCTCGCACAGGGCAATCGGAGCCTGCGACGGCGGTACGATCCCCAAGGATAACGACGCGGTCAATGGTGCCGGCACTGTTACGCCTTACGGACGCATCAAGCCCGGCACCGTGCTGGCGCAAGATGCCACCGGGCTCCTGCACCCGTGCGGACTCACTGAGGCCACAGCCGCGGCAACCGCGGTCAACGCCCTAGTCGTCGCTGATTCGGCGGCCTTCCGTGTGGGTGACCTCGTGTCTCTCGCCGGGGCCGATGGTCCGGGCACGACGTTTGCGGCTGGCGCTGCCGCGGCTACGCTGACTGTCAAGCCGAAGGTTAGCGCTCTGGACATCCAGATCGTCGTGTCTGGCACCTCGACCGCGTTCAGCACCACCTATAACCCGATCACGAATCTGATTCTGATCAACAGCGCGACATCGGGCGCGGCGGCTGCTACCACGACCCTCGCGGAGATTGTCGCGGTGCTCCTGTCGACCTACGGGGCGCTTATCGCGTCGGCGTCGGCGTCGAGCGGTGCGGCCATCGCGGCCACCACGGCGGCGACTGACGTCGGAACGGCGGCCTATGCCGCCGTCGCATCGGACCGCGCTGTCGTGACCGTCGTTCAGGCAACGAAGACCATCACGCTGGACGGCGCGGCCTTCAATGTGGCCGTTGGCGATTTCCTCGTGAAAAACCTCGCCTACGTCCCCTGCGGCGTCAATGACGTGGATGTTTCCACGATCCGATATGACGACGTGACGGAGATCCAAGAGGCTCGCATCACGACCTATCGCGTTGAGGGTGACCTTCGGTCCTCGCTCGTGATCGGCGCGTCGAATGACGGCCTGCTCAAGAAGGCCCTCTCGGGCGACCTCTGGCCTGACCCGCTTAATGGCGGGGCGCTTCGCCGCTCGGACGCCGCCCTCGTCGGGTTCCGGTTCAAGGCCATCTAAGACCTTTGGCGCCTTCGGGCGCCGATCAATACCACTGAACAAACGGCAGCGGGGCGACCCGCTCACTATCTCGGCGGACGACCCGCCAACGGAGAATGAACATGGAAGGTTACTCGCTGCCCTACCTCGAGGCCGAGGCGCTCATCGCCGCGATGGAAGTGCTCAATGAGCAGGACACCAACCGTCCGATGCTGGGGGTCTTCCCTCGCGTCGGTCGGCCGGCGAATCTGATCAAGATCCGTCGTATGCTCCGACGTGCCAGCCAGGTGCGCCACACTTCGATCGGTGGCCGGGCTATGCCCGTCGAGCGCGGCGTTCTCAAGGAAGACTACTACGAGCCTTGCATGCTCAAAGTCGAGTCGCATCTGACGGCCGAAGATCTGACGCTTTTTGCTGCGGCCGACACTGCGCTGCGTGCGAATGACGTCGGGCCGCTCGCCAAAAGCGTCATCGCCAGCGCTGACGCTTTGACGATGGAGATCGCCGGCGTGCTCGTCGATAACCTCAACGAAGAGCGTCATCGCATGATGTGCGAGGCTCTTCTGGGCACGATCAACTATCGGATCGGCGAAGGCCCGAACTTGACCGTGGACTACGGCCTGACGGCGCTCGGCGCCCCGGTAACCCCGTGGGACAACGTGGGCGCGACCATCGTCGCCGACCTCACCCGTTTCATCAGCGAGTTCCGCGCCGCCAACGACAAGGGGATCTCGCCCAACACCGTGTTTTACGGTGAGGACCTTTACGCGGACTACTTCTTGGGTAACACCGAGTGGAAGGAGTTCAAAAAGGCCAACCCGGAATACGCCATCGGGTTCCTGCGCGTCGCTGGCGGTCGCCAAGAGGCCGACGTCAATGGCACGTTCACCGATCGGGTGTTCGGCTTGACTTGGATCAAGGTCGAGGGCACTTACCTCAATCTGGACAAGACCCCCACTAAGCGGTGGCCGTCGAACAAGTTGGTCTTCGCGAACCTTGGCCCGCGTGGGGCTGTGCCTCAGTGGTCCATGCGCGTTGACCAACTTCAGAATCCCCGCCCGGACGTGAACGTTGAGATCAAAGCGCCTGTCTACGGTGACGACGTCAAGGTGTTCCAGATCCGAGCGTTCGACAACGGGCTGCCGACGTTCATGGATCCACAGCTGATCATGCCGGTCGAGATCGACCCGGCCTAATCTGGGCGGCTAAACGAGGGGGATCTCGGCTCTTGGGCGGGGGTCCCCTTTTCTTTTTGACGGGAGGCGAACAGTGGCAGTGCGACCAACGATTGAATCTGTTGAGGCTAGGATCTTGGCCCTCGAAGACGCGCGCGACACCATGCTGTTGCTGCCTGTCAAAGGCAAAGTCGGCAACACCGACATTGACCTTACGGGCCGCCTCGCCGACATCGAGCGGGAACTCGCTCGGAAAAAGATGGTGCTCCAAGGTCTTTATAATGGCGGCGTGGTCCCGACGACCCGCCGGTGCTGTTGATCGTGGCGCTGCTTGGATCGGCATGGGCTGGCTGGGCCGGGCGGCTCCGAGCCTTCGTTGAGGGCGATACTCCTGACCAACTGACCCCAGTCGGCGGCGGGGCGGCGGTCTCGTTCGTCCACGACAAACGCGAGCGGGACGCATCAGCCACCGAGGGCGGCCTCGTCGCTGAAGCCGTGTTGACGGTCTTCACCGCGTCGCGGCTTTCGCTTGGGTCGATCTACACATGGGACGGCAAGAGGTGGCAGGTCGCGACCGTCGAACTTGACCGCGCCGCGGGCTCGGACTGGCCGATCAAGCATGAGTTGGTGCAGCATGCAGATTAAGGATGCGCCATGAGCGGGACCGTCATCACGCGCCCTGAGTTTTTTGGGAAGGTCATGCAGGCTTGGGGCGATGGCTACAAGGACGCCTTCGACAAGGCCGCGATCCGCGGCGTCATGGCGGCTGCGCAGTTCTCGAAGATCGTCGCGGTCCGCGAGATCGGTTTCGTGAAGCCCCGCCAGCCGATCGACACGGGCGAGTTGCGGCGGTCGTATCGCGTCCGGATGGTCTACCTCCGAGAATCCAATCAATGGGCGGCCGAGTTGATCAACATCGCGCCTCACGCGCCTATGATGGAGTTCGGCACGCGGCCTCATGCCGCGCCGATGGCGGCTTTGATCAAATGGGCCGAGCGAAAGCTACGTGTCACACAGCCGAAAAAGGCGCGGAAGAAACAATCGCTGATCAAACGAATCATGCGAAAGGTCGTCAAGGCCTCGCTGAACGCGGTCGGGCTCAAGGGCAAGAGCCGCCTGCGGTCGAAGGCGACGCTCAAGGGCGTCTTGGGAAACAAGCCCAGCCGGGCACAGCGCGATCGGTTGCGAGAGGCGAAAAAGCTAGCGCGCGCCGCGTGGTGGTCAATCAAACAGCGCGGCACCGAGGCTCGCGAATTCCACAAAGAGGCCGAGAAATCATTTCCGACCATCATGGAAGGCGCGATGCGCCGCGAGATCAACAAAATCATCTAACTGCTCGGAGCTCAAAACATGCCTAACCTTACGGCGAACATCATCCGCGAAGCCCTCGCGGCATGGGCTCTGGATCTGGTGTCGGACCTCATTGTTGACGCTCAAGCCATTGCGGGGCCTCTTGAGCCGGGCGAACTTCCGCCCTTGCCGACGGTCGGGATCGAATGGTCAACGGCCTACGGGATCACGGAATATCCCGACGTGAGTTTCGACGTCGACGGGTCAGAGCGATGGATGATCCAAACCGAGGAAGCCGAGCTTGCGTTTGTGTGGCGGTCCAACGATCGCGATGAGGCGGACCTTCTCGCGCACGCCTTCAAGAGCCGGTCGGCGATTGAGTCTAGCGAGTCAAACCCCGATGGGAACAGGGTTCTTCATTTTTTCGTCAACCTTGACGGGCAAAGCTATCTAGCCAAGTTATACGAGCTAGGCACGGTCGAGCCGCCCAATCCAACAGATGCGGGCGAGCGATCGCTTTATACTCAACGTATCCCGGCGTCGGTCATTTATCCATCGGTCTATCTCAGAGACGCGGACCTCGCAGAAATGAACATCGGCGTGACAGTCAACGGGACGATCTACCCTAAGCCGAGCATATTAATCCTAGACGAGACGAAGTTCTAAAGGAGCCGGAAACATGCCTGATATCTATGGTTACTCGTCCGACCCCGGCCTTGAGACGCTGCTCGGAAACGGCGCGGTGCTCAACTACGTCCAAGGCGGCCTGCCTAGCGTCCAGCTTCTGCCGGGCGAGGATGTTTTCGGTGCGGTCGGTGCGGTCGTCAACGATCGCGGCGCGCCGAATGTCCCCGTCGAGCTCAAGGGCGGAATTGCTGATATCCACAGCGTCTACGGCGGATTTAAGGCGTCGCTGGGCGACGGCGCGGCGACCGGATACGAGGGCAACCTCGCGTTTCTGCTCGACGCTCTCAGGCTGCCGCGGATCATCATTCAGCCTGTGGATCTCGCGATCAAGACCGCTTCGATCGGGGATTCTGGCGTGGACCTCAGCGTGAGTTTCACGCGCAGCGATGCGGCCAACGGCGCCAAGGTCATCAAGGCGGGCCATCGCATCAGTTCCGCCGCCGCGGCCTATGTGCTCGCGACGCTTGAGGATGTGGCATGGACGGAGGCTGAGACGGGATCTAAAACGGTCCGTTGCCGGCAGGTCAGCGGCACCGCAGAAGCGCTTGACGACGTCAACCTCTTCGTCGACGCGACGCCTGACGCCAACATCACAATCAATACGGCAATCACGACTATCCCCGACGCCGTCGACGCTGCCGAGTTGGCGCTTCGATATGAAGCCGCGATCGACGCGTTGAACAGCAATGAGGTTGGATCCGCCATCAACATCGTGGTCACGGACCGAAACGAGCCTGGGATCGCTGACTACCTCTCCGCGTCCTGCGCTGACTCGCTGTCGGACGGGATTTTTCGGAGTTGCGTTGTTGCGCCCCCGATCGGCACGACTGTTGCCGCCGCGGAAGCGACTACGGCCGACGGTGTTGGGCGTGCAACGCTCACCGGCGGGCGGGCGGTCTACGTTCACCCCGGCCTCACGCGGAAGTTCACGCGGGACACGGCACTTGCCGGCGCCAGCGTGGTCTATCCCGGCCAGGCATTCGCCGCGGCCCTGATCTGCAATGCGCGCGCCGAAGAGAATCCGATGGTCGCCAGCGAGATCGGCTCGGCGGCGGGCGTGATAAGCGCAGAGATACTTTTGACGAAGGCCGAAAAGGTCTCGCATTTCCGGAAGTTCATCGCGGCGCCTGCGTTCGAGTTTTTGAACGGCCGTCGCGTGATGTCATACCGTGATGGCATCATGGCCGATGGGACGAAGATCGCGGATCGACGCATCCAAGACTTCATCGCGTCCGGCCTCATCGTCACGCTGTCGCCGCACCACAAGCGGATTGCGACCGAGGCGAACCGCCAAGCGGCCCTTGACGCCGCGATCAACTACCTTGAGCGCCAGCGAAAGCCCGCTGCAGGCGCGGCGCCACGGATCGCAAACTACTCGCTGGGCTCCGATTGGTCGGCGGTGGATGAGCATTTCCAATTGACATTCGTCATCCAAAAGCTCGGCAACCTTGACGTCATGACGCTCCGCCTGAACGTCACGGCGGACAACATCGAAATCACCGCATAAGGGGTTTGACATGAAAGCAAAAGGGCATGACGTCAGGTTGCGGATATTTCGCAATGGCGCGGATCTGAAAGAGTTTTCTGAAATCGTTTCGCTCGACATTGATTTCGGTCTTTCGACAGAGGTCGTTGATTATGTCGGCGCCGAAGACCCAACGATCTTCGGAAACAACGGTCCCGCGACTCTTCGGATCTCGATCGAGCCGGGCTCGTTGGCGCTTGACGATCTGATCTGGGCGCAAATGAACGCCAACCGCCCGAACGCCACTGCCGAGCCGGTCAATATCGACGTGACGGCATCTGTCGATCACGGCAGCGGCGGTCGGGCTCGATGGGCGTTCCCGGCTTGCACGCTCAGCGCCCCGAACAAGAATGCTTCGAGCCGTACGTCGCGCGTGAGTGCCACGTTTGAGCTCCAGTGCCCCCGGCCGCAGAAGATCTAAACCCATCCTTGAGGGGCGCCCCTTCGCGCCCCTATCGCTTGAAAAAGGGAACTAGCAATGAACCAGAAGACCTTCACATTTTCGCCAGCGCTCGGCGGCGGTAGTATCACGATGCGGGAGTTGACCACCGGCGAGGTCGAGGACGTTCTCGCCGACGAAGCTCGGGCGGCGAAGGCATCGAAGAGCGAGCCAAGCGCGTTGAAAATGCAGGGCGCCCTCGCTCGCGAGTCGATCTCGGCGCTGAACGGCAAGCCATTCCCGAGAGGGATGGCGGGCGAAATCGAGTGGCGCAAGCTCTCGGAAAAGAAGAGGTCTTTGCTGTTTCAAGGGTATCAGAGCCTGAACCAGACGACCGACGAGGAAGACGCTGATTTTTTGTCGAGCGCGGAAGCGACCGAGCAACCGGATCGAGTCTAGACGACGATTCGGCGCGCGGTCAGCTCGCTAATCTGACGTGGCAGATGGCCTACGTCGCACGCTACACCCACCAAGCCCGCACAGAGATCAGGTCATGGCCGTTCAGTGTCCTGAGGCGCTGGCTGAAGGCATGTAACGACATCGTTCAGCGAGAGTCGGCCACAGATCAGGACGATTAAGGAGCCCCCATGACGATCAAAAAAGTCGTAACATATTTCGGGGCTAACACGTCATCCATGGAGGCGGCGCTCGGGCGCGTCGGGCAAAAGGCGCACGCGACTTCGGGCATCATGCGAAAGCTCGGCGGCGCGATCGGCGCTTACATGGGCTTTTCGGCTGTCAAGGGCATGGCCGATTTTGCGACGAAGATGGAGTCAACCCGGCTGTCAATGGCGGTCTTGCTTCAAAGCGGCGACAAGCTGCGGGGCGTAATGACGCCTTTCGGCAAGGCCGCAACAGAGGCGGGCGCGGCATGGGATTTGATTCGTCAAGCGGCAATCCAGACGCCAGCGACAACGGAACAGGTCGCGGCTGGCTTTAACGTGATCGCAATGCGCGCTCGCGCGGCGGGTATGTCGCTCAAGGACATGGTCTCTCTTTCGGCCAACCTTGCGACATTTGACATGATGTCCGGCGGCAAGGGCGTCGTTCAAATGGACGTCGAGCAGCTCGCTCGGGGGTCGTCCGGGCAGATTGCAACCGGACAGCTTAATGTCATCAAGCACGAGCTCGCGGCGCTCGGGCGTGAGGGTAAGCACGCGGAAATGTTCAAGCGCGTCTCCGAGGCGCTTGCGCTGGACCCGGAAACGAAGGCGGCCTTCGGTGCGTCAATGTCTGGTATCTTGTCCACATTCGAGGACAAGATGAATCAGATGAAGGAAATGATCGGAAAACCTCTAATGGAAACGGTCGTCGTGGCGCTCAAGGGTATGATGGAATGGTTGGAGAAGAACGAAGACGCGGTTAAGAAAATCGCGAAGACGATTACTGACATTCTCGGCGGGGCTTTTAAGGCGGTCGGTCTGGTCGTCAAGGGGATTGCGGTATTCATGGCCAATGATTTAACACGCGGGATCGGTTTGGTCGCTTTGGCTTTCGGCGCCGTGCACATTGCGCTGAACGCAATGAAGGCTCACCCCGTAATCCTAGCGCTGACGGCTGTGGCGGCGCTAGGCGGGGCCATCGGCGACGTCTTTGGGGCTGAGAATACGCCTCAAAGCCGTTTCAGCGACGCGAGCGCTCAGTTTTCATCGACCGTGGACCATGCCAAAAACATGCGGAAGATGATGGAATGGCTCGGCACTTCGCCCGCCGTTCGCTCAGCCGCAGAAAAAGACTTGGCTGCAATTCAAATGAAGTCGATTCAAGGCTTTACGGCAGCGGCGACAGAGGCGGGCCTTCAACTTAAGACATTTGGGTCTATCGGCAAGGCGCTGGGGATCGGCACAAATGTTACGGCCGAGCAATACGTCGAGCGCGTCGGCGGAGCCACCCAGATGTTCGGCGCGGGATTCACGCCAGAGCAGTTCGACACCTTCATGATGATCGACGGCAAGGCCCGCGAAAACCGCGACAGCCTTGTCAAAAGCTTGCAGGCGCTGGCCGACGAGGCCAACAGGGCTCAGGGCGAACTCTTCAAGCTCGGCTTGTTGCCGCAGGCGATGGAGAAAAACGAGTTCGGGATCTCAGTCGCTAAAAAAGGCTATGTCACCGGTCAAAAGTACTCGGTTGACACGCAAAACATGACATTGGCGTCCAGCAACGTGAACGTGAAACAGGATAACCGTGGGTCAAAGGTCACGCTGAACCAGAAGATCACGACCAATGATCCATCACGGCTTGCGGGCGCGTCGCTCGTCGGTGCATTCGTCGGTGCATTCGTGCGCCCGATGACCGCACGTTTCGCGCTGGGAAGCTCGCCGCTAGCCACGGGCGGCAACTAATGCCCGTTTTCGAACTACGGCAGATTGAGCCGCACCGGCCGGGGGCGCCCCTCCGCGTGCTGGTCCTGAAGGGCTCTGCCGCGCCGGTGGGCGAACTCGTGACGCCGGTCAGTATGCGGAACAGCCTGACTTGGGTCAGCGCGTCAAACAAGGGTTCGGCGCGGCTGGACGGCGCGGAATACGGCGAGATCCCGGCGTCATTCGTTTGGCGCTCCGAGCAACTCGCCCGCTCTGACGACGCGAGGTTGTCATTTATCGACCCAAACGGCTCGCGCGGCTCCGAGACGGCCCTCACGCGATGGGAGGCGATTTCAGAGGTTGCGGCCCTTTTCGCCGAAGAGCCGGCGCTTTGCCGACTGACATTTGAGGATCGCGAGTGGGTCGGGTTCGTTGCGGAGGTTGCCCCGACTGCGCTACGCGCGGGACATGGGCGTTGCGAGATTGTATTTCAGCCAATCGAGCGGGGCATCCCCAAACAACGAGGATTCGAGGCGCCCTTTGACCCTCAGCGGTTTTCGCGCGACATATCGGCGATGTTTGAGGATGGCGTCGAGACTTCATCGGCGGCGCGGTTAAAGACCTTTTCCGGGCGCGAAATGGACGCCGTTGACACCGCTATAGAGGACGTCAGGACGGCAATCGCTGACATCCAAACTCAAGCCGAATCAATCAACAACCCGGCGCGGACGGTCAAGGCCGTCCAGTCGGGCGTGGCTTTCGCGGTCGCCGGCCTGACCTCGGCGGCTACTGCGCTCGTTGAGGCCGCGGTCAGCCCGGCCGAGCAACTGGCGCAAACGGACGACTATGTTGCTCAAATCAAAGCGCGGATCTCGCGGACATCAATCAGGGCGTCGACGCTGAGGATGAAACACGAGGCGTCAAGGGCGCGGCGGCAGATCGACACCGCGGGCGACTCGATCGGATCCTATACCACACTCGGGCCTGAAACACTTTGGGCCATCTCGTTTGTTTGGTTTGGAACAACTGCATATGCCGACGCCATCGGCCGGCGCAATGGGATCGTCGGACCGTTCGTGGATGGCGGCGTCAAACTGACCATCCCGAAGAGACCGCTCTAATGACCGGCCTAGCACTGCGCACAGGGCGGATATCCTCGCGGATCAGCGCACGCGTGGACCTCGCCTTTCGGCTGAGGGGTCAGGAGGACGAGCCCCTGATCAACATGACACACATCGTCCCGATCGACGTCACATGGTCGCGCAACAAGCCGGCTGAGGCCGATACATGCGACATCTCGATCTCACGTTCCGATCTTCCATTTGACCCGCGGATCATCGCGCCACGCGGAGGCCTGGTCTTTGTCTGGCTTTTCGAGCATGGCGATATCGACGCTTGCAAATACGATGATCCGGGCCTTTTTGGCGGTCCTATCGATGAGATCAAGAGGTCGCTTGAGGACGGCAAGATCTCAATCCGGGCGAGGGACTTCACGTCGATCTTGCTCGATGCGACGTTGGGCGAGGGCGTGTTGGCGAAGATCCCTGTCGAGCGGGCGCTCTCGCTCGCTGACGTTGTCCGGGCCACGGTCAACAGCGTCAGCGATATAGACACGTGGCAGATTGAAGAGCTGACGCCGTCGGCGGGGGCTCGCGTAGGCTCGCCAGCGGTCAGGCCGCGCGAGCGGTCAAAGTCGAAAACGGGCAGGGTTAGCAGGGCTCCGAAGTCGATCCTATCCGCGCGGTTTAAAACGATGGCATCCGTCAATGCGAAACAGGGTCAGGTGTCGGCATGGGACGCGGTCAGTGCGGTATGCGCGCGGATGGGCGTTGTTCCAGAGGTCACGATTGACCGGCTCGGGCGCCCTAAGATACAGCTGATCGCGGCTGATGAGTTGAACACTTCTGCGATCCTACGTCCATTCAAGCGCGGCAATCGTCCGTTTCGGACCTTGACAGTGGGCGGCGACGTCGAGACGCTTGACGACACGATCGATCTATCGCCGCACGAAAAGCGGCCTGACTTCGTTGCGGTTGCAAGTATTGACCGAGAAACCGGCCTTTCAGTCGCGGCCGAATTTCCTTCGCGCGCAGATCGTCGCAGAACGGACAAGTCCGAGAACGGTCTCTACCAGACGATTGAGGGAATCGGAACGGTCGAAGGCTGCGAGAAGATTGCGCGATCGGCTTGGGAGAGCTTGAGCCAAAACGAATTCACCATGACGATAGCATCTCCACACCCATGGTCGACGGGCGGCTCGCCTGACGACCCTGATCTTCTGGATCTGGGCTACGGCGCAGCGCTGGCGGTCGATTACGAGGGGTTTGAACAGCTCGCAAATCGGTCTCCGTCTGATATCCTGCGCGATCAGGGGCTGCCTGCCGTGATCGCGGCGCGGATCGCCAGAGCTCAAACTGAACTCGGGCGCCTGTCGCTGCTTTTCCTCGTCGTTTCTGTCGAACACAGTTGGACGGGTGGAAACCAGCCATCCTATAAATGCAGCATATCGGTGCGTCAGGCGCTAAATGGGCAGGTGGTCTAATGTTCGAGCCGGGCGTCATCATCTCAGAGCCGGAAACGGCGACGGTCAACGGGCTTAAGATCCGTCGGGCGCTCGCGCGGCTTGAGCCGTTCGGCCGCGAGGTCTCGGCGATCATGCTGCCTCGGTCGGCGGGCTCACGCGATGCTTTCCCGCCCGTCGGCACGCGGGTTTTGCTCGGCGTCGAGGGTGGGGCAACAGGCTACATCCTCGGGGTGTTCGGCACCGCGCCAACGCTCGGCGACGCCTACATTGCACCTACGGGCGCGGGCGAGGTCTATCTAGGGCCAGGTGAAGTGTTTCAGCCGGTGTTGCTGGCTACGAAGGCATCTGCCGAGTTGGTCAACCTGCAGGCTCAGATCAACGTAATCCGGACTAGTCTCGGCGCGGTGATGAATGCAGTCACTCCGCTGTCAGGGACGGCGTTTCAGACGGCGCTTGATTTGGTCAAAAACTCGCTAGTCGGCGGCGTTTCAGGCGGGGATCCGGCTCTGAAGGTCCAAGCGGCGAAGGGGGCGTAACGTGACAGCGGTGACGATACAGAGTTGGGTGGCGGCCTCGAACCGGATCGAGGTCCGGTCGGCTGTTGGCTGGGCTCTCAGCGCGCTGGCCGTCGATCTCTGGACGTTGACGCGCTCGGACGATGAGATTTCCGATACCGAACTTCTGCCGTGGATCTCGTCCATCACGGCGGTCTCGGGCGGCGCGTCGATCGGGCTCGATGTCGACATGGTTGGGCGGACATCGTACGTCCTGACAGCTCCGGACCTGTCCGATGCCAGCGAGGTTATTGACTCGACGATACTGGGTCCGGCACGGTCGGCGGTCTCGGTCTCGGACGTCTCAGACAAGCCGCTAACCGATTGGGCCATGCCGGCGAATGGCGCAGAGTTTGGCGGCGATGTCGGCGCAGTGCTCGGTGACATCCAGACGGTTGGCGAAAACGATGCGATCGAGATTGCGGTCTGGAACACGCTGTTGACGCCGCGGGGCTCGATCGAATGGGATCCGACCTTCGGCGCGGATCTACGCCAGAAGCGCGTGAGGTCCTTCGATCTTGCCAACGAGCAAAGGCGGCTTGCCGAGCTTGTTGCAACGGTCGCCGGTGTTTCATCCGCAAGAGTCTTGATTCTTTTCGGCAATGATTACGCGGACATTACGGTAACGGTATCAACAGCGGCCGGCGAAATTCCGTTCGAAAAGAGGGTCTCAGATGGCGTTTTCTGATTGGTTTGAGATCGTTGTCGACGAGATCCTAGACGCTGACTCGACCCTCACGGAGGCCGCTGTCAGAAACAGGGGCTCCAACGTCAACCGGTTTGCGTCGGCGATCGCAGTCGCGGCCGAGATAGCCGAATTCGACTTCGCCCAAGAGCTCGACGGGCTGTTTTTGGACACAGCTCGAGGTGACCGACTTCGGCGCCTCGTCGCGTCGGATCGCGGCGTCGAGGCGTGGGGGGAGACTGCTGCGCGCGTCGAGTTGACGCTCTCGCGTGTAGCAACGGCGGCGGTGACGCTTGATCAGGGCTTCGCTTTCGCGACCGCTGAGGGCGTTAGGTTTGCGACCGAGGCTGATGTCACGTGGGCTCTCGATAACGTGTCCCCTAAAACAGTCATGGCGGTCTGTCTCACGATGGGGATCGCCGGCAACGTCGCTGCCGGGCTGGTGTCCATCGCTGACGGCACGTTGCCGGACGTGACGATCACGGCCACGAATGCAGCGGGAGCGGTCGGGGGCGCCCCGTCGGAGAGCGATGAGGCATTGATCGATCGCGTCCGGGATATCACGGCGCGCCAAGTGCGCGGGACGATCGAGGCGGTCAGACTCGGCGCCCTTGAGGTCCCGCAGGTTCGAACGGCGGCTGTCACGGAGAGCCTTGATGACGACGGCAATCCGAACGGCGGGGGCTTTGTCGTGATCGGCGACTCGTCCGGTCAGGCAAACGCGGCACTACTCGGGCTCGTCGATCTTGAGATCGAGAACTGGCGGCCCATCGGTGTCTACATCCAAACGTCGGGCGCGGTCATAGTGTTTGAGGCGATCTCGGTCTCGGCGAGTTGGTCTCCGGGCGCCGCGACAAGCGCAAATGTCGCGCAACTCCGACGCGCGATCTTGGCGCGCGTGAATAATCTCCGTCCGCGGTCGAACCCGACGGGGACACCGACGCCGCTGGACTGCCAGTTGCGGCAGGCGATCCTTCATGAGGCGGCGGCCACCGTCCCCGGTTGCATCGGGGTTACGCCCGTCTTGCCGGCGGGCACGGTCGTTCCGGACTTCGGCGGCGTGATCAGAACGACCACTGCGCTAATCACAATCACATAAGGCGCAACTTATGAAAAATGAAAACCAATTTGCGCTGCTGATGCTCCGGCGAATAAAGGAGCGGCTGCCAGAGTCGTTCCTTGACGGCTTCGCTGGCTTGTCCGGGCGCGGCGATCGGATCCTGAACGGCGTGGCTGCCGTCTGGGGGCGTCTGCGTGAGCGGGTCAAGACCGAGGTCGAGGCGCGCTATATCGCTCGCGCAACGGGCGGTGCACGCGCCGTGGGGACGATCTCGCTAACGTGGACGGGTCCGACGACGCTCGCCTATACGCTCGCAGCCGGTCAGGTGTTGTTCACGACACCGGCCGGCGTGCGATTTGCGAACACTGCGGCGATCGTCCGGACGGCGCTCCAGAGCGCTGGGACGATTACGGTTCCGATCGCGGCCGAGTACGTTGGCGTATATGGCAATGTGCCAGCGCCTATCATTTCGGCTTGGGCGGTCAATATCAATGATCCGCTGGCGTTTGTGTGGGGCGCCGGCACAGACATCGCTAAGGACGAGTTCGTTGCGGGCTTGGCTGACGGGACGATTGCGATCGCTGACGTCGCAGGTGAAACGACGGGCGGACGACCTGGCTCGCTCGACGTGCTGGCCGCCGGCCGTGGGCAACCGCGCGTTGAGGGCGAGGTCGACGCATCGTTGCGCGCGCGGATCGCGGTGCCGCCGGACGCCATCACGCCGGTGGGGATTCGGCGCGCGGTAGCCGCGGCGCTGGGCATCGATCAGTCGCTCGTCGAAATATCAGAGGTCTGGGATCATGGATTCGCGTGGGGCGTCTCGGGCTGGGGTCTCTCGGCGTGGTCTCAGAGATTCTTTGTGTACATTCTAATCCCGGCAGGCTCTGACGTCGTTTCGATTCAGGCGCTTGTGGATCGAATCAAACCATTCGGAATGACTGTGGAAGTCAGGGAGATTGCATAATGACACGGATCAGACGCCTGCGGACTCAGCAGGGATTTATTTACACCCCCGCGGTGATCAATGCGGCAATGGACAAGAGCGCTGACGACGTCGCCCACGCGGTGACGGCTGACGCGTTCGAGACATACGTCAATGATCAGCCGTGGTATGTTTTGGCCGGCTTCAACGTATATTCAGAGGGCGACAACGATATTGCGCTGTCACCGGGTGTCGCTATCTCACGGCTCGGCGCGGTGCCGCGGATGGTCTCTATCCATGAGGGGATGGAGGCTTACGCATCATCTCTGGCGGCTCCTGATGCGTCAGAGCCTCGGATCGATCTTGTGTGCCTCGTCATCACTGATGGGGACCGGGCTTCGAGTTCTCAAGCCCAGGTCGCCGGCGTGCCTGCGACGGTCGCTACCCAGAGCGGCGGAACGATCGTGCTCACGATCGTTAATGGCGTGCCTGACGCGGCACCGGTTGCACCGTCGCTGCCAGCGGGCGCGCTACTTCTCGCGCACTGCCTGACCGAAGTGGACGGGACGGTCACGATTCTAGATCGGCGCCCTTGGGCTCCGCGCGGGCTTCAGTATCGCGGCCCTGTATTTGCGGCGCATAAGTTTGTGATCGACCTGCCATACGCCGACACGCGGGCGCAGCTTATCGACGTCCTGGCGCGTCCGGGGTCGCTTGATGCGACTGGTCCGGGGCAAGTCACCTACACGAGCTCGGTTCATTGGGACGTCCCGAACGACATCCCGATCATCGTCCGCGAAAAGGGCGCGGCTGGGGAAACAACGGGCGACCACGGCCTTATGCTGATTCCGGGCGGTCGGCAGTATCAGATTACGCGGGATTTCCCGAGCCGGTCGCCGCCTCAGTTTTGGTTCAACGAAGCGTCCGGGACGCCGGGACTAGGGATCGACAAGACCGACTTTGCATGCGAGAGGCTGCTGATTCAGGCGCCAAACGACGGCGGCGACATCATGATCTTTACGTTCCCGATTGGGATCGACTTGCGCAGCTTAAAGCTCGACGGCGGCGGGATTATTTTCGACGCGAACATGAGCGGTCCAGCGGTGACGATGACTGTCAAAATCCAGCATCGCGCCAAGTTCGCAACGACATGGACTGACGTTGCGTCCAAAGTCTTCACGCCAGTGGGGATAGTCTCGCCAGCAGAATACGCGCTTGACGTGGTCGCGGCCACCATCGCAACAGGGATGGCACGGATCTATATCAAGATCGAAAAGAGCGGATCCGGGACTATGGGCATCAGTCTACGCGGAGTCGCTCTGACGGTGACAGAGGGCAAGGCGTAAAGCGACCGGAGGCGTAAAGCGACCCCCTGCGTCAACGCCGGCTTGCCCCGTTGCTCGCGGTCGTTGACGCTATCGGTGGCAAGCAGGAGGTCGCATGAGTTGGAAAGACACAGCAGAAAACAAAAACACTCTCTTTGTGGCCCCGCCCTCGGTCTACGGGCCGATCGGAATGACGGCGGGCGAAAAGCTACGCCTTCGCCCCGGCGTGATGACGCGCTCTGTACAGGTCGCCGTAGCGCTTACCGACCCTGACGATCTTGACCTGATCGATGTTCGCCTTGGCTTCACGTCGGCGGGTGTCGACGGGGACAACAATTTCCCGGTCGGGTTCAACGGATTCGCTGAGGTATTTCAGACGTCCGAACTCTGGATCAAATGCGTTGGCACTGGCGTGAAGGTTTCGGTCCTGGCGGTCTTGTCCGATGTTGAGATCGCCGCGCCGGGCACTGGCGCAATTGCGGCCGCGAACGGATTTGATGGCGGCGACAGCTCGACGGCCATTACCCTCGTTGCCGCACCATGATGAGGCTGGGGCGACTGGCGCGCCTCTCTCGCGCTCTGGGGACCCGCCCGCGGTTGGTGGGTGGGACTCCGCCTGACACCGCAGCTCCGACGGTCCCGGCTTCGTTGGCCGTTTCGGCCCTCGCTGCAACGACTTTAACACTGACTTGGGCGGCGTCAACCGACAACGTTGGTGTCGTGTCTTATCAGGTGCAGCAGAAACTAACGTCTGCGGGTGACGGCACTTACGTTCAGATCTACACGGGGCTACCGCTCACGTCGGCTGTG
>Ga0209702_10003060_pt1 | contig 27368 bp, 22 predicted proteins | sample FRY01_FD_187210 | JGI IMG/M metagenome (GOLD analysis project Ga0209702, IMG submission 187210) | Freshwater microbial communities from Lake Fryxell liftoff mats and glacier meltwater in Antarctica - FRY-01 (SPAdes) (version 2) | ecosystem: Environmental > Aquatic > Freshwater > Ice > Glacier... | reverse complement strand
GGAGCCCAGCCCGTGCCATACCTTCCCCAAATCGTCCGCCAACGCTGCCACGCAGTTTGAACGAACAATAGACACAGCGCCTCAAACGCATAGCGGGCCATGTTGCCCGCAGTTTTGCTCCTGTTACGGATATTCCGGCAGGAGTTTGGTAATATCCGGGCCAGGTGATTGTAGAAAAACACGGCTTTTGCGGGTTTCCAGAAATTGCAAATTCCTCAATTCATCCTGCCATCAAAGGCCGGCAGATCCGCTGTGGCAGCCGCCAATCGATCCGTTCCAGCAAGGGGGTTCGGGAATATCCCGTCTGGCAAGCCTGACGTATCCTTCCCGATGAGATCCGGTTTCTTGATCCGCGACACCCGCTTTATTGGGATCGTTCCGGCCCAGTGCTCGGTCGTCACGTCGCGGCGGCGGTTTCTTGCAGTCTTGCGTGGTTGAAGTCCGCGACGGCGTAACGCTGCTTGGTCCTGCAGGCGCGACCAAGCCACCTTCCTCCCCGGTGGCCTTCACCAAACCAGACATGGATGCCTTGCATGACCTGCTGAATGTGCCAGGTTTTGTCGATCATGCGCACGGCACCCAAAGGTCTCCGGACGATCCTTTCGCCGACGCTACGACGACAGATCGTCCACGATATCGCCGCTGTTCTTGCGGCGGCCTTTCGTGATGTCCGAATTGATCCAACCGACGCATCTGAAGCGCAAGGCCGTCGTTTACATCCGACAATCAACCCCGCATCAGGTCGCAAACAATCAAGAAAGCCTTCGGCTTTGGGACGCACGGTGCCAGCGCGCCGGTGAGCTTGGATGACATGAGGCCGATGTCGATGTGATCGACGCCAATCCGGGCCAGAGCAGCGCATCCGCCACCCATCGCAGGGGCCTGAACGAACTGGTTGGCCGCGTCGGGCTCGGCGAGGTGGGGCTGATCGTGTCAATCGACGTGACGCGTCTCGCCCGCAACTGTTCCGGCTGACACCCTCTCCGCGACATTCGCGGGGCTGCGAGAGTGTCTCATCGCTGATCGGGATGGCGTCTGCGATCGTGGAAGCGCAAATGGACGCAGGTTTTTCGGCCTCGAGGGAACCATATCCGAGCTTGAGTCGCACACGGTACGAAGCCGCCTGACGGCTGGTCTTATCGCAAAGGCGAAGCGTGGCGACCTTGCGCTCAGCTTGCCTGTCGGTTTTGTGCGGGACCCGAGCGGTGTCATGCGCAAGGATCCGAACATCGCCGCTCAGGACCGGCTTGACCATGTTTTCCAACTCTTTTTGAAGGGTCGCACCATCGCGAAGGTCCGGCGCATGTTGAACGATCGTGGTCTCGATCTGCCGCGTTGTCACCCGCATGGTGAACCGTGCCAGCCGTGCGCAACTGCCTCGGCCGTTTCAGCCATCCTGAAGAACCCGGCTCGCGCGGGCGCTTTCGTCTGCGGGCGAACCCTAAATCCGCGTGCGCGACCCGCAGGCAGGTCGACGACACGGCCGAGCCCAAGGTCGAGCGTACCACTGGTGGGCTGCAACATGATCCTGTGGCGTGCGCGCAAACGGCCGAACCCGAGGTCGAGCGCACCCGGTACGCTGCGGCTCTGGCAAAGCGTCAGTTCAATCGCGTCGATCTGGACAACCGTCTGGTTGCCGGCGACCCCGAGCCGCGCCGGGAGTGTGCGTTGACGCAGGTGTGGGCTGCCGGGGCTGCGCTCGCCGCGCCCCGACCAGTTGCGCCCCGACCGGTCGCGCCACCAGCGATGGGCAAGGCCCCCAACAGCAAGGTCGTGGCCATTTACGGTCGTCTGCCCCAAATCCGGGCAGATTTGGCCACCACGGATACCCACTGCAAGGCGCGGCGGCGCTGTCTGGTCGAAAAAGTGGTTCTCGACCGGAGAGTAAGAGATATCGCGACAGCCCGGATCGAATGGCGCGGCTTCGCAGTGACCGATCTCGACGTGAAGATGCGGGTAAATCCGGTCGCCACCCTGACCCGGGGCGGCGAATTGCGGGATCGGCTGTTCGAACCCGCGCAAGCCGGGATGCCCGACGATCAGATCGCCCGCGTCCTCACCGGTGAAGGGCACCGTTCCCCAAACTGTGCCGACAAGGTTCTCCCCGGCACACTGAAGCGCATCGGGTTGGACGCGTTTCAAAGGGACTGTAAAGCACGACGGACGACACCCCGATCCCGGCCTGCTCAGCGCAAATGACCTCGCCTCCACGCTCGGCATCCCTGTCAACGGGCTGAATCTGCAGATCGGAAAGCGGAGCTTGCCGATTGATCGCCAGCCAAGCGGGGCTTGCCTCGTTTCCGACGCGTCATCTGTCCTGGACGCGGTCCGCAGCCTTCGCAACCTCACCATTTCCAGCCTTGATCCGCGACTCTGTCAGCCTGACAAGAGGGGGCATCGCCATGGGCGATCGAGCAGACGGCCAATCAAGCCGGAATCATCCCGACATGCCACGGATCAGCCGGGCCAGCGCCCCGGCATCATAAACACCGCTGATCCGCAACCGACGCTCACCCGCAAGCTCAATCTCGATCTGGCAGTCGGGCAAAACGCTGTTGGACAAGTCGGGTCGGGCAACTTCTGAACGGGCCGGGTTCAAAATCTCAACAGACAAAAAGACCGGCGCATCTACAGCGCCTGGTGCGGATCCCGGCGCATACCGCCGCGCCACCTGTGCAACAGAAACTTCCATAGCCGTCGTCTGAAGACGGATCGACCGCTTCTCTCCGTCAGTCCAAAGCCGCTTCGTGCGCCGAACCACCCAAAACCCATAGTGTCCACAATCCAAAGCGAACACTATCCCATCCGCACTTGCCGCGGCAGGGCAGTCAGGCCGGATGCTTATAGCCGAACCGTGCCGTGCAGCGTCAATTTGCCCTCTACAAACTGCCCGCAATTGATGCAAATCAACGATTAGGGACACGAAACAGATCACCATCACGCCCAACTTGCAAAACAGAACGCTTGTCCAGCCCAACCGGACTGCCCGGAAGCGCCAGGAGACACAGATGACTTACAGCAACGCGCTTGATGCCGCCCTGAACCGTTTGCACGACGAGGGCCGCTATCGCACCTTCATCGACATCGAACGGCGGCGTGGGCAATATCCGCATGCGGTCCGGACCAGACCGGACGGCACCGAACAGGACATCACCGTTTGGTGCGGCAACGACTACCTTGGCATGGGTCAGCACCCGCAGGTGCTTGCCGCGATGCACGAGGCGCTGGATGCGACCGGGGCGGGATCAGGCGGGACGCGCAACATATCGGGCACCACGGTCTATCACAAACGGCTTGAGGCGGAATTGGCCGACCTGCACCACAAAGAGGCCGCCTTGGTCTTTACCTCGGCTTATGTCGCCAATGATGCCACGCTGTCCACGCTGCCAAGGATTTTCCCCGGACTGATCATCTATTCGGACGCGCTGAACCATGCGTCGATGATCGAAGGTATCCGCCGCAATGGCGGCACGCGCCGGGTGTTCCGGCACAACGACGTGGCCCATCTGCGCGAATTGCTGGCGGCGGACGACCCGGCAATCCCGAAACTGATCGCGTTCGAATCGATCTATTCGATGGACGGTGATTTCAGCCCGATCAAGGCGATCTGTGATCTGGCGGATGAGTTCAATGCGCTGACCTATATCGACGAAGTGCATGCGGTCGGCATGTATGGCCCGCGCGGCGCAGGGGTCGCCGAACGCGACGGCCAGATGCACCGGATCGACATTATCAACGCGACGCTGGCCAAGGCTTACGGCGTGTTCGGCGGTTATATTGCTGCAAGTGCGAAGATGGTTGACGCGGTGCGCAGCTATGCTCCGGGGTTCATTTTCACCACCTCGCTGCCGCCCGCCATTGCGGCAGGGGCGGCCATGTCGGTGAAGGTGCTGAAGACCGCCCAGCATCTGCGCGATGCCCAGCAACTGAACGCACGCATCCTAAAGTCCCGGCTCAAGGGATTGGGCGTGCCGATCATTGATCAGGGGTCACATATTGTGCCGGTGCACGTTGGCAACCCCATCCATTGCAAACTGCTGTCGGACCTACTGCTGGAAAATCATGGCATCTACGTTCAGCCCATCAATTTTCCGACCGTCCCTCGCGGCACTGAACGGCTGCGGTTCACGCCTTCGCCGGTGCACGATTCCAAGCAGATCGACCATCTGGTGCGCGCCATGGACGCCCTGTGGGGGCATTGCGCGCTAAATCGCGCGGAACTCTGTGCCTGACCTATCTCGCATGTGCAAAACAACTTGCCGTATGATAACGTTTCCTCAATACGACAGAAGTTGAGTCGCAGGGGACGCGACTCGGTCGGATCGGGGCAGTGATGGGGCAAGGCGCATGATCGGTTGGAGGTCGAAGACCCCGACGCCGGAATCGGACAAGCCAAAAGGCTTTGACGATTTCGATTTACGTCTGGGCGATCTGATGCGCGGCGAACGCGCGACGTTGGGCAAGTCCCTTCTCGACGTGCAGCGCGAGCTTAAGATTAAAGCCACTTACATCGCGGCGATTGAAAACGCGGATGTGTCGGCGTTTGAAACCCAAGGGTTTGTTGCAGGCTATGTGCGGTCTTATGCCCGCTATCTGGGGATGAACCCCGACGAGGCGTTTGCCCGATTCTGCAAGGAAGCGAATTTCAAGGTGGCGCATGGTATGTCCGCGGCGGCCTCGACCGCGTCGGTGACGGGCGCGCGCACCCGTGCGGCTGCGGCTGTTTATCGTGACCCGCTGGCCAATCCGAACGCGAGCTTTGTGCCGCGCACGGAATCGGCTTTTGCGCGGATCGAACCCGGCGCTGTCGGCTCTGTTGTCGTGCTGTTGACCCTGATCGGGGCGCTTGGCTATGGCGGCTGGTCGGTGTTGCAAGAGGTGCAGCGCGTGCAGCTTGCCCCGGTTGACGAAGCCCCGCTCGTGGTGGCCGAAATCGATCCGCTGGGCAACGTCAAGGCAAACGCGCCAGCGGTGCGGTCTGCACCCGAGGCCGTGGAAACCGCCGCAACAGATGAAGCTGTCGATCGCCTGTATCGCCCGGCGGCACTGGATGTTCCGGTGATGACCTCACGTGACGGGCCGATTTCGGCGATCAATCCGCGTGGCACCGATGTTCTGACGGTAGCCAACGCGCCTGAAGTGCTGCCGGGCGACGCGCCGGTGCAGGTGGTGGCCGAAGCCAACCCTGGGGTCGAGTTGTTGGCAGTCCGCCCGTCCTGGGTGCGTGTGTCGTCGGCGGATGGCACGGTGCTGTTTGAAAAGATCCTCGATGCGGGTGAACGCTATTTGATTCCCGCACTGGAAGAGGCTCCGGTTCTGCGGTCCGGCAATTCGGGTTCGATCTATTTTGCGGTCAACGGCAAGACCTACGGCCCTGCCGCCCCCGGCGCGCAGGTGATCAAGAACGTCGCACTGACGCCCGATGCGCTGATCGCGGCTTATGCCGAGGCGGATCTGACGGGGGACGCGGACCTTGCGAAATTCGTCACGCTGGAAGCTGCCCTGCCGGTTTTACTCGGCGACTGACGTCTCGCAGGTTGTCTGCGGCCCTTGCGCGCCATATCTATGTGACAAACCCGCAAGGAGCGCGCGATGACCCACAACCCGATCCGCCCATGGCGCAACATCGACCGCAGGGTGTCGCGGCAGATCCGCGTCGGCAAGGTTCTGGTCGGTGGCGATGCGCCGATTTCGGTGCAGACGATGACCAACACCCTGACCACCGATGTCGCAGCCACACTTGAGCAAATCCAGCGCTGCGCGATCGCGGGGGCGGACATCGTCCGGGTCTCAACCCCCGACCAGGAAAGCACGGCGGCGCTGAAACACATCATCGCCGAAAGCCCGGTGCCCATCGTCGCCGACATCCATTTCCACTACAAACGTGCCATCGAGGCGGCAGAGGCCGGGGCCGCCTGCCTGCGGATCAATCCCGGTAACATCGGCGACGCCCGCCGGGTGGCCGAAGTGGTCAAAGCCGCCAAGGATCACGGTTGCGCAATCCGCATCGGGGTCAATGCAGGGTCGCTGGAACGGCACCTGCTGGAAAAATACGGCGAACCTTGCCCCGATGCGATGGTCGAATCCGGTCTCGATCATATCAAGTTGTTGCAGGACAACGACTTTCACGAATTCAAGATCAGCGTGAAGGCGTCGGACGTGTTCATGGCCGCCGCCGCTTATCAGCAACTCGCAGGTGCCACCGATGCCCCGATCCATCTTGGCATCACCGAGGCGGGCGGTTTGCAATCGGGCACCGTCAAATCGGCCATCGGGCTTGGGTCGCTGTTGTGGTTCGGCATCGGCGACACCATCCGCGTGTCTTTGTCCGCCGATCCGGTCGAAGAGGTCAAGGTCGGGTTCGAGATCCTCAAATCCCTTGGCCTGCGTCATCGCGGCGTGACCATCATCTCGTGCCCATCCTGTGCGCGCCAAGGGTTCGACGTCATCAAGACTGTGACAGAACTCGAAAACCGCCTCGCCCACATCACCACATCGTTGTCGCTCAGCATCATTGGCTGCGTGGTCAACGGCCCCGGAGAGGCGCTGATGACCGACATCGGTTTCACCGGCGGCGGGGCAGGGTCTGGGATGGTTTATCTTGCCGGCAAACAGCACCACAAGCTGGGCAACGACAAGATGGTCGATCACATCGTCGAGTTGGTCGAGGCCAAGGCGGCAGAGATTGATGCCGCCGAGGCTGCCGAGGCTGCCGAGGCGGCGCAGGCGGCTGAATGACTATCCGCGCTCGTCCGCCACGATCTGCCGCATCCCTTCAAGAGGCACATAGCCGCGCACCATCGTGCCATCGACCACGAATGTCGGGGTTCCGCTGATCTCCATGATGTCGGCCAGCGCATGGTTGGCCTTGATCACATCCGTGACGGCATCGGTGGGCATCAGCGCGCTAATCGCCGCCGGATCAAAGCCCACCTCTTGCGCCAACCGGGCCAACGTCGCCTCGTCCGGCTCTCCACGCAGGAACATCAACTTGTCATGCACCGTTTTATAGGCATCCGCTCCATGCAGTTGCAGCACAGCAATCGCGAACCGCGCAGAGATCAGCGACGCCTCGCCCAGTATCGGAAACTCTTTCAGCACAAACCGGATATTGCCGTCCGATTTTACCAATTCTTCAATGTCCGCGCTCGCCTTGCGGCAATAGCTGCAGCGGTAATCCATGAATTCGACGACCGTAATATCGCCATTCGGATTGCCACCCGACCATGACGCTGCATCATTGAAAATCGCATCATGCTGTTCGGCCAGCATCTGGCGATCCTGCAACGCAGCGTCGGCCTGTTCACGCGACTGCAATCCGTCCATCGCCTCGACGATCACTTCGGGGTTTTCCAGCAGATAGGCCCGCACCTCGTCGCGGAAGGCCTGACGCTCGGTCTCGGTCATTTCGGCCTGCACGGGTGCGGACATCAGGGTGGCCGAGGCCAGAAGGGCTGCAAGGGTCAGACGCATGGGAACTCCGATAAGCTTAGGGATTGCTTGACCTGTCCGATGTGGAACAAGACAATGTTGCAAAAACCATAAGAGGCTGCAAATGCAAAGATCAACCCGGCGATCGCGTCGTGGGCAAGGCGTTCCCTTCATTGTGATGCAGATGGCACTTGCCTTTTTGCTGTTTGCGGGATTTCCGGTGCAGGGTCAAACGCTGTCGGCGCTGGCGCGGCTTGACCCGGCCGGGTCGCAGATCGTCGACGAAGGCGATGGGATGGCGGTGACGCTGGCCCTGTCGCAGCCGGTGCCGTGGCGGGTGCGTTTGCTTGATGCACCGCCCCGCCTGGTGCTTGACCTGCGCGAGGTGGACTGGACCGGCCTGCAAGACATGCCACAGACCAGCGCCGCCCTGCTGGGTCTGCGGGCGGGTGTGTTTCGCCCCGGCTGGTCACGACTGGTGATCGAACTGGCCAGCCCGATGCGGGTGACCACGGCGCAGATGACCACCGATCCCGGAACGGTGGTGCACCTGCGGCTCGATCCCACGACGCAGGCCGACTTCGCGTTGCAAGCGGCGCTTCCCGAACCGGCAGACTGGGCGCTGCCTGACCCCGCCGTGCTGCCACCCGGCCCGCGGCGTGAAGACGGCCCGATGATCGTGGTGCTGGACCCCGGCCACGGCGGGCTTGACCCCGGCGCTGAACGCGATGGTCAGACCGAGGCGGCACTGATGCTGCAATTCGCCCGCGAATTGAAAGAGGCGCTGGTGCGCGATGGTGGTTTCGACGTGGTGATCACCCGCGATGAGGATTTGTTCGTGCCGCTGGAAACCCGGATTTCCATTGCACGCGCCGCCGGGGCGGATGTGTTCATATCCTTGCACGCCGATGCGATTGCCGAAGGCGAGGCTGTGGGGGCCACGATCTACACGCTCGCGGCCGAAGCAAGCGACGAGGCTTCTGCCGCACTGGCCGAACGCCACGACCGCGACGATCTGCTGGCCGGGGTCGATCTGACAGCGCAGGACGATCTGGTGGCCGAGGTGCTGATGGACATGGCCCGCACCACGACCGCCCCGCGCACCGCACGGCTGGCCGATGCCTTGCAGGCGGCCATTCAGGGCGCGGACATCAAGATGCACCGCCAACCGCAACAGCGTGCCGGGTTTTCGGTTCTGAAATCGCCCGACATTCCTTCGGTGCTGATCGAGTTGGGGTTCCTGTCGTCGGCCCGCGACCTCGCACGGCTCAACGATCCCGACTGGCGTGCGCGCATGACCGGGGCGCTGCGCGACGGGCTGCTGGCATGGGCTGCCGTAGATGCGGTGCTGTCGGGGCCGATCGACCGCTAATCGCTCCTTCGATCTGGTCAGGCGCGCCAAATTGTTTGCACAGGGGGTGTACAGGGGGGTGTACAGATCGCAGACATCCCTGCGCGGTCGCTCGCCATAGCTCTTTCATCGTTTTGACCTTTGCCATGCAAGCCGTGTATAAGACCCCTCAACTGGCAAAGGGCGGGCGCGTGCTTCGGTTTATCGGATCCTTTTTCGGGGCCATCTTTACGATGGTCACCCTTGGCATAATGTTTGCGGCGCTGACTATCGGCGGCATTTTCTACATGTTTTCCGCGGACTTGCCCTCGACCGAAAGTCTTGCGCAATACACGCCCCCCACCATCAGCCGAATCTATTCCGGCGAGGGCCGGATCATCGACGAATTCGCACAGGAACGCCGCCTGTTCGTGCCCGCCGACGAGATGCCAGACCTGGTCAAGCAAGCCTTCGTCGCAGCCGAAGATCAGCGGTTCTACGTCCACCAAGGCTATGACGCCACCAGCATGATCGCCGCCTTCCGCGACGCTGTCTTGACCCGTGGGCAGACCGTTCGGGGCGCGTCCACCATCACGCAACAGGTGATGAAAAACTTTCTTCTGTCCGGTGATCGCACCGGAGAGCGCAAGATCAAGGAAATCATTCTGGCGGTGCGGCTGGAAAAGACGCTTTCCAAGGAAAAAATTCTTGAGTTGTATCTGAATGAAATCTTCCTCGGCCAGAACTCCTACGGCGTGGCTGCGGCTGCGCAGACCTATTTCAACAAACCGCTGACCGAGCTTTCCCCGGGCGAGGCCGCCTATCTTGCGACTCTGCCCAAAGCGCCTTCCGACCTGCACCCGGTGCGAAACAAGGACCGCGCGCTGGAACGTCGGGCGTACGTCTTGAACCGGATGGCGGAAGACGGCTACATCTCGCGCGAGGTGGCCACCGAAGAGGCCGCCAAGCCACTGTTGACCGTGCAGAACGGCGACTTCCCGGCGTTTCGCGATCAGTTGCCGCCACGCGACTATTTCACCGACGAGATCCGGCGGCAGTTGTCGGGCACGTTTGGCGAAGAGGAATTCTTTGGCGGCGGCCTGTCGATCCGTGCCACGATGGAGCCGGAACTGCAGGCGATCGCCGCAAGGGCATTGCGCACCGGGTTAGAGAAATATGACCGAAATCAAGGGGTTTGGCGTGGCACCGGGCGTAAGTTGCCGATGGATGTGTTGGGCGATGAGACCGCTTGGCGCGACTCGCTGACAGCAGAACAGAACCTTTCGCGCGATGTCGAAGGCTGGCACGCGGCGGTGGTTCTTGAACTTTCCGAAAACGCAGCGCGGATCGGGATCGAAGACGTCGACACCGCAGACGGGGGCAACTGGGTGCCTGCCGAGGATGTGACCTGGGCGCGAAAGCGGCTGGCTGACGGCACGCTGGGGCGCAAGGCCAAAGCGCCCGCCGATCTGGTTGACGTGGGCGACGTCGTCATGGTGCGCGCGGTGACCAAGGATGACGACGGCAGTTTCGTGCGCTGGAGCCTGCGTCAGGTGCCCGAGGTTCAAGGCGGGTTCATGGCGATGGACGTGAACACCGGCCGCGTCATGGCGATGCAGGGCGGGTTCAGCTATCAGGACTCGGTGTTCAACCGTGCAACGCAAGCGACCCGCCAACCCGGATCGTCGTTCAAGCCGTTCGTCTATGCGGCCGCCCTCGACAGCGGCTTCAGCCCGGCCACCATCATCATTGACGCCCCCATCGAGGTAGAGACTCCACAAGGCTTGTGGACGCCCAAGAACGCGTCGAACAAGTTCTACGGTCCGACCCCGCTGCGGACCGGGATCGAGCAGAGCCGCAACCTGATGACGATCCGGATCGCGCAGGAAATCGGCATGGACGTCGTGGCGGGTTATGCGGAACGCTTTGGGGTCTATGACCGGCTTTCGCCGTTCCTTGCCAATGCCTTGGGCTCACAGGAAACGACCTTGTTCAAGATGGTGGCCGCCTATGCGATGTTTGCCAATGGCGGCGAACGCGTAGAGCCTACGCTGGTCGACCGCGTGCAGGACCGGTTCGGCAAGACGGTCTATCGCCACGACCAGCGCGATTGCGTCGATTGCCAAGTGGCCAGCCTCGATGCAGGGGCCGCTCTGACCATCACGTCGAACCGCGAACGGGTGATGGATGCTGTAACCGCCTATCAGTTGACCTCGATGCTGGAAGGCGCCGTTCTGCGCGGTTCCGGGTCCGGGGTCGATCTGCCGGTGCCGGTGGCGGGCAAGACCGGCACGACGAACGATGCCAAGGACGTTTGGTTCATCGGCTATACCACCAATGTGGTGGCCGGATGCTATCTGGGGTTCGATCAGCCGCGCACCTTGGGCCCTGGCGCTTTTGGCGGAACATTGTGCGTGCCTATTTTCAACGAATTCATGCAGGAAGTCGTCAAGAAATACGGCGGAACCAAGTTCAAGGTTCCTCCGGGCGGCTATTTCGTGAACATTGACCGCTTTACCGGGGCGCAGCTACCCGACGGAGCATCGGGTCCAAACGTCGTTGCCGAATACTTCCGCGAGGGTGAGGATCCGCTGTTCGGCCTTGGGGCGATTGTCGATGGCGGTTTTGCGATGGGGTCGAACCTGCCGTTGTTCGCCTATGGCGAGGTAGACGGCAGCGGCGATGCGACGGTAACGACATCGTCGGGAAAGACCAGGGTGGTGCCGAAGAAGGCCGATTTTGGCACGCTCAGTTCCGGCGGGTTGTATTAGGTTGCCGGGCGGTTCGGGGCAATTGCAAGCCCTTGCCTGACCTGGCCCCCCGCGCTATCACCCCGGTCTGAAGACGCCCAAAGGAAGACCCATGCGAACGGAAATCCAGTATCACGCCGATGCGATTGTCAAATCGCTGAACCTGCTGGCGCAGCGGATGGATATGGATACGGCCCCGCACCGGCTGGAAGAATTCAACGCGCTGATCGAAGATCCGAACCTGTGGAACGACCCCGCCAAGGCGCAGAAACTGATGCGCGAACGGCAACACCTGCTGGATGCGCTGTCCACCTACAAGCTGATCGACTCCGGGTTGCGCGACAATGTCGAGCTGATCGAACTGGGCGAGGCCGAGGAGGACGCCGAGGTTGTGACAGAGGCCGAAGAAGCCCTGCGCGCGCTGGTGGACCTTGCTGCGGGCAAGGAGTTGGAGGCGTTGCTGGACGGCGAGGCTGACGCCAACGACACCTTCCTTGAAATCAACGCAGGGGCCGGGGGCACCGAAAGCTGTGACTGGGCGAACATGCTGGCGCGGATGTATGTTCGCTGGGCCGAGGCCAAGGGCTACAAGGTCGAGTTGCAGGCCGAATCGCCGGGTGAAGAAACTGGCATCAAATCAGCGGCCTACAAGATTTCAGGTCTGAATGCCTATGGCTGGCTGAAATCGGAAAGCGGTGTGCACCGTCTGGTCCGGATCAGCCCGTTCGGATCGGCGGACAAACGGCAGACGTCTTTTGCGTCGATCTGGGTCTATCCGGTCGTGGATGACAACATCGAAATCGACGTGCAGGACAAGGACATCCGCATCGACACCTATCGGTCGTCAGGTGCGGGTGGCCAGCATGTCAACAAGACCGACTCGGCCGTGCGGATCACTCACTTCCCCAGTGGCATCGTGGTGACAAGTTCGGAAAAGTCGCAGCACCAGAACCGCGACATTGCGATGAAAGCGCTGAAAAGTCGCTTGTATCAGATGGAACTCGACAAACGGAACGCGTCGATCAACGAGGCGCATGAAGCGAAGGGCGACGCAGGCTGGGGCAACCAGATCCGGTCATACGTCCTGCAACCTTACCAGATGGTCAAGGACCTGCGCACCGGGGTTGAAACCAGTGACACAGCAGGGGTGCTGGACGGCGATCTGGACCGCTTCATGGCGGCCACACTGGCAATGGATGTGGCAGGTAAAAGCCGGGCCGAAGCCAACTCGGTGGACTGACCCGCTGTTTCAGATACAAGTGTCACAGGCGTCCGCGCCTTTAGGCTAAAGAAAATCCCGGAGGGTCGGATGACCCCTGCCACACCTGTTGCCGAAGTGCTGCGCGTGGTGCCCGCCGACCTGCGATTGGCGCTGTCGCAGGGGTGGCACGATTTTCAACGTGCGCCACTGGCGGGCATGGGCTTTGCGTCGGTTTATGTTCTGTGCGGCTGGCTGATTACCTATGCGCTGACCGCATCAGGGCAAATCTGGTGGACCCTGCCCGCCGCCGCCGGGTTTCCGATTCTCGGGCCGTTCGTCGCCTGCGGCTTCTACGAGATCAGCCGCCGACTGGAGCAGGGTGTGCCGCTGACCATGCGTGGAGTGCTGGGCGTGATCTTTCGCCAGAAAGATCGTCAGATCCCGTCGATTGCAGCGGTCGTGGTGGTGTTCTTTCTGTTCTGGAATTTTTTGGCCCACATGATCTTTGCGCTGTTCCTTGGAACGTCCTCGATGACCAATGTTTCCAGTTCGTTGCAGGTATTCCTGACACCGCAAGGTCTTGCGATGCTGGCCGCTGGCACGGCGGTGGGGGCTGCCTTTGCGGGAGTATTTTTTGCCCTGATGGTGGTCAGCCTGCCGCTGCTGCTGGACCGCGAGGTGGATTTTGTGACGGCCATGCTGACGTCGGTGGATGTCGTGCGCCAAAGCCCCGTGGTGATGCTGGGTTGGGCGGCGCTGATCGCCGCGGCGCTATTTATCGCGATGGTGCCGGGCTTTCTTGGGCTTTTGGTCGTGTTGCCGGTTCTGGGCCACACAAGCTGGCATCTTTACCGCGCGGCCATCAATTGGGACGGCGCGTGATCCGCAGTGCCGACACGATGGCCGAGGCAAGCGCGCAGACCGCTGCAATGCCCGCCATCCAGCCAAAGGCATGACCGGTGGCGGCCACATGGGCAGGCGTGCCTGACAAAAGGCCAAACCCCGGCAAACCGGGCCCTGCGCTGCCGTAACCGAGCGTGGCAACCCGCCCCAGCAGGGCAACGGCGACCAATGTTGCGACCCGCGCCACCACATTGTTGATGCCCGACGCCGCGCCCTGTTCATCTTCGCCCGCTTCGGCCATCACGGCAATCGTCAACGGTGCCACTACCAGCGAAATTCCGAACCCGGAAAAAACGATCAGCGGGAAGATCTGTGACCAGAAATCCGGATCGTGTGCCACGACCACCAACCCGGTCTGCGACACGGCCACCACCAGTGCTCCAACCGACATCGGAATGAATGGCCCGATCCGGTCCGCCAGCCGACCCACCGGGGCTGACAGGAAAGCGATCAGAACCGATGTCGGCAACAGAGCCAGCGTGACCTCGATCGGGGTGCATCCCCAGGCAGACATCGCGGTCATCGGCAGGTAGAACAAGATCCCGGCGATCGAGATATATAGAAGGAAAGTCGCAAGATTGGCCGCAGCAAAGGCCCGGTTGGCAAAAATACCAAGGCGGATCATCGGGTGCGGGCTGCGCCGTTCCCACAACAGAAAGCCTGCAAAGATCGCAGCACCGATGCCCAACGCGGGCAGGCTGTCGGCCCCGGTCGATGTCAGACCCCACGCCATGCCCCCAAGCCCGCACGTGGCCAGCACCGCCCCTGCCCAGTCAATCGGCGCGCCCGGTCTTCCGCGATCCGGCATTGCATACCGCAACAGAAGCACCAGCGACGCCACACCAAGCGGCACGTTCATAGCAAAGATAACCCGCCAGATGCCCTCTGTCCCAAGGCTTAGTAGCGCACCTCCAAGCACCGGTCCAAGTGCTGTTGTGGCGGTTGTCGCGGCAGCCCACATCCCCAGGGCGCGGCCGCGTTCGGCCTTGGGATAGGCCCGCGAGACTAGCGCCATCGACCCCGGAACCATGATACCCGCAGCCAGCCCCTGAAATGCCCGCGCTGCGATCAGCTGCACCGGCCCAAGGGACGCGGCACACAACAGCGAAAAGACGATAAAGAACAGGATGCCACCCGCAAACACCCGCGCGATGCCAAGGCGGTCCGCCAAGGCACCGCCGATCAGAACCAGCGCAGAAAGCGTCAGAAGATAGGCGCCGCTGATCCATTGCGCCTGCTCCAACGTCGCACCAAGCGAGTCGCGAATTGCGGGCAGGGCAACAGCCGTGACAGAGCCGTCGATGAACGCCATCGACGACGCCAGAACGGCTGCGGCTAATAGAAAATGCCGATGATGCGGCAGACTGACCGGTTTAGGGTCCGTGACAGCGTGGGCACCACGAGGTTGCAGCACAAACGCCCCCGGTTAGGCCGGATCAAACGCCTTCGGCAGTCTTCGGAGCAGGTTGCGGCGGCATGGCAGGACGCCCGACGGCCAACGGGTCGTCCTGACGCTGTACCGAACCTTCGAAATGCGCACCGGACTCGATCGCGATTGTCTTGTGGATGATGTCGCCTTCGACCCGTGCGGTCGAGGTCAGCCGAACCTTCAACCCGCGAACCTTGCCGATCACCCGGCCATTGACGACAATGTCATCCGCGACGATTTCGCCCTTGATCGTCGCGCTTTCGCCGACGGTCAACAGATGCGCGCGAATGTCACCTTCGACAGTGCCTTCGACCTGAATGTCGCCGCTGGTGCGCAGATTGCCCACGACCGTCAGATCGGACGAAAGAATCGACACGGCGGCTTTTGTTTTGGGGGTAGTCGGTGTGAAATCCATGCTCGGCTTGCTCGATGATGGGGCTGCGTCGGATGCTTTTGGTGAAGCGCCGTCGCCAGTCTTGGAGCCCGGTTCGTTGATGCGGCTTTTAGAAAACATTCTGTGCTGCCTTTATAAAGGTCATCGGATTGACGGCGGTGCCGCCGATGCGGACCTCGTAGTGAAGATGCGTGCCGGTTGATCGGCCAGAATTGCCCATAGCACCAATCTTGTCGCGGCGCGATACCTTTTGCCCAACCTTGACGAACAACTCCGACTGATGCGCATACCGCGTTTCGATCCCAAAGTCGTGTTTGATCTTGACCAATCGGCCATAGCCGTTGTCCCAACCCGCATAGGTCACGACGCCGTCACCCGTTGCATAGATCGGTGTGCCGACAGCCCCTGCCATGTCCGTGCCTTCATGCATTCGGTTGCCGTAACCCTTGGGGTCGCGGCGGTTGCCAAAGCCGCTGGTCCAACGGAAATTGCTTTTGACCGGCATCGCAAAGGGCGCTTTGTAGGCAGCGAGGCGGTAAAGATTCATCCGGTCCAGATTGGTCAGGATGGCGTTGGCGCGCATCTCTTCCGGGCTGGGCGCTGCGTTCGAGGTGGACAGCGAGATCTTGTTGAGCGGACCGCCCTGGCCGGAATAACCGCGCCGAACCGAATCCAGCAACTTGTCGGGGGACATCCCGGCGGCGCGGAACATTTTGTCCAGCGGCTCGACCGAAATCGTCAGCGCTTCTTCCAGTTGCGAGAAGATCACGTTGTTCCGGGCTTCGAGTTCGCGCTTTTCGCTGGCAATTTCCTCGACCCGGTCAGCGGCACGTTCGGCGGCGCCTACCATCAGGTCACGTTCGCGCGCGGTGTCGTCCAAGGCTACGGCAAGGATGTCGAGCGTGGTTTCCGTGTCGCGGATGCGGCCTACTTCTGTGACGACCTCTCCATTGGATTGGGCTGCAGCAACCTTCACCCGGTCAAGTTCGGCCCGTGCGGCATCACGTTCCTTGATGGTGCGGCGCAGCGTGTTCTGGATCACGTCGATCCCGGTTTCCAGCTCGCGTCGGCGGTCCTCGGATGACAGCAAGCGGGCCTGCATCATAGAGACCTGCGCCAGTGCGAGGTTAAATCGTTCTTGCGCGCCAGCCGCTTCCGAGACCCGCAGATCGCGGTCTTCGCTCAGGTCGTTAAGGCGGCTCTCAAACAGCACTTGCTGGCGTTGCGTTTGCTCGCGCGATGACCCGGCAGAGATCGAATCCATCAGCAGGATTGCCGTCGCAAAGATCGTCCACCCCAAGACAAGCGACCCCATCACCATTGCCACGGCCTGTGTCGTTGGGCGCAAACGGATGAAACGCATGTCAACGTCGGATTTCAGGAACAAACGCTGTTCCGGCAGGTGCCGTTCGAGTGTGGAGTTGATCCGATAAGCAATGCGTGTCAGCACGTTGGGCGGTTCCGATCCTGATGAAGTGAAACATCACAAGGCGCGAAATAGCGCTGACGGATGTTTAGCCAGCCTTGGATGCGGTCGCAACAAATTTGACTGGTTTCGGATTTGCACGGCGGAAAGGGGCTTACCATCGGCAACAATTCGCCGATGGTAGAGGTGGTGCGGTCACGATCCGTCGGTTTGCCGGTCTGACAGGGGCCAGTAAAAATCGGGCGGCATTCCGGCCTCGGCCCGTTTTTCATTGTTGAAAGGCGGTTTCAACGCTCCGTGAAAATACTGGCGCACCAACAGGTGAAACACATCTTTCGGGTCCAGATCATCGCGCCCGCACAGCCAGTTGAACCATTTTGACCCATAGGCCACATGCGCGACCTCTTCGGAATAGATCACCTCCAGCGTGGCCAGCGCCTGGGTGTCACCCGTCTTGCGAAACAATTCGATCATCGCGGGCGACACGTCCAGCCCGCGCGCTTCGAGCACCATCGGCACCACAGCAAGCCGACCCAGCAGATCGTCCACCGTATCCTCGGCCGCGCGCCACATTCCCGCATGGGCGGGCAGGGCACCGTAAAAGCTGTCGCGCTGTTCGAGGCAATCGCAGATCAGGTTGAAATGCTTGGCTTCGTCGTCCGCCGCCCCTACCCAGTCGTCGTAGAACCCCAGCGGCATCGGTGTTGCGGTGAACCGTGCGATGATATCCCAGTGCAGATCTATGGCGTTCAACTCGATATGCGCCAACGCGTGCAGCAGGGCGACGCGACCTTCGGGCGATCCGGGCTTGCGCCTGGGCACATTGCGCGGGTCCAGAAGGTCGGGTTTTGTGGGGCGGCCAGGACGCAAGGGCGGGTTGGCCTGCCCGATTGTCACAACAGCACCAGATGCCCGCGCCCCCCGCCAGGTGGCCGCATGGGCATGGCTGAGGGCTGCCTTGGCGCGGCCATCGGCACATGTAAGAACCTCGACGGCCATCTCGGCCAAAGGACGCATCTGCCCGGTGTCGGGTAACGTCAAAGGGCCTGCACCGCCGCCAGAACCTCGTCGGCATGGCCCTTGACCGAAACCTTGCTCCATACCCGCGCCACTTGCCCTGCGCCGTCGATCAGCACGGTCGTCCGCTCGATACCCATATAGATCTTGCCATACATGCTTTTCTCCAGCCAGACGCCGTAATCCTCGCAGGTCTGGCCGTTCTCGTCCGACACCAGCACGATGCCAAGCCCGTGTTTCTTGCAGAACTTGTCATGTGCCTGCACGCTGTCTTTCGACACGCCGATCACGGTTGCCCCGGCCGCCGTGAAATCTGCCAGCCGCGCTGTGAAATCCTGCGCCTCAAGCGTGCAACCGGGGGTATCGTCCTTGGGATAGAAATACAAAACCACCTTGCCGGGGCGCAAGGATGACAGCGTCACCATTGTGCCACCATCGCGCGGCAAGCTGAAATCGGGGGCGGTCTGGCCTTGGGTTAACATGCGCGGCTCCTTGCCATTTGTGTGGACAGTGTTGGCGTTCTAGTTGCCAATCCGGCAAGATAAAGGCAAGGGCGATAGATGCCGATGGCCGCGCGACACCGCCCGCGCAAAAGGATTGCGGATGAACCACAAAAAGGCCAATGACGTCGCGCGGGGCGCAGTCCATGGGGCCGACGCGGCATCAGCGGAAATGCCTGCGGGTGGATCAGTCGGGATGGCCGCGCCGACCCCGGACCCCGATCCTGTGCGTTCGACGGAAAAACGGCGCAACCGCCGCCGCGTCGGGCGCGGGCTTGGCGCGCGGCTGTTCTTGATCTTCGTTGCCCTGTCACTGGTGTTCGGGGCTTTGAGCCTGTCTGGCAAGCAAATGTCCTTGCCGGTCTGGGTCGTGGTCGAAGTTGAAAACCGGCTGAACGAAGCGGTTTCCCAAGTGATACCCAATGCGTCGGTGTCAGTCGGGGCAATCGACATCACCGTGGGCAGCGACTGGGTGCCGCGATTGCGGCTGGCCGATACGCGGTTGCTGGGAGAGGGTGGTCAAGCCGTGCTGACGCTGCCGCAAACGCGGTTGTCCCTTGATCCGGGGGCTTTGATCAAAGGCAAGCTGCACGTCCGCAATGTGAAGATCAGCGGCGCCCGCATCGCCCTGCGCCGGGGCGCGGACGGGAGGATTGATCTGACCATGGGTCCGGGCTCTGGACCGGGGGGCAGTTCGGTTGCCCCGAACCTGAACATGGACCGGTTTGCATCCCTGTTCGCCGCCGTAGATCGTGCTTTTGCTTTGCCCGCACTTGCCGGGCTGCAGACCATCGAAGCCGAGGCACTGGTTCTGAGCCTGACCGATCTGCGCGCCGCAAAGACCTGGACCTTGGGCGATGGCCGGTTCCGGCTGGACAACCGGCCTGACGAACTCGCCGGTGATCTGAGTGCCACGCTGCAGGCGAGCGGCCCCGTCCCTGCGCGGGCCATGGTTACGCTCGTCAGCGAAAAGAACGCAGGCCGCGCGCGGTTCACGGCGACGATGGATCACATTCCCGCAGCCGATCTGGCCGCACAAACCGCTCTGCTGGAATGGTTGAAGGTGCTGGACGCACCGATTTCAGGGCAACTGGCGGTAACCATCGACAAGGCGGGGCTGACGGCGCTGGACGGTCGTCTGGAGGTTGGCACCGGCGTGTTACAACCCTCCGAAACCACGTCGCCCCTGGCATTCGAGCATGCAGCGCTGGCCTTGCGCTATGATCCGGCGGCGGGGCGGATCGTGCTGACGGACATGCGGCTCGAAAGCTCGACTGTGCGGCTGCAGGCGGCGGGGCAAAGCTATCTGATCAACACAAGGGGCCAGCCGATCACCGGCCCGCTGTCGGGCCGGCGCCCTGCGGCCTTTCTGGGGCAACTGGCGTTCAGCGACGTCAGCATCGACCCCGAGGGCCTGTTTGAAGAGCCGTTGCAGTTTGCTCAAGGTGCATTGGACGTCCGGCTGCAACTGGACCCGTTTGCGCTGGAGATCGGGCAATTTTCGCTTACCGACAAGGCGCGGCGGGTGATGGTTTCGGGGCGCATCGCGGCAGAGCCGGACGGATGGCGCAGCGCGCTGGATGTGTCGCTGAACCGCGTCTCGCGCAGCGGGCTGTTGCGGCTTTGGCCGCTGACGGTGGTGCCGCAGACCCGCGCGTGGATCGAAAACAACCTGCTGGACGGGTTGCTGACCGATGTGAAAGCGGCGTTTCGCAGCGCGCCGGGAACCGAGCCGCGCCTGCAACTGGACTACAGCTTTGCCGAAACCAGCATCAAGGTGGTGCCGACCCTGCCCCCGGTCGAGGGTGCGCGCGGCTATGCCACTTTGGCCGGGCAGACCTACACGCTGGTGATGAGCCAAGGTCAGGTGACCCCGGCACAAGGCGGCATGATCGACGTCGGCGGATCGGTGTTTTCCGTGCCGGACATCACGCTGAAGCCTGCGCGCGGGCAGGTGTCGCTGGTGTCTGACTCGGACCTGACCTCAATCCTGTCGCTGCTGGACCAGCCGCCGTTCCAGTTCATGACCAAGGCAAAACTGCCCGTGACGCTGGGCAAGGGGCGGGCAAAGCTGACGACAAGAATATCGCTGCCCTTGGGGGGCAAGCTGACGCTCGGGGATGTCGACTACAACGTGTCGGGCACAGTCAGTGACTTTTCCACCGATCGGTTTGTGCCGGGCAAGACGATCACATCGCCGGAACTGGCAGTCACGACGACACCGCAGGGGCTGACGATTGCGGGACCTGGTTTGATCGGAGCGGTGCCGTTCGATGTGACGTTGACCCAGGACTTTGCGCCACCGGGGTCCGCCCCCGAGGTCGGCGCCGGATTGCCCACCGTGATTGACGGCACGATCACCTTGTCGCCGCTGACTGTCACAGAGTTCGGATTGGGCTTGCCTGCCGGCATGGTCACAGGGTCCGGCAAGGCAAAGGTGCAGGTCACAGTGCCACGAGATGGCCCGGCGCGGCTGGTGCTGGCGTCGGACCTGAACGGCGTCGGCATGACGATCCCTGAACTGGGCTGGACCAAATCGCCCAACGCCAATGGTCGGCTGGAGGCAGAGGTGCAGCTTGGCACCCTGCCACGCGTGAACAGGCTGGCCCTGTCGGGTGCGGGCATGGACGCTGTCGGCGCGGTAACCTTCCGCGACGGTGGCGGTCTGGATGTGGCCCGGTTTGAAAGGGTCCGGCTGAACGACTGGCTGGATGCGCCGGTCGAGATTTCCGGTCGCGGTGCGAACCGGTCTGTCGGGCTTGCGGTCACTGGCGGGTTTGTGGATTTGCGCCGGATGCCGGAACAACGCAGACCATCGCCGGGGGCGCAGGGCAGTCCGCTGTCCCTGACGCTGGATCGGTTGCAGGTCGCGGATGGCATCACCCTGACCCGGTTGCGCGGGGCGTTTTCGTTGGCGGGAGGGTTTGGTGGCGATTTTCGGGCCGATGTGAACGGGGCTGCGGCGATCCGGGGCACGGTCACCCCAGCCAATCAGGGAACGGCAGTGCAAATCCAGTCCGACGATGCGGGGGCTGTGCTTGCGGCGGCCGGGGTGTTTTCCTCGGCGCGTGGGGGAAGCCTTGATCTGACCCTTATCCCGCGCAAGGCGTCTGGGCACTATGACGGCAGGGCCGAGATTGCCGATATCCGGGTGCGGGACGCCAACGTGCTTGCCGAATTGCTGAACGCGATGTCGGTGGTGGGTATCCTTGATCAGTTGAACGACACCGGTATCGTGTTCAACACCGCTGACGCCGATTTCGTGCTGACGCCCGATGCGGTGCAGGTCACCCAAGCTGCGGCAATCGGGGCGTCGCTGGGGGTGTCGATGGCGGGGGTTTACCGCACGGCAGATAAGGCTTTGCAATTGCAGGGCGTTATTTCGCCGATCTATCTTCTCAACGGGTTGGGGGCGGTTGTTTCAAAACGCGGCGAAGGGCTGTTCGGGTTCAACTATGCGTTGGGAGGCACGGCGAATGCACCCCAAGTGTCGGTCAATCCACTGTCGATCCTCACACCCGGCCTGTTCCGCGAAATTTTTCGCAGACCGCCCCCGGTCTTGTCTTTGTCTGGCGATGTTGTAACCACGACGCCTCGCCCCTCAGCACCGAAGTATGAACGATGAAGCTGTCCGATTTCGATTTCGATCTGCCCGAAGCCCTGATTGCCACCCGCCCGGCCCGCCCCCGCAGCGCGGCCCGTCTTCTGCTGGCCGAGGGAGACCGGATCACCGACGGGGTGGTCGGCGATCTGGTCGCGATCTTTCGTCCGGGCGACCGGTTGGTGTTGAACAACACCCGCGTCATTCCGGCGCGCCTGTTTGGTCAGCGCAAGCGCGGCGATGCGATAGCGAAAGTCGAGATCACCTTGCTGGAGCCTTCAGCAGACCACTGGCGCGCCTTGGCCAAGCCGCTGCGCAAGGTGCAGCCGGGCGAGGTGATCACCTTTTCCGATCAACTTGCCGGCACGGTGATCAGCAAGACCGACAGCGACCTGACGCTGGCCTTCAACCTGACGGGTCCGGATTTCGACGCAGCCTTGGCCCAAGTCGGACAGATGCCGCTGCCCCCCTATATTGCAGCGCTGCGGCCCGCGGATGCGCAGGATCTGGACGATTACCAGACGGTGTTTTCCAAGACACCGGGGGCCGTCGCTGCCCCCACCGCCAGCCTGCATTTCGATGAGGCGTTGCTTGCGACTTTGGCGGCTAAGGGTGTGCAGTTTACCGAAGTGACGCTGCATGTCGGCGCGGGCACCTTCCTGCCGGTCAAGGTTGACGATGTGACCACCCACAAGATGCACGCCGAATGGGGTGAGGTGACACCGGCCGCCGCTGCCGAGATCAACGCCACCTGTGCCGCCGGGGGGCGGATCATCCCGGTCGGCACGACAGCTTTGCGGCTGATCGAATCGGCGGCACAAAGCGGGCAGGTGGAGCCATGGCGTGGCACGACCGATATCTTCATCTATCCGGGCTATCAGTTTCGGGTGACCGACGCGTTGATGACCAATTTCCATCTGCCCAAATCGACCCTGCTGATGCTGGTTTCGGCCTTGATGGGAAAGGACCGGATGCAGCGGATTTACGCCCATGCCGTGCGCGAAGGCTACCGGTTCTTTTCTTACGGAGATGCGTCGCTTCTGATCCCTTGACTGCGGAAGGGTCTGCTACGACATCGACGATTCCGAGGCCAAGCCGGGGGTTTCACATCCCCGGACCCGCGCGGGATCTTTGTCTATAGAAAATGTGTGCCCAGACAGACGGCACTTGAGGGGATGCAGATGCTGAAGGTCCTTGCCAGTTCCTGGCCCCTGCTGACCGGCGTGATGCTGCTGATGGTCGGCAACGGCGTTCAGGGGTCGTTGTTGGGCATCCGGGGCGCGATGGAGGGGTTTTCCACCTTCGAGCTGTCGGTCGTGATGTCGTCTTATTTCGTTGGCTTTCTGGGTGGGTCGCGCATTGCCCCCGAAATGATCCGCCGGGTAGGGCATGTGCGGGTGTTCGCGGCTTTGGGGTCGCTGATTTCGGCGGTGATGGTGCTTTATCCGTTGCTGGTCGACTGGCAGGCATGGTCGGCGATGCGGGTGCTGATCGGGTTCGGATTTTCGGGGATCTATGTGACTTCGGAAAGCTGGCTGAACAACACCGCCACCAACGAGACGCGCGGGCAGACGCTGTCGGCTTATATGATCGTGCAGATGCTGGGGATCATCGCGAGCCAGGGATTGCTGGCCTTGGGCGATCCCGCGGGTGTTGCGCTGTTCATCATCCCGTCGGTATTGGTGTCGCTGGCCTTCATGCCGGTGCTGTTGGCCGACACGCCCGCACCCACGTTCGAAAGCATCAAGCCGATGAGCTTTCGCAAGCTGTTCGAGGTGTCTCCGCTGGGGTGCGTGGGGATGCTGCTGACCGGTGGAATTTACGCTGCGATGTTCGGGATGGCGGCGGTTTACGGCGCAATGTCGGGCCTGAGCGTTGGGCAGATCGCGGCCTTTGTCGCGGCGCTTTATGTGGGGGGGCTGGCGTTTCAATATCCGCTGGGCTGGCTGTCGGACCGGATGGACCGCCGGGCGCTGGTGATGTGGTTGTCGGCGGTCGGGGCTGGGGTGATGGTTTTGGCGACGATATTTGCGCTGCCGTTTCAGGCCGAACTGGCAGTGGCGCTGCTGCTGGGCGGGACGATCAACCCGCTTTATTCGCTGTTGATTGCCCACACCAACGATTTTCTGACGAAAGAGGATATGGCGTCGGCTTCTGCCGGATTGATCTTTCTGAACGGGTTCGGGGCAATCTTTGGGCCGCTGGTGGCGGGATGGCTGATGACCAGAGTCGGGCCGGGGGGGTATTTCCTGATCATGGCGGTTCTGTTCGGGGCTCTGGCTATCTATGCCGGTTACCGTGCGACACGGCGTGCTGCACCAGAGGCTGGCATTTATGCCGGGGTGACCCCCAGCGCGTCGCCGCTGGCTGTTGGCGCGATGCTTGGTCAAGAGGGGCGGAGCTGAACTTGCGACGCTGAAGGCAACCTGTCAGGGTAGCCTGAACACGGAGGAGCTTATGGCAGACCCGGTAGAAGTGCTTGATTTCTGGCTGGACGAGGTCGGACCGGACGGCTGGTATGCGGGGGGCGCCGCGCTGGACGCGGTCTGTCAGGGGAATCGCTTTTGGCTTTGTAGGGTCGCATCGGGATCGAAAATCATCAAGCCCTGACTACGAACGCAACGAGAGAGCCAAAAAGTTCTTCTTATGTTCACCTTTTTGATTCTCAGATTTCCAAAAGCGATTGCCCTGCGCGGTCTGTCGCGACCGGTTTGGCGAATTGTGGCAAGCGGCCATGAACGGTGGGCTCGACCACTGGACCGAAGGCTGCACCGGCACGCTGGCCTTTTTGATCGTGACGGATCAGTTGTCGCGCAACATGCACCGCAACACGCCATTGGCCTTTGCCACCGACCCTTTGGCGCTTGGCGCCGCGCGAAAGGCAGTCGCTGCGGGTTGGGATCTGATGGCACCGGAACCGGACCGGCAGTTCTTTTACATGCCGTTCGAACATTCCGAAAACCTGGCGGATCAGGCGTTGGCGGTGGAGTATCTGACCAACCGGGTGGTCACAGTTCCAGAGATGGCGTTGCACGCGCAGGCGCACCAGCAGATCATCACGCAGTTTGGCCGTTTTCCCGACCGCAATGCAGCCCTTGGTCGGACAAACACGGGCTTGGAAGACCGTTTTCTGGCCGAGGGTGGTTACGGGGCGGTTGTTCCCGCTTTGAAATCGAGCCATGCAGACAACGCATAGCGCCACGGCACCCAACTCGTTGCGTGGTTTTGTGATATAGTTTAAGGGCAAACTACTTTTCCGGGGAGGCAAGAATGGCAGCTGCAAGTTTTGACGTGATCGTGATCGGCGCGGGCCCCGGTGGCTATGTGGCGGCGATCCGGGCCAGCCAACTCGGCAAATCGGTCGCGATCATCGAGCGGGAAAACCTTGGCGGTATCTGCCTGAACTGGGGTTGCATCCCGACCAAGGCGCTGTTGCGATCGGCAGAGGTGTTTCACCTGATGCACCGCGCCAAGGAATTCGGCTTGTCTGCTGGCACCATTGATTTCGATCTGAACGCGGTGGTGGCCCGGTCGCGGGCAATAGCCAAGCAACTGTCGGGCGGCATTGGCCATCTCATGAAGAAGAACAAGATTACCGTTTTCATGGGTGAGGCGACCCTGACCAAACCGGGCTCGGTGCAGGTCAAGACCGGCAAGGGCACAGAAGACATGACCGCGCCCGCCATCATACTGGCTACGGGCGCGCGCGCGCGCGAATTGCCGGGTCTGGAGGCGGACGGCGATCTGGTCTGGACCTATCGTCACGCCATGGTGCCCAAGCGGATGCCGAAGCGCCTTCTGGTGATCGGGTCGGGGGCCATCGGCATCGAATTTGCCAGCTTTTTCAACACGATGGGCGCGGATACCACGGTGGTCGAGGTGATGGACCGCGTGCTGCCCGTCGAAGATGCCGAGGTCAGCGCCTTTGCCCGCAAAAGTTTCGTCAAGCAGGGCATGAAGATCCTTGAGAAAACCACGGTCAAGCAGCTGGACCGCAGCCCGGGCAAGGTCGTGGCGCATCTGGAGGCGAACGGCAGCACCACAACGCAAGAGTTTGACACGGTTATTTCCGCCGTTGGGATTGTCGGGAACATCGAAGGTCTGGGGTTGGAAGCGGTGGGCGTCAAGATCGACCGCACCCATGTGGTGACCGACGAATTTTGCCGCACCGGGGTTGCTGGTCTTTATGCAATTGGCGATATCGCCGGTGCGCCGTGGCTCGCGCACAAGGCCAGCCATGAAGGCGTGATGGTGGCCGAACTGATCGCGGGCGGCCATCCGCATCCGATCAAACCGAACTCGATTGCCGGGTGCACGTATTGCAATCCGCAGGTGGCGTCGGTCGGGTTGACCGAGGCGCGCGCCAAAGAGGCCGGGCACGAGGTTAGGGTTGGTCGTTTTCCGTTCATCGGCAATGGCAAGGCAATTGCGTTGGGCGAAACGGAAGGCTTCATCAAGACGGTGTTCGATGCGAAGACCGGCGAACTGCTGGGCGCGCACATGATCGGGGCCGAGGTGACCGAGTTGATCCATGGCTATGTTATCGGCCGAACGCTGGAGACGACCGAGGTCGAGTTGATGGAAACCGTGTTCCCGCATCCGACCCTGTCCGAGATGATGCACGAGTCGGTTCTGGACGCTTACGGCCGCGCGATCCACATCTAGGTGCGGTCAGTCGGGGCAGGTGCCCAACTGCCCGGCCAGCAGTCGCATCGTCACCGCCTCTCGCCCCAGACCACGGGCGCGCAGGAAGTCTGATTGCACGGTATAGGCTTCGGCTTCCAGCACCGCAGGGCACCGCGCGTTGTCTTGCGCTCCGTTGGCATATTGCGCGGCATGAACCAGTTCATGCAACAGATAGCTTTGCCCAAAAGCGTCAGACAGGTCCAGATCGGGGGCCAATTCTATGGCCCCGGTATCGGGACAGAAAGCGCCTGCCTGCGACCGCATTGACCCCGCCTGTGGCAAGACCGCAAAGCCGACATCGGGGCAGGGCACAGGATTGTATCCGGTTTCGTTCAAGATCACCGTGTTCAGATCGGCCACCAGCGAACACAGTTCCGGCTTGGGATCTGCAGACGTCAGCGTGATCAGGAACAGGGCGGACAAGATCGACATGAAGTCGACACTGAACTTCCACCAAAAATTAGCAACAACGTCATGATAGCATCATGCAAATAATTTCGTAAAGACACACTGGCCTTTGGTATTGGGCGTTGTCAGGCGATTTTTGCAGGCACGCGGGCGAAGTGCACGATCACAAAGATTGCCAAGTTACAATGTTCGTAACTCCCAAGCACCCCAGCCGATAACGGGTTTTTGTCAGTTTGATTTGGGTCTCCTTGGCCATTGGGCGCCTTAATTTTTGTGTGTGGTCGGAATTTCA
>Ga0209702_10003057_pt1 | contig 27402 bp, 10 predicted proteins | sample FRY01_FD_187210 | JGI IMG/M metagenome (GOLD analysis project Ga0209702, IMG submission 187210) | Freshwater microbial communities from Lake Fryxell liftoff mats and glacier meltwater in Antarctica - FRY-01 (SPAdes) (version 2) | ecosystem: Environmental > Aquatic > Freshwater > Ice > Glacier... | reverse complement strand
AACACCACCGTCACCACAAAATATCCCCCTCCTCCGCTTGCCTTCCGCCTGACTTTCCGCTAAAAAAACGCAGCTCCAAGGTGGTGCACTTTGAAGTGACCGCAGGTGGTGCACTTTGAAGTGACCGGTGACACCAGGTTCCTTGCCGGTTGACTCAATGACAGATGTGGTGAATCCCCGAGGCTCAATCAGAGTGCGCATCTGCGCCGACATGGGCAGGCCACAACTTCCGCATGCGGCAGGAATCAGAAATCTGTCCTCCCAGGCTTCAATGTGCCGGCACTCGGTGCATATTTTGTAATAAAAAGGAGGCATGAACTCCGTCGGATGTTGGGAGATGGCACGGGAAGTCCAAACCCGACCATTGGCCACTACTTCCGCTCCCGGTGCGTACTCCACGATTCCCTGGCGAGCATCTCGGTTAAGTTCAACATCCGAGTGAGCCTGGAATCTCCCTTGCAAAACCTCGAGTTCAATGCTGTCGACTGGAAACGAATACGTGGGAATCATTCCGTACTTGGACAGGAAATTTACAATTCCCTGATTTGCCCACCGATAGGCCCGATTACGCATTCTGTCGCTGGCTTTGCCCTTTTCATGAAGCTCCTGTGCTGCTTCCATATAGTGGCGAAAGCGGTCCCCGAATATGCTTGCCAAGTTGCGGACAGCGGCGAGAAAGGCGTTTTCGAGATTCTCGTGCGTCTCTCGAAGAGTGGTTCTTTCCTCCGGGGTGAGGTCAGAAGTGAGTGACTGCAATAGCTCAACTGTGAGTCGTTTTGCCGTGTCCGAGGCGTCTCCGGTGAGCCAATCAGCGATTTCACGAAGTCGCTGTTCCTGAGCTTCCTCGGTTAATTCAGGAACGCCATCTTGCTCCGGGCTTAACGTGCCGCTTTTGAGAGTGAACTTGGGCAAGCCGAAAAGCTGCCCGATTTGCAGTCCGCGGCAATCCAATCCCAAGCGCGCTAGGTAAAAGGAGAACAGAATCGAAAACTGGTGGCGCTGGAAGAGTCGTGAATTTCCCAGATGTACAAAAGGCGTTCGCGGCTGTTTGGACAAGAAGCGATCTGCTGATTCGAAAACGTCTTGGTCGTAACGACGGTTTCGGGAATAGGTGATACTAACTGGGGCCGCCTGCGCACGGCGTCCGGCACGACCGGCTCTTTGCTGATAGTTGGAAATGTCCGGCGGGACGTTGCGAAGGAAGACACCTTCAAGATCTCCAAGATCGATTCCCATTTCCATGGTGGTGGAACAAGAAAGCAGGTTGATTGTTCCTGCCTTAAATTCTTTTTCGATGTTTTCTCGCAACTCACTGCTGATGGCTGCTGTATGTTCGCGCGAGATAACCGAGGGCAGGTCATCTAGCACAGAGTACAAAAAGTGGTAGTGATTGCGCACCATCTCCGCATTCCACTCTGGTGTAAGAACCACAGCGGTTCGCCCGTTGCAACGCCATTGCGTGCAGATTCCATTAAGCGAGTAGGTAGTGGTTTTTGAGCATTTACTGCACCGGTAAATGGGCTGCTCCGGCGCACGCTCGTTGATGCGTAAGTACCGGTGGTCTAGGACCCGTGTGGTTGATCCCTCTGGATCGGCTATGAGGACGGTTCCTTCCTGAGCGTCCGTATCGCCGAGCGACTTCCAAATGCGGCGCAGCAGGGCTTCCCAATCAGGGATTTGCAGTTTGTCACGCAACACTTCCACATAGCGACTCAAAAAAGGCGCACCATCGGCGCGGCGTCTGGGTAGGAGGCGGAAGCGGGCCGTATCGTCAACCAGCTCCAACGTGTAGCGGCGGTCATTTTGGGCATAAGAACCCCAGATGAACTCGTCGTCCGCACGAGTCCCGGATGGCATTGATATAGCGCGGTTAAGGCGCATGGAGTCCAGGATCCATTGAATGAGCGTACCTCCCAACTGATTTGGAACGTGAGTCATTGTCGCGAGCAAGTCGAGGTCGATGTCGTAATCGATTACGACGAGACCGAGGTCCTCAAGCGAAATCCTGGCGCTTCCCGGTGAACAGAATTCTGCGAATAACTTGCCACGAATCAACGCGGATAACTCGACCCGTTCTGCGCGCTTCCCATCAGAGTTGGTCATTCCTAATGTCAAAAGATAGTCTGGATGGGACAGATCCTCGGACATGCTCTGCAAGGAGGCAGCCCCACTCTTGCGCAGTCTTTTGACAACGGCGCGGCGAAGCAGTATGTCTTCGTGGTTTTTTTGATAATATGGGGCAAAGAACGCTGCATCCTGACGGTTGTCGCTGAACACCAGCAAGTTTCTTCCACGCCCGGGTTTGCGGGTCCTTTCTTCCGCCTTTTTCCAAGCGGGGAGGTGTTTATAGAGGACCTCGCAGATAGTAGAGGAAAGGGCCTGATCTCCCGGATGGAATGGAGTGATGATTTCGCTTGGCGATTGTGCCCCACAAGACTCGCAAATAACCACGCGGGCCGGTGCATTTGGATTTGTATCGAGTTCGGAATCGACTGGCTGCTTCATACGCGCACGATGGGTTTCCATCCATTCTTGCGGGTCGTCAGATTCGTCGAGGAGGTCTTTTATGATTCCCTCGCTGAGTTTGATCACTACGGGAATGGGGGCCTTTCGTTCCTCTGCGTCTTTCTCCGTCGTATCGGAGGGCAGGACATGAGAGTCCTTGGGTTTCAGCCAGAAAACCGCTCTTTTCCAACCCTTCCCAACCGGTTCGGGGACGAGGCGCTGCGCCTTTTCATAAGCGTCGAAGTACAGTTCGCCACATTTGCGGCACGTCAGGAGGCGGTAGCGGGGTTTTCCGCTTTCCGGATCGCTGAATTCTCTCCGAAAGAGCAGGTCAAACCCATTATCCGGATGCTTCGAGTGGTGGCCTAATTGAACAGTAGCCTCCTCGATGCCACGAGTGAACAGGTGGTACCTTGCCGGCAAAAGTGGAAATGTGTTCTCCTCTTCACGAGCGTAAGCGCAGACAGCCACGAGTCCTGTCAAGGCTTCGCGGGCCTCATTCGAATCAGATTCGGGGAAAATTCGCTGGGCTATGATCTGCAGGCTTTGCAGGCTGTTTTCTGAAAGGACTTTGGATGCCTCACGGACAGAGTGGTCTCGGGCCAGCACCTGACAAAGCAACGCGCTCAGCGAAGAGTCTCGATTCTCAACGAGAATATCGATTTCTGCCTCGATAGCAGACTCATTCCAGGCGTCCCGACGCATTTGCTCCTCCACTAAGGGCCGGACCTTGCGCAATGCCTGATGGAGCCTAATCCATTGTGGTGCCGTCAGTCGGCGATCCGCCTGTCCATTCGACAGCAATTGGTGGGCCTGTCTCTGCGACGTGACGACCTGATGAAATGGGAAGCCAAACAGGCGACCAGCGAATTCTAGGACCTTCTTTCGGGATTCTTCCGTGGACCCAAGGGATGCGCTGGTCCCGATGCACCGTACTTCCGCTTTTGCGGCATATCGATTCCTAAGTTTTCTGAGTAGCAGTGAAACTTCTGTTGCTTGCGCTCCTGAATAAGTGTGGACTTCGTCGAGCACCAGCAATTTGAGGTCTGTACCACGGAAAAGTGGCGCGTTCCTAGGCAGCAGAAGAAGGTGTTCCAGCATCGCGTAGTTGGTGACAAGCACGTGCGGCGGTGTCTGGAGCATTTCTTCCCGGGAAAGAAGCCAGTTGTTCGGGATGGTTTTGCCGAACATTGAATGAAAGAACGGATCTTGCAGGTACTGCTCCTGAAACCCCTCACGTGTCATGCCCGGCTGGGTCTGTCCGGTGTAGCGGCCAACAGTGATTCCAAATTGGCCGAGTTGATGAACCAAGAGGGGAACGATGCGACGATATAGCTGGTCATTTGCTAAGGCATTGAGCGGGTAGACAAGGATCGCGCGGATTCCCTGTTTTCCGGATACTTCGGCCTTGAGGAGGGCATCTACGAGCGGGAAAAGAAAGCACTCAGTCTTTCCTGAGCCTGTCCCGGTGGCGACGACAATATTCTCCTGGCGGGTCACGACACGGTCAATCGCCTCAATCTGGTGAACGTGGAGTGGTCTGTGGAGAGTATGCGTGTCCAGGGCACGAAAACCCGCGTGGAGCACATCGTCCGTAACAAGTTGCATCAGAGACTTGCCTTTTGGAAAATCGGGCATGGCTTCCAGGTAGGGACCTCTCACTAGCGTCGCGCTGTTGGCCAGTTCCTTGGCGGCTGCCGCCCGCAGTTCCGGAAACCTGTAGTGGATAGGCAGGGCCGTCAGCAAGTACCGCTTCATGCGGTCTTGGAGGTCTTCTTGCAATTGTACGGGGTCAATTTCGATTGGATCAGCCATAACGGGGGAGCGGTACAGGGTGGGGATTTAATCGGCGAACTGCATGTCGAAGAGGCCGAAATAGAATGCAAAAAGCTCAGGTCCCAGGCTCAGAAGCATGCACACATGATTGCGAAGCGTTGCGTTGTTAGTAGCGGTTCCCGATGAAAATAGGCTGCGCATCTGATTACGAAAATCAGCATCGCTTAAGCGGCCATGGGCGCAAAGCCGCACAGCCGCTGCCAAGGCCCAAATTAAGCTGGCGGCCTTTCTGGACGATTCGTTTTCGAGAAGCGGCGGCAGCCAGTAGAATTCTCCCGGAAGATCCAATCCTAGTGCATCTGCAAGACTAGGTGCGACGCTCTCGAGCCCCTGAGACAAAGCTTCCAGACTCCTTAAGTATCTGACGAGTGGTGCTTCAATAGCATGATCAGTCATGGCTTCGAATGGCCGGCAGCGACGGTTTAACGCTTTAATCGAAGAGAGAAGATGCTCGGGGCCCAAAAGCTGTGTGACTTGATATCGAGAACATTGCTCGTGGAGTTCCTCCACGCGCGTTCCGAGGCCGGGTGGACCTCCGGCAACGCCGTTAAGGTAGGAGCTCAATGAGAAATTCCGGAAATCGGCATCGCGCCCTGAGTCTACGTTCTGGAAATTAGCATAAGCATAAACGATATTCTCGTCGATTGGCGACTCTTGCATCCCGCTTAACACAAAGTTCTTTAGACCGCCCGCAGCATGAATGCGCGCAGGAATGTCCAGGGCGCGAAGTACTGGCGAAGCGCTGCGAGTCGCGGCGAGCGGTCCGGCGAGCGCACGCGGTAGGCACAGCGCCAGCAACTTGCAGCCGAACAGGAATTGCCTGATAACGGGCACCGCTTCGGTCGACGCGTACTCCGCAAGTTCAGTTGATGCCTCAGCCCACCAAATAGAACCCTCACCAGCGGGAGGGGAGATGCGCGACTTGGCGAGAACGATGGGGAGGTTTTCGAGTTTAGTGCTATGTGCGCGCCACACGGAGCTGGCATATTTGCATGAGAGGAACCGCCTTGACGCGTTTAGGCCGAGCTGCAATTGTTCGATTGTTAGCGGAGGTGTTTCTTCCGAGCCGCGAAGGCGACGCCACCAGTTCGATTCAGGCGAAGGCGTGGCAACACCCCATCCAAGCAGTCGCACGGAGGAAACCCCGTGTACCTCTTTACATTGGAGGGAAATCCAATCACCATTGGCATGGTCGCGGCGAACAAATTCGAGAGTCCAAAGTTCGTCCTTGAGTTCAGTGAGACGGAAGAGAACTTCAATCCAAAGAGTGTCACGGGGGGCGGTTTCAACGTCCGCCTCCGCCGCCTCCAAAGCGGCGGACACATCGTGGTGCCATTCGTTGCCTCCCCGGGTTTCTCTGGCCCTGACGACGATGTTCCCATTGCCAACGGATGCAGTGTGAAGCTGAAGGACATCCCCATCACGCACAAGAATTGGAATTGGATCGGAGGGCGAGGCGTCCGGGTCGTCGCTGAGGCCCGTAACAACAACCGAAAGTGCTGAAAGGTCGGCTTTCGGGATCTCAAACCTCCAAATATCCTCCCATGGGCCATTATTCTCGGTGTGAACCGGTACCGAGGCTAGGAGTGGGCGAGCCAGCGACGCCAGAGGAATCATTCGCCCCCGCTCCGTGAACGCGGAGATGCGACCTGCTCCGCCGATCGCCTGAGCGATACCGGAAAGGGTGAGCACTCGCACCTGATGGTTGGCGTCCAAGATGGCAAGTTCGTGATCATTGCCGCGTATCACCCATCGCTGGAAACCGCCGGAGCGGAAGCGAACGAGTCTTTTGTCATCTTCAGTGACAACTAGAGTCTGTCTGGGATTCGCTTCGTCTTCCCAATCCCACCCACGTTCGAACAGGGTGAGCTGCACACCTGCGTGTGCCAGCTTGAGTGTCCCTTGCGAATCGCTTAAAGCTATGAGGACGAAAGGGGCGTGATATTGGGTTTCAAAGGCTAAGCCATTGTCGGCGCGATGGACTCCCCGACAGGCCATGTAGTCAATATTGAGAGGCGGCGTGCCGCAGATGAAACCGGATGTGTCGCTGATTCGCATCAGACCGTGCCAATACCACAAAGAGCGGCACACGGCCGCCCGTGAATGGGACAGCGTGACTTCGAGTTTGTGGATGCCCGGTGAGAGTCGAGTCAGAATATTGTCGGTTAATGCCTTCAGCGAGTCGTTGAATACGTAAGCCCCTCCTTTGGGTTCGGGCATTGGGAGCTGTTCGGCGTCGTCGAGGCCCGCCTTGACGCAGGTTAAGCGAAAGTTCCAACTTTCATCTGCTTTAATCGCCTCCGCTGGAAAGTAGGCCACCAACCCCAAGTTCTGGCCGTAATGGAGGAGGTTGTCGTTTTCGACCTGGACAGTTTTGGCGTGATCACGGTCCAAATAGAAGCCGGCTTGCAGCAACGGTGTTACAACCCATTCTTCTGCGTCACGATTGAGAATTACAGGATTATCCCCCGGTCGGAGGTCGAATTCTAGCAGGCGGTACTCGCCGCAGTCTCTAACATAGGCCTCATCGTTGGTGGATATGCTTTTCGCCAATACGACGACATAAGCGCCAATGGGAAGAGCCAATGAATAAGAGAAATCGATGCGTTTTTCCCTGCCAGTGTCCTTCCGAAAAATCCGAAATGGGGTCTGCTCATCCAGATTGATGGAGAGAGTGAAAGTTGGATCAGCAGCGTCTCTTAGCAAGGACCGCATCCCAACGGATACTGGTGACGATTCCAGCTCCCGTGTTGGCACCATCGTTTCCTTGCGTGCGGAAAAGCGCCGGCCATTTACGGTCCAAACGGTGGATTCAGAGGCCCACTTTGAGCTTTGAGCTGGAAGCACGAGTACCACCTCGCGCTGGGCGTCATCAAAGGCGATGTATGGAGAGCGCAATACGGCACCCCGGCCGATTTCTGAGAACGATTCTCGAAGCGTCTGCTGGAGATGGGCCGGCAACACCTCCCAGTCCCGGGTCACGTACGCGGTAATGAGGCGACGGCAGAGCAATGTGCCGACACGGGTCTGCAGCAGTTGATACAGGAGATTCTGGCCATGGATGCGATCGGCCAACTGGTGAACAAAAGTCCTCACGAGCCTTTCATCCTCGAGATCTGGGGCTGGTACCGAGCGCAAGGTTTTGCGCAGCGCATCTGCCAGCGGATTCCGCCAGTAGTGTAGAATGCCGGCTTGGAAGATGAAGGGGGCGGCGATCGTGTAGCGGGTGTTCTCCAAGGTGCCGGGCACCAACCCTAAAAAGTCGCAGACCATCGTGAAATGATCGGCCAGCTCTTGGCGACGCTGAACAGCTACGTCGAGCCCGAGATCCTCGAGGAGAGCCGGCCAGAACTGACCGCCTTCTGTCAGGGTGCGGGATGGAGCGACCGCGAGCGCATACGCTGTGGCGGCCGGGGCGTCATCGAGAAGGGAGAAGATTTCACGACTGCCCCTGATTCGAACAGCGTCACGAACGGCACTGAGGATGGAGTTGACATCAACCTCGGGGATCGGCAAAAAGCCCAGAATGATGTCATCGTGCACCGAAGCGATTGCATGCAGCACTTTGGTGTTGGCGGTATCGAGCGACATAAAAGGGAGGTTTTGGTAGTGGGTAGAATCGGAGAATTTTGATTGGGCGAATGTGGTTGGGTTGGGATTGCGCGCAAAGTCCAATTCGCGTGAATTATGAAAGAGTTATGCTGATGCGGTTGTCTGGGGATGGAGCTGGGCAATATCCACGGAGGTTTCCAGACACTGGCGAAGCCCGAAGTCGTTGGAACCGATGTGCAGCCAGTCGTCGGGGCGTTGGTAGATGTCGAAACCTCGGCCGATTTTCACGCTCCAGCCGTTGCTGAGGCGAACTTCACGATCATGCAGGTTTTGGTTCTTGGTGACTGTGAGTGTGATGTCGAAGATTTTCAGGCTGTCGGCGATGGTTTTGAGTTTCAGCGTCGCTTCGTCCTCCTCGAGCTGAGTGTCGAATTTGGTGATCAGGTGGATCCGTTTGGGAGGCCCCAGGCGCACGGCGGTTTCGCAGAAACGCAGGAAGTTGAGGATCTGGTGGTGCTGGCGGATGTAGGCGTCCTCGACGACAATTTCGTCCGCGCCGGGGAGGTAATCACCGAAGATGGATTCATAAGAATGCCCGGTCGCGCCGTAGTGAATCCGGTAATGGCGTTCTTTAGGTTGCCTGGGCGAGTCCGCGGCGAGTGCGGGGACGGATGGCGAGGTTGTTGTTGGGTCGGCGGGGAGGGCTGGAGCCATGGGCTGGGCGACCGGCGATCTTGCTATAGGCGGACCGGGTTGCGGCCTTGATTCCCCGGTTCCCTCCAGCTGGCGCCGCTGGGGGAACTGAGTCGCGGCGGCATTCCGTGATTCGGGGCACCAGACGGTGACCAGGCTGTCGGCCTCGTCGTAGTAGCCCAGGTTGATGCTGGCGAACTCGTCGTCTGGCTTTTTCTTGTTCAACTGTTCCTTCACACGCCGCCGCCCCTCGATGGCATAGGCCAGGTATTCATTGATCTCGGCTGGCGACGGGTCCTGGCCGGGGTGGAGCATCTTGACGAAGGCACACACTGTTTTGAGGACGGCGGTTTGGTCTCGCTGGTCGTAGCCCGGGCCGAGTTTGCAGGCGGCCTTGACCTGGGCGAAGCGGTTAGTTTTTCGGGCAAGATGATGAAACGCTTCGGCGACGTATTCGATGATGAGCCCGTAGTTCCTGGTGAGGTTTTCGTCCTTGTTCTTCGGGATTTCCCAGCCCGGGACGAAAGTGTGGAAGCGGTCGAGGATTGCGAGATCGAAGACGGGATGCAGGGGCTTGAAAAGCGTTTGATTGGGGGAGTTGACGACACTGTCGACGGCATCGTCGATATTCCCGACAAAGGCGAGGCTCGCATTGGCGGTGACAGTGGTAGACCGGGTGAAATTGCCATTCGCCATGTACTGCTTCATGATCTGGAACGTTTCCTTGTCGCGCACGACGACCCCCTCACCGACTTCGTCGAAGGCTACCACGTCCCAGAATCCGATGATGCCGACCTGTTTTCGTTGGTTGTTCCACCAAAGGGTCGCCGCTGACGTGGGGGCACCGAGAAGGGTCGCATACGGTGAGAATTCACTGAACGTGTATGATTTGCCATTTCCTCGGGGGCCGAGCTCGATGAAGTTGAAATTCGATTCAACCAGTGGCGCGAGGCGGGACAGGTAGTGGAACTTCAGGCGTTGGGACATCCAGCCGGGTTCAAGCCCGAACGAGCGGATGAGGACGTCGAGCCATTCGTCCCGCGTGAACTGGGTCCTCCCCTCAACGTAGGCGTCGAAGTCAAATTTGGAGAGCTGGATTGGCTTGAGGGCATCGACGTAGAAGGCGTAGTCGTCGTCATCGACCTCATTGTGCACGACGGTCACTTCAGCCCAGATGCCGCCTTCAAAGATGCGGTCGTTTTCCCCGCGGTAAAAGCGTTCGTTGATGGCGATTCGCGAGGAGTTGAAGTTCTCCATGCGGGCCCACGGCCGCTTCTCCTTTTCGTTGTACTTGACGTGGATTTTGTCGATGAAGGTGTGCTTGCCCTTTTGTTGGACCAGCATCTGCGCCTTGTTGCTTTCGTCCGGGCGGACGTAGTTCTTTTGGATCGTCTCCAAGACCGCGGCCATCCCTTCCTGGATTTCGCGCGGGTCGTCGCTGGCACAGTAACGGGCCAGGAGGAATTCCAGCACGAACGACGGCACATTGGTGCCTTTTTTGACCTGGAGCAGGAGGTCCTTGCGGACCACCTTTCCCAGGAAGACGTCGTTCAGTTTGCGGTCGAGAGCATCTTGGTTCATTCGAAGTAGGCAGTCTTGAGGCTCAGATCAGTCAAAGTGGCGTTGGTTGCCGGGTCGAGCACCCTGACCTTGAAATTTCCGGAAAAGGCTTCGTCCATGGAAAGGCCAACCGAGATGGCTGACCCGGGTTTGATGCGAACACAGCCGGTGGCGGGATTGACAGCTTGGCCGGTGCCCGCCATGCCAACGATGCAGCCGCTCGCATCCACTGCTTCAATCGCGACTTCGCGCTCGCTCTCTTCGGCGAAGAGGTCGGTGTCCGGCCAAGCCAGATCCACGACCGGGCGCCGAGTGGTGATCTTATCGGTTTTTCCCTGGCGATAGGTGAGGGAGATCCTGGGCATTTGGGTGCGCTTCTTCGACTGTCCGGGTGATTCGAGCTGAATCGACAGGCATGGCAGTACACATTCCTGCAACGAGAGTCCTTCGTGGTAATAGATTTGTCCCCTTGAGTAGGGAACCAGAGCGCGCGGCACCGCGTAGTTTTTTACTTCGCCTGGGATCCCAACATCCTTTGAGTCGAAGACCAGATTCTGAGCGTCGCCCTCGCCAGAGCCGAGCAGGCAACGCGACTTCTGAACGACCCAATTTCCGGGAGGCTTTGGAGCGAGGTTGCCGGCCTCCTGTTCGTGAATGAGGACGAATCCGTGGTCCGTGGCGACGACGGCATGCTCAAATCCGAGCTCAGCCGCTTTTGCGAGACCCCGAATGATCTGGCGCACCAACGCGGGAATGATCTCGAGTACCTGATGCGGGCTGCCATGCGCGATGGTGTCGATGTCGCGCGTCCGCACCACCAGCAGCTTGGTCCGCTCCGGAACCTTGGGCTTCTTCTTCCGGATGAGATCGTCCAGCTCGTTGTCGGCGCACTGGTCTCCCTTGCGCGTCTGCAAGTAGGCAAAGCGGGTTGCTGGTCCGGTGGCGGGTGCGCCGCCCAGCATCGTGACCAACTTGTCGCCCTGCAGCGCCAAGGACAGCCCGGTTTCGGCCTCTGGCATCAGGCTGGCCATACCGACTTCGGTGTACGTTGGAAGTTGAGCGCACACTGGCAGGAGACTGACCTTCAACCGGTCTGAGAGTTGCTTTTCGATCTCGACGCCCAATTCATACCGGAGCGAATCGACGAGGAAGTAGGCGACCCTCTTGCCGGATTCGAGCAAGGGTGCCACCATTTTAGAAAAGATCTGCCGATTCCACAGGATTTTGCCGTCGCTGGCTGGCCATCCTTCTGCCTGGACCAAGCGCATGAACTCGGCCTGGAGGAGTTCCACCGATCGGAAATAGGCTTTGCGCGCTGCTTGGAGCAGACGCTCGACGCCGTCGTGGCTGTCTTGGATCTGGTTGGCGGCTTGTTCCATCTCGCGGTGGTGACGGTCCAGTTCCCGCCAAGTGGAGGCGTATCCATGCACAATGGAGTCGAGTGACGGGAATTTGGGCGCCGAGAGGCGGCTGGAGGTGGCCATCAGTTCCAGGGCCCGCGCTGCCAGTGTCCATTCCGCCATGCGGTCCTGCTGGTTCAGCCAGATTGATCGTTGCCGGCTTTCCCATATCGATTGGGCCGCGTCGGTTTCGCCGGCGCAGGCGTTTTCGACCAGACGGTCAAGGTAGATGCGCTCTTCGCACGAAAATGTATCGCGCTTCCCGAGATTCTGCATGCGGCGCGACTTGGCCGTCAGGTCAAGCTCGCCCTCGACCCCAAGAGCGATGGTCATGTAGGAGTCCTTGTGGTCGTCGTGTCGGCGCAAAGTTTCGCAGATTTCGAACACGAGACTGCGGGCCTCGGTTCCAGCCATTGGTACCGTCTCCAGCCCCTCCGGCACCTCGCCGGCCGAGTCGAACACAAACTCGCTGATCAAAAGAAGCCGCCACAGCTCATCCGCGAGCGACTTCTGGGTCTGCCCTTTCGTCTTCACCTTGTGCCCCAGACTGCGCAGGATGAACTCTCGAGCCTCCATTGACCACGAGGCGTCCTGCTTGAGGGCGTCCGACTGCCGCGTGGTCGGTGAGAGCAGGGCGAGCAGAATCTCCTTCGGAGAGCTTACCCCCAGCAGCGTCTTCAATTTGGGCCACGAGCCTCCTTCCTCGAGAGCATCGATCATCTCAAAGGTGGGTTCCCCCTGCTGGAAAAGCCGGTTGACGTCCGAAGCATGGTCGGGCTTAGCCTTCCGGCAGATTTCCGCATACTCGTCACCGTCACCTGATGGGAAGGCAGCGCCAATGTGCGCGAAAACGGAAAACGGGTCTTTCTGCCGGGCTTCGTCATCGGGGGGTCGATCTGCGGGTACCCAGACCACGAGCTGGTGGACCGCCCCCGACGCCAAATCCCCGAGACTAGCACTGGCCAGCTCGCGAGCCTCGATGAGTGAGCTCGACACGTCCACAACCCTGCACGTGGGAGTATTCATTGATGCAGCCACTTCGCGATACCGCCGCACCGCGTCATAGATAACGAGGCAACCGTGTTCCTTGGCCCGACGGGCGAAAACCTGATCGCGGATGTAGTCTCGGATGGTCATGGATCGTTTTCTTGTTTGGCTGGATCGAGGGCCCTCAAGGCGTCGACCAGTTCGTGAACACGCGTGGATGGATTGCGCAGCGGAGTGCCGTTCGCTTGGTTTGCGAAGGCAAGCATTTTCGCGTTCCTGAGAGCCGCCTCAAGTTTCTCCTCCAGTATTTCGTAAAGCGTTTCGTCAGCTTTATCGTATTTCTTATCAATAAGTCTGGAAATCACTCGCCACATCTGTTCCCGGCCGATTAATGTGTCACGGTAGTTAAAATGCAAAAGATACCAAAGTTCGAAGCATTCGTTGGTCCAGCACGGTGTGACCTCGTTGTGGGCGCGTGACAGATCAAAAGCTCGATTGAAGTTCTGATCCGGGAAGCTGTCTCTATCGAAAACCACCCAGACCCGCTCGTAGGGTGATCCACCACGCCGAGCATGTTGAGCACGTTTGATGGCGTTCTCCATCAAGCTATCCGTATTCATTCCCGTGCCAACACAGTCGATCTCAACCTGCGATCTGTCGTGGGAAAAACGTGCGAAATAGTCGCGGGAACCTTTCGTGTCTTCGCACAGGATCAGGATGCGGCGCATCTTGCGAAGCCGCTGTTTTTTCCGTCGTTTGTCTCTTCCCTTATTCGTTGACATGGGCGGCAGCTTCCTGGAAATGCGCGAGTTGCGGAACGGCTCCGAAGAGACCAAGCATGTATTGACGCGAGAATTTCGACGTCGGCCTCACCAAGTTTGAATCGATGTCTGCCAGCGTGAACAAATCCGTCGCCCCGGTTTGGTCTTTTTCGCAGAACCAGATTTGATCCCTGCGAAAGCGTTCGGGATCCAGAAGAGTCACATCGTGCGTGGCGCACACCAACTGCGCGTTCTTCCGGTTCACTGGGCTGTGGAAGAGATCGACGATCGCCTGGGTGAGCCGCGGGTGGAGTTGGGCTTCGAGTTCATCCACCAGCAGAATCGACCCTTCCTGAAGAGTGTGCATGATTGGACCGCTGAGCGCGACAAACTTCTGGGTGCCGCTGCTCTCGTCCTCCTCCAAGTCGAACTCGACTTCACCGATGATTTTCTGGTTAGCATCCAGTTTGTGGTGCGTGGTCTTAATGCCCGCACTCATCGCATTCTCGCTGAGTAAACGAGTCTTCAGTTCGGGAGGCATGCCTGCGGGCAATTTGTCTTCCGTGATCTGCTCCAACTCGCTCCGCAGCCCCTGTATATTGAAGTCCGCCTTTTGGGCTAGCTCCAGTAATTTGGACCGGTGGTTCGCGTCCTGAAGCAGATCGGCAGTAAATCCGAAAAATTCATCATTCTCCAAGCCGGATACATGGCGGAACCTTTTCATCCAGCCAAGAACCTTGCCGGACTCCTCACCGTTGAACTGGGCGCACACCGAGAGGAAGAGTGCATTGGATCGCGTGCGTTTCTCAAGCCCCTTGCCTTCGTTGAAATTGGCTGTGGAGACCTGGAAATCCTGCCTCTCTCGGGTGAACAGACGGGCTTCTTTCGCCGTAGGTGACTTTCGGTAGAGCCATTCGGAACATACCTCCTTAGTGGTGACCTCGAATCCGTATCGGTAGTCGAAGCCATTTAACCGAAATTCCGTCTCAAAATGAGACGGTGCATTCTCTGTTTCCGACGAGAGCACGAAGGGCACGACATCAACGTTGTCTCCAACCTGTCCCTCCTTGGAGGATCGCAGAACAAAGTTCCGAGACCACACCATCGCCTGAATGAGGTTGGACTTGCCCGAAGCGTTGGGTCCGTATATGGCCGCACTCTTGACCAGCCGGAGCTTCCCGTCCTCGATCACGTTGCTCCAAGCCAGATGGTCGTCCTTGCGAGCCTCCATTGAGAGGGTCTGCAAATCTCGAATAGACCGAAAATTCTGAACGGTGAAGGCAATGAGCATAATCAGAAGGTTTTCTTGTGCATTTTTGTGTGATTGCTGCGAAAAGCCACAACAAAACCAACGGATTTTTGTTTTTCTCTGGACGATCCGACGGGCCAATGGCCGAGACAACCGTCGATTTTCTGTTTTGGTTTCGGCAAGTTCCGGCATTCCGCGAGCAAGATGGCGATTTAGAGCAGCTGCCAAGCTGAAGGCGCTCAACTGCAATGGTTTGTACAGGCATTCGGGGGGCATCTGATGCCGGGTTTGGTTCCTGATTCCGGCAGAATCCGGCAGTCGTTTGACCCCGGTGCACCTGAGCGGCACACAAATCTGGCGTCGGCAATGCTGATTCAGGCGCGGCCTTTCGGTGAGATTTCCAGGATTTTCGTCGCGTGGCCACTCCCGCATCCGGAGTCGGAAGCGGTAGAAAACGGCGGATTGCACATGCTTCAAAGGCGCGGATTGGTCGACCAGCGGCCGGTAGAGGGCGGCGGAAAGGTGGCGCCCGGAACGGCTCCATTCGCCCCATAAACTCGCCTGTGCATAAGCTATGAGCGGCGCGTATAGGGCCGGAAACAGACGCCACCCAACGGGACAGCCAGGGGCATAATACACTCGCTATGTAAGTTCTATGTGCGCCAGCACATAGACTATGTGCGTCGAGGATAGGACAGGAAACCAGGCAGGAGTGCTTCATTGGGGTTGATCTGAAATCGTGTAATGCACCCAATTCATGTACTTTGTGTATCCAGGTGGGTGCCCGCATGGAGCACGACAATTTTTTGCTCCTTCGGATTCCACTCAAAGTAGAGTCGGAAGCAAAACCTCGGATCCCTCGAAGTCCCGATGCCGATGTGCTTTTGAAGGCGATACTTCACCCCGGCATGGTCGCATTCATACCCAGCCTTCTTGCCAGCGGTCACTTCGCTCTGATTGCCGGAATAATTCGCCGGGATTTCGGAGAGTGCGTCTGTCGCATCCTGAAATTGGAGCTCTTTGAGAAATGCTGCATGGAACTGCGTCGCCAAAATGCGGAATGTGTTGGCGACTTTATCCAGATCCTCGAAAGGGGAACTCTTGAGCGTGCGGACCGACCGTCCGGTGAAGTCTAGACGCCCCGGATGCTCCTTTTCGATCCAATCAGGCACAGCTACCAGTGACTCGAGGGGCGCTTGGAGTTCCGGTCTTTCTGTTGAGACTGCGCCACTGATCGTCGAGGCCTGTTTGAGGTGAAACTGAAGGGTCCGCACCTGCTTTTCCAAATCGGCTATCCTATTCTCCAGTCCCTCCTTCTGAATCTCGATACCCAGCAGCTTGTGTTCAAGATCGTCGGCATGCTGCTTGGCCTTGTCCCGGTCTTCCTCGTAGCTTTCAACGAGATCCTGCAGGCCGTCCACCTTACCCAGATTCTTGCGCAGTTCGCTCAACTTGAAGGCGACCAATCGGCGCCCCACTTCGGTGTCTCCTATGTGACGGCGGCTCTTGGCTAGGTTGAACCTGTGTGTCAATTCATTGAAGAGGAATCGGTCGAAGGAAAGTCCCGTGTCCGCATGGATGGCCTCGATGTCTCCAATTCTAAACACTTTGCCCAATGCCGTACCGCCTGCTCTGAATGGACTGATGACCGTGATCGACCCGTCCCAGGCCGTGTAGTAGCGCGGAAGCAACCCGTCGCGCAACCTCCATGCATCTCGCTTGTGTAGGATCAGGTAGATTTGGGCTAGTCCGACGAGACGCTTTTGGAGTTCTTCTACTTCGACGTGAGGCTTTTCGCTGAAGTCGTCCGGGCTCACCACGATAACGGCATGGAACCGATGCGGGTCCGCCAGCACCTCCTTGAAATTCGCTACGGATGCCGGAGTCAAGATTCGAGTCGTTGCTCCTGGCGTCGCGTCATCCAACGGGCACTGGGTTAGGATTTCCTTAATGATACCCGGTTGAGAGGGGGTGACTGGAACAGCTGCGGCTTGTGGACTGACTTCCGAAGTCTCCAGCAATACTGTGACGTGAAGCGGTTGGTTCGAAGCTTGCCTTTCGATCTCGACTCGTGTAAACCAAGCTCGCCCTCTGGTCTTGGCATCGTTGTGCCGGTAATTAATAGACAGGCTGTAGTCACCAGCCTGATCTGGCGTTCCGATGATCATGACTTCATTCGGGCCGGTATCTTCCCGCTGCACGCGAAACGGTCGGTCAAAGGGAATAATTTTGGTCGTCCTGAAAGACGGACCGATTTTCTTCCCCATCCACGTTTTGATGGCTTGCTTGAGCGCCTGGAGGTCCCCCTCCTGACGTTTCAAGTAGAATTCATTGGCATACACGATCATCGTTTAATCCTCCTCAATGAGTTTGGGTTCGTCTGCTTCATCCGTCTCGTTGGCGGCATTCTTCTTGGCACGCTTCTTCTTCGGCTTAGGGGGCTCGATTTTACAGAGGTGTTCCAGGCCGTGGGCGATGGCGAGGGAGCGGTCGGTTTCGCAGGCTTTTTCGACGCGGCTCGGCCAGATGGTGTGGGCGAGGTGGGCCCAGTCGTAGTCGCCTTTGGCGAGTTTTTCCCAGCAGGCTTTGAGTTCTTTCTGCCACTTGGGCAGGCGGAAGAGTTTCCAGAGCGGGCTGGCGGTGATGAGGACGCCATCGTTGAGGTTGGGCCTCCAGGGAAGTTTAATGATGCGCTCGATTTCTTGGTGAAGGTCCTTGAGTTCATCCAGAAGTTCGCGGAGTTCCCCCGCACGGGTGCCGCTCTGGCCGCTGAGGGAATCGAGTTCCGCCTGGACCTTGCGGAGCTTGGGATCGAGGAAGTCGGCGAGGCAGGTGTGGAGGGTCTGGTCGGTGAGGCGATGATAGTAGAGCCAGAGGGTGTAGCGGCCGGACTTGGTGGAGAGCGGCCAGTAGATGGGGGCCTGGCGGCGGCTCTTCGAGTAGCGTTTCAGGTGGTCGGCGAAAAAGCCGGCGGGCCGGCGGAACCACTCGCGCAGGGTCGGCACGCCCAGAAGGGCGCAGGCTTCGTCGGCGAGCGACGAGTGGGCAGTAGGCGGTGGGCAGTAGGCAGAATCGCTCCTGCCGCCGTTTTCCCTGTCTACTGCCTTCTGCCCACTGCTTACCGCTTTCTGCCCTCTGCCTACCGCATCAAGGGCGGCGTGGACGCGGCGTTCGAGGTCGAGCGGGTGCTCCGGGTCGTCCACGAGGATGCCGTCCCAAGCCACGTCGAGCGGGTATCTGCCCTCGGCCCTCTGCCTTCTGCCCTCTTCCGCAGAAAGCGGCAGGCCGTCGTCGCCCTGGAGCAGCCCGGGGGGGCAGACCGGCAGCGGCGCAAACGGGTCCGGCAACTCCGGCGCCGGCCGCTCGCCCGTGGCATACCGGATGTCCCAGCGGCCGAAGACAGCGCCGATTAGGTAGGAAATGTGTGCTTCCTCTATAGCGGCGGGCGAGTAATCGAGGACAAAGTCTGAATCGTCATCACCTTCCGATTCGCCTTCGGCCTCACATTCTTCTAACGGCTCCGAGTCGATGGATGGAGTGTCCTCCGGCGGAATGGCGCTACCACGTTGGTAATTGATCGCTTCAAGCAGATCTCGCTCTATCGTTCGAGCTTGTTCCTCACTAAATCCATAGGCCTCGGCAACCATTTGTTCTGTGGCATCATCGAGCAGTGCGGTGGGATCGAAAGCGAGGGAGCGACCGTCATTGGAGAAATCGCGGACTTTTACTGGCAGCAGAAAATCGTGAAAAGGTTCGTGGTTTTGGTAAGCCAATCGACGCAGTTTGACTTCGCGATTGATCAGGGATTCGAAGTGCTCCCTGGCGTTACCCTGAAGTTCCGGCCACGGAACCGATTTCAGTGTATCCACCAGGAAGTTGGGAAACTCGAACTTCTCACCATAGAATCTGAGAAATGCAGAAACCAGACGTGATGCACAGACGCCGATCGCTTCGGACTGCAAGCCGTGGTCCGGGAAAGCCATGTAACGACTTACCGACGGGATGCAATTACCTGGGATTGCGTAGGGATAGAGGCGCACGGCACGACGCGTCCAACTGAATCCAGCGCGGTGATAGAAAATCACGCTGCGGAGTGCGGATTTTAATTTGCCCTTGTCATTCTTGAAATTTCTCAACTCGGCACCTTCCTCGGCAAAATTGAGCTTTAGCGTGATTGGCGAATACCATGGTTGGGAGGCGCCAGATTTCACGTGAAAGGCCCATCGCGGCGTGCCCTGATTGCGGCGGCAGAAGTATTCTTGCACGATCGGATCATCAAACCGGCAAAACCCTTCGCCGCTCGTTGGATAGTAACAGAAGATAGTGTCTTCACTCGCCACTTCCCAAACAGCACGGACGAAGCGGGGGTCGTCACCAGTTTGAAGTCCGACACGAACATTCCCAATATCTGGCTCGAAGTTCTTGCCGGTTTTGAACTGTCGAATCGTCTTACCGTCGATCCAATAAACAAAGGGTGAATCCGGTAAAAGATGGAAAGCCGCTTGGTCTGCCAGAAAGAGGCGCTCGTCTATTCGGGCCTGATTGTGGGCGTCTATGCACGCTTCGAGAGCAGTTTGACGGTCAACTTCTGCGATTGATCGAAAGATCGTGGTTCCTGAAGTAGGCGTGGTCTTTTCGAGGACGTATGCAGCGGCTTCAACCATCGCATTGTCCATCACTCCTTGGCCAAGGTCAGCAATCGCCCTGATGGCAGACTCTTTCAGGACAACGTTAAGCCGCCAGTTTTTGAAACTGCCGAGGAAAAAACAAGTTCGTGAAGTAATCGCACCGAGGTGGCCGCTTGGATTCAGGATGTGCAAAAACCGCTCGACGAATGCGCCGAGAATGTCGTTCGAGCTGTTTGGATAGGCGGCCTTTGATTGCGCTGTCCACAGCTTCGAGAACTTGCCAAACGGCGGATTCATCACCACCACGTCGTAGCGTTTGCGGCAGAGGTCGATGAAGGCGAAGCCCTGCGCGGCGTCGTCGGCGAAGAGGCGGCGCTGGAATCCGCCGCCGTTCTCTGCCTGCTCGGCGTAGGCTTCGAGCGCGTCGTAAATCCGCTGCTCGGCCCTTTGCCAGAAGGCAGTGGGCAGTAGGCGGTGGGCAGTGGGCAGAGAGGGATCGAGACCCGGGAGGTCGGGGGAACGGGTGGTTTGACTGAGTTCGGCAGAGGAGAAGAGTTCCGCCGGCCGGGCTAGCAGTTTTTCCCAGGCGGATCTGGCCGTTTCGATGGCGGCTTTAATTTCTTCTTCAATTCGCAGCAGAGAGCCGGCCTCTCCGGCGAGTTGCATTTTGTCGAAGATGGATTCGAGCAGAGCCAGGAAGACCGGCCGCTCGCCGGCCGGGAACTGCTGCTCGACGAATTCGCGGAGCAGCTCCTTTTCCCCCGGCATGGGCTCGGCGCAGACGAGGTTCGAGCGGGTGATGCGGGGCCGGTCGGCGGGCTTCACGCCGGCCTGGTGCCAGGCGCGCTGGGCGCGCAGCCAGAGGCTCAGCCCGGCGATTTGCGCGGCGCGGGGGTCGATGTCGATGCCGTGGATATTGCGCTCGACGATCATTTTCGGGACGGACTTCAAGAAGTCCTCCCTCGATGAGTAGGCAGTAGGCAGAGGGCGGAAGGCAGAATCGGGCGGGTAGTTCCAACCGGCATGGCGGAGGCGATTCAGGAAGGCGTTGTATTCGGCTTCGGTTACCGGTTGGCCAAGGAGTTGATAAGACCTTGGGTGAGGCGTCCCACTTCCGAGGAGAGCGTCAGAACTGAATCCTCGTTCTCCTTGGGAATGAACCTCTGACGATGGGCGATCATGATCTGGGTTTCCACTTCCCTCAGTGAGCCGTGCGCCACCGACAGGGATTGCCGGAATTCCCCGGTCGTTCTCCGACCCTGTCCTTCGGCGATGTTCGAGGGCACTGATACTGCTGCCCGTCGAATCTGACTGGTCAGGCCGTAAAGTTCCTCCTTCCGGAAGGTCCGACTGATGGTGTAGATGAGATCGACCAGATCCATGGCTTTCTGCCACACGATCAAGTCCCGGTAGTTGCGTGCCGATGTTTCCATAATCTTCTTCACTGCCTGCTGCCGGCTGCCCACTGCCTACTGCATTGAGCGCATCGACCTGCAGGTCCCACGCTTCGCCGTAGATGATCTCAAATAGATCAAATGCATAGAGGCCGAAGTGCATGGAGCCGCACGCCGGGTCGAGAAGGCGAATCTCACGCGGGTCTTTCAAAGCTCGATACGGAATATACACCGGCTGCTTGAGCAAATCCTCCTGCGAGAGGTTGTCCTCCGCCTTCTGCCCACTGCCTACTGCCCTCTCCTCCCCCGGCGCGGATTCGCCGGGTTTCAAGAAAATCTCCGTCGGCCGGCGGACGAGGTAGCGGCAGCGGTCGCGCAGGGCGGTCTCGCCGCGCGTCATTTCATACCAGAGGCGGCCGAGGGTGTTGTCGGTGAGGAATTCGACGACGTAGCGCGGGGTGAAGAATTGGTTGCGGACGGCCAGCTCGCGGCTGTTGCGCGGGGCGGAGGATTCCTCGCGCATCTTCTTGCGCTCGGCCTCGTCGTTGTAATACTGGTAGATCCAGCCAACGGTTTCGTCCTCCGCCCAAAGATCCTGCAGATCCGGAGCATCGAGTAGATCAAGCAGTTCAAGGAGCGCGGGTTCGCGCGGGAAGAGCAATGACAGGGGCGAGCGGCGGTCGAAGAGGATTCCGAGGTCGATGGCCAGTTCGTCGAAGAGGCAGAAGAGGTAGCGGCGGTAGCGGTGGTAGGTATCGCCGAGGGCGGAGCCGGCGACGGTCTCGAAGACCTTGAAGCCCTTCGACTGGTAGCCTTGGCCGACGGATTCCACGATGAGGCCGCGCTTTTCCGCCATGCGGATGGCGGCGAGCCGATTGAGGATAGTGAAAGCCTGCTCGCGCGCCAGACGCTCCACGGCGACTTTGTCACGATCCTTGTCGTGCGGGTGGTTTTTGATTAGGTAATCAATCCGATCCCGCAGGCGTTCAGCGGTGGCGAGGCCGGCGTCGTCGAGGTGGCCGAGCTTGTTGAGCGGGGCGATCTCGCCAGTGGCGGAGATGCCGAATAGGCTCTGAAACTGCTCGGTGAACTCGTCGGCAATGACGCGGCGGGCGTCGGAGACGAACTTGGCGAGGCGGTTGCGGGTGGGTTTGTCGAAGGCCATGGAGGAAGTGGAAAATGATCAGTGGTCGGTGGTCAATGGTCAGTGGTCAGGGACCAGGGGTCAGTGATCAGAGGAAGAAGGGTGTTGGTCGCACACTGCGAGATCGGGGATGAGATGAGGGCAGGCGAAGCCTGGAGCGGTCATGGCCAGATGGGGAACGCCTGGAGACACGAGGTGCCGAGAAATTGATTGCGAATGGTGCGATTGTTGCGTTTATTGCGCTTGAAGCCATGACCGCGCGCCTTGCCAATCGTTCTCAGACATCTCGCTTCGATCCCTCGGAGTTCGCTCCGGAGGAGACCGAATCCGTGCGCACACTGATGGAACTCTTTCTCAGCGAAACACGGCCGCCGGCCTTGGTGGACGAACACGGCAACCGGCTGGAATTGCCCAAACCGGTCTATGAAATGCTCGTCAAAGTGGCAACGGCGCTGCGGGAGGGCAAGGTGATCTCGCTGGTGCCCGAGACCCAAGAACTCACGACGCAGGCGGCTGCCAATATGCTGGGGGTATCGCGGCCCCACCTGATCAAGCTGTTGGAGAGCGGGAAGTTGCCCTTCCACCGAGTCGGGGCGCATCGGCGGATCCGGATGAGGGATCTCATGGATTACCAGCGAGTTCGAGACCAGGGCCGGCGGAAGGCGCTCGGCGAAATGGCCCGAAAAGCGCAGGAGGCTGGTCTGTACTGATCCAACGCTCTCCCGATGAACGCGGACTTCCCGGTCGTCCTCGATGCCTGTGTGCTGGCAAACCAGCGCGTGACGGATCTGCTGCTGAGGCTGGCCGAGACGCCGCGGCTCTACTTGCCCCACTGGAGCGAGCGGATCCTGGACGAGACGGAGCGCACACTGACGGACAAGCTGGGCTGGCCGAAGAATTTGGCGGACTATCGCCGAGGGCAAATGAGGGCCCATTTTCCGGAAGCGATGGTAGATGGCTACGAAGCGATCGAGGCTGCTGTGACCAACGACGCCAAGGACCGCCACGTCTTGGCGGCGGCCATTCGCGCACGTTGTGAGGTGGTGGTTACCTTCAATTTGAAGGATTTTCCGGAGGAGGCGTTGAGCCCATGGGGCGTCGAAGCCCATCATCCGTCGAAATTTCTGGCAAACCTCTACTCGCTGAACGCTGGCCTTGTGGTGCAGCGGCTGCATGAAATCGGCGCGAACCTGGGGCGGTCCGTGCCGGAAGTTATCGACGGCTTGACCGAATTCGTTCCCGCCTTCGCCCTGCAGGTGGCAAGCGACATTGGCATCGAACTGTGATGGAGGCTGGTGGGTGAGGGTCACTTCGCTTCGTGGATGATTTGGCAGGTGAGACGCAGCGGTGTGCCGGCCTCAATGGCGGCGAGGTGGGACGAGAGCTGCTCGATGAGGGCCTTGATCTGCTGTGCGGAATCGAGTGATTTCGGAAGCAGGAGCAGTTCTTCGGTGACCGAGGGCCCGTCGCCTGGCGCGGCTTCCTCTTTGGTGGGTGTTTTTGGCTCACGGGCTTGGCGGCGATCACTGGCTTTGATGACCAGCTGCCGGCTGAGCTCACGAAGGCGGTGGTTCAAGTCGAAATCGCGATTGAGGAGCTTCCTGAGCCCGGCGAGGTCAGGCGTCGCCTCACAGTGCAGCTTGCCTGTTTCCTCGGTGAACCAGGTCCGTTCGTCCTCTTGCAGTTCTTTCCAATCCAGTGATGTCTGCCATTGGGCGAGCTCGAGAAGGGCGACTTTACGCTGATCCTCCCCGAGATCGGAAACCGTGTGAGTAACGAGTTTGTCGATCTCGGCGGAAGCAGTCCCGAGAGACGCGGTGTCGTCGAAGAAGGATTCGCGTTTGAGGATGTCGTCAATCGTGGCCAGTGAGTCGGCGGCAGCTTCCTTGAGTTTGGCCGGCAGCCCGGAATTGGGCAAGTCGTCGAGTTCCCGGCGGAGACGGGCGATGTGCGACAATTGGATCCTTAGGCCTTTATCAAGGGCCTTCTTGAGCTTGCGAGCCCAGAGCAGGGAAGTGCACAAAGGACTTTCAGGGCCTCCCAGGCGCTTGACGGCATCGGAACCGTCGCCGCTGAGAATTTCCGCGAGGTCGGTGGCCAGATTCTCCAGCTTCTCCGCATGATCGGGGGCGAGATCGTAGGAGCGGAGCTCGGCAGCCAGGGGGCCGAAAGCGGCCTGGAAAAGCGGGAGTTGCTTTTTGGCCGCCGCCGCCACCTCATCCTCCAACGGAAGAACGTTTTCCCCGGTCAGGTCTCTGAGGCGGTCGCTGGCGCGCATGAGGGCTTCGGGATCGACGCGCTCCTCCCTAAGGGAAACACCAACCGGTCCGAACGCCTTATTCGTGGCGAAAGCGGCCTGCGATTCGTCGCTTTTGACCTGATGGTCTTTGCCTGCGATGCGGAGTTTGATCTCGCCGCCCAGATAGGCGGCAGCCAGGAGGTAGCGGATCGTGTCCTTCGACCAGCCGAACGGAGGTGCCGAAAAGTGGTCGAGGAGTCGCCGTCCTTCGACTTGGCCGTTTTGGCCGAGATAATCGACCACGGAGACGATGGCCTTGTGGTCCGTCTTCACCTGAGGCTTGCCACCGGTTCGGGTCACGAGACCGAGCGGGTCTTCCTTCGAAGTGATGCGGTCCAGAGGGGTCGTCAGAAACTTCTCGGCCAGGATCGCGTCGGCCTGGAGGGGGGCTTCGGCGTAGCGGTCGAAGATCTTGGCCGCGGCGTCGACCAGGAAGGTCTTGGAAGCATCCAGGACATCCGTTCCTCTGGTGGAAACTGCCTCATGAGCCCCGTGCGCCACAAATGATCCTTGATGCAGTGCTGTGGAAAGCCGCCGTTCGAGCTCGCCGGCCGTGCGCAGCAGGCGGGCATCGACGATGCGGACAAACTCCTGGGTATCCGGATCTGCGGCGGTGCGGTGCGCGTCGAGGAACTTCCGACACCGCGCGAGGGTGATGGCAAGTTGATCTGTCTCCTGGTCGGAACGACCAATCAGGAAAATGGTGCAGCGTTCCCGGGACGTCCTGGAGTCGTTCTCTCGATCACCGCGGGCGGCCTCGTAGGAGGAGGACGGGACAAACTCGACGTGGAATTGAATGGGTTCCTTGTTGCCGTCCAAAGAAACCGACTGGCCCGCACCGACCATCACCTTGAGACCGGCGGTGACGGGGCGCACCTGCGCCAATCGGGCGGAGGGCAGGGGTTTGAAAATGGAGCGGAGGATGCCGTTCAATTCGCTGCGCAGGTCGGCGTTCCGATACTCGATCCCGTCGAATTGCTTCTGCAGGGTGACGGCGGCCTGGGTGAGAAAACGGAGACTGCCGGCCTTTTCGCCAAGCGGGATCATCCCGTCTTTGAGCATCACATCGACCGCCTTCTCAATGTCATCTTTCAGCGAGGGAGAAGTGACGTCCGGTTGCAGGAGGGCAGCGATGTTCGGGACCGTGACCGGGAGGTTTTCCAGGATTTGCAGGACGGCGATTGACTTGGCCACCTGGTGGCAAAGCGCCTGGTGTGGGAGCCGCTGTTCCACCCGCTGGACGCCTTCAACGACATGGGGAAAACTGCCCTGGATGTCGCGTCGCAGGGAATCGTAAAAGGTGACCGTGTTGGCCAGTTCGCCCACCGGGGCGTCGGCGAGGGGCGTGAGCCCAAGGCCGGGATGGACGAGCACTTCCTGAAGCACTTTGATCGCGGACCGAAGCCCAAGGCCACCAGTCTTTTTTGCCAAGCGGCCCAGCAGCTGGAGGAGGATTTCGAAGTGAGCGGGGAGAAAGGGGTAGAGATCGACGAAGGTTTTTTTTGTCAGTTCGGCTTCGTAGACACCGGCGTCGGACAGTCGAGTGGCGGTGCGCAGCGAGGCTCCGCGTTGCTCGAACATGCCGTTGAGTTCAGTTTCGCCCGCGGCGGATTTAGTGAGCAGGCGCCGGTGGCAGATCTCCTTGATGTCGCTGGCCTCCAGATGCAGCTGGATCGGGAAGCGATCCTTGAGCTTGTACAGGCCGGGGGAATTGAGGGCAGCGGTAGGGTTGTCCTCGGTGAGCGTCTGCTGAGCGGTGGCGAAGATCCACACCGTGCCTTTGCCGATGTCCTTCAAGTTTTTGGCCAATCCGTCGAGATTCAGGATCAGACTGGGCTTGGCCGAGACGTATTGACCGACCTCGTCGATGATGAAGATGATATTCTTTTTGCCGGACTTGTTGCGGATCAGTTCGAGCATTTCTTCCACTCGCTTGTTCTCCGGCTTGTTGACGTGGAGCGTGAGGTCTCCGAAATCGGCAACCGACTTGAAGAGTGCGGGATAAAACTCGGTGGCAAGGCGTGCGGCGATCTGATTGGCCACCAGCGGTTGGTTGTGCACCGCGATCCAGTCGATGCCATCGACCTCTTCCTTGGCCCGCCTTTTGAAGGCCTCCAGCTTGCCATCGCGCTCGAGCATTCTCTCCAGCTCGGCGACCTTGAGGTCTTCGGAATAACCAGCGCACTGCAGCACCTTCAGATAGAGCACTGTCGAGACGTCCTCCATCGAGGCTCCAGCAAGCATCTCGCTCGCCAGATCGAGGAACACGACGGCCGCATCGTAGACGGTGGCGACCTGATTGAACATCGCTCTGGTTCCGGCGGTTCGGAGTTGGTTCTGAAGGAGTTTCAGAAAGCTCTCGCCGCCCAGCGTCATGCCTCGGTCGAGGGCAAAGCCCATGTACTTGGTGAACGAGCTCTTGCCGGATCCGTAAAACCCGGACACCCAAACGCCAATTTCATGGCCGCCACCGCCCTGCTGGGCGGCCTGCATCTTCTTGAGCAGGTCTTCGAAGCTCTCCTCGATGTGCTCGGTGACTACGTATTCGGAAATCTCGGCCCGGAGCTGTTCGTCGGACCGGTTCTGGTACGTGATGACCTTTTCAATAGGGCGGGTCAGTGCCCGCGAGGGGTCAAAGAGGCTGCGAATCTGGGGCATAGTGGTGGGTGGAACTGGTTTAACCGATGTGTTCCGAACGGTAGTTGGGGTCGGCAGGATAAAACTCCAGGAAGCGTAGACTAGTCTTTCCTTCACGCTTGCCAGGGTACAGGACGACCACGGGGCAGCGGACTTCGCCCTGCAGCCTCGCTTCGATGCTGTTGATGCGGAGGTATGGATGAAGCGCATCGAGGTCGGTGAGCAGGAGCAGGCCATTGGAATGGCTGGCGGATTCCTCCATCTTTGCCCGAACCATGCCGATGAGTTCAGGGCCCTCTGTCAGGGCTTTGGCGAGGGTCTTGTTGATCTCCGCGATCGCGTTGAGAGGGAGGGCCGCCGTAGATTTGGCCAGGAGCAGCTTTTCGCCCGCAATCCAAGTCGGTCTCAGCTTGTGGTTCTTGAGGATGGTATCGAGCGCCTCGGCAAAGGAAAAGACGACGACATTCCAGCCCTGATTTTCAAGCTTGGCGATCCAGGCCTTGGTCTGGCGTTTGACCTCAAGGATTTCCTTGGTCGGGAAGACGAGGTAGTAGATCGGAGCCGATCCCGTGCTTTCGAGACGACGACCGTCGCGAATTCTGAGACACAGTTCGTCGAATTTATCTTTAATTCTACTTTGTTGAACCCTCCTTAACTTCAAGAGGCGGAGATGGTGAATTTTGAGACAGATCATTACGTCGTCGGGCGGAGTCGATGGATGACTGTCTTTTGTGGTGGCGCCTGGCGATCTGTTCGA
>Ga0209702_10003055_pt1 | contig 27407 bp, 19 predicted proteins | sample FRY01_FD_187210 | JGI IMG/M metagenome (GOLD analysis project Ga0209702, IMG submission 187210) | Freshwater microbial communities from Lake Fryxell liftoff mats and glacier meltwater in Antarctica - FRY-01 (SPAdes) (version 2) | ecosystem: Environmental > Aquatic > Freshwater > Ice > Glacier... | reverse complement strand
GGATGGGGGTGGATGGGGGTGGAACCGCCGACGCCCCGCAGGGGCGCCGCTACGCGGGGAGGGGGATCGTGGCGGGAGACCGATTGGCAGGGGTGGGGACAAAAAAACGCGGACGGCCTTTCGGCGGTCCGCGTTTTTGGGGAAATTGTTGAGGAGGTTACTCGGCGCCTTTTTCCTCGGTCTCGACGGTGACTCTGAGGGTCGCGACGATGTCGGGGTGGAGGCGGATTTCGATGTCGGTCTTGCCGGCGGTCTTGATCGGCTTGTCGAGCTTGATGGCGTGGCGATCGACGGTGATGCCGGCCTCTTCGAGCTTGTTGTGGATGTCCATGGAGGTGACGGATCCGAAGGCTTTGCCGCCTTGGCCGGTCTCGAGGGTGAACTTGGGGCGGGCTTTGCCGATCTTGTTGGCGAGTGCGCTGGCTTTGGAGAGTTCTTCGGCTTCGCGCTGGACACGGGCGGCACCGAGGGCCGCGCGCTGGCGGAGGTTGCCCTTGGTGGCTTCGAAGGCCTTGCCTTGGGGGATGAGGAAGTTCCGGGCGAAGCCGGCTTTGACTTTCACGACGTCGGCTTCGGCGCCGAGGCCGTCAACTTTTTCGCGGAGGATGATTTCTGTAGTAGCCATGGTAAAAAGGGGTCCGTTTGGGCGGGGCGCGGTGATAGGGCGGGAGGAGAGGGCGGTCAAGCGGGGATTTGGGTGGGGGAAGGGGGGAACGGTACTGGTTATTGGTTATTTGGGGCAGGAGGGGTTTTGGGGTGTCTCTTTAGGACGGGCCGGTCCGGCACCCCTCCGGGGGGCTGACGGGGCGGCGGTGATCGGGTCCGGTGGTGCTACCACCGGCTACTGTTCGAGGTCCCTCCGGGACGGGGGGAGCGGAGGTTTGCCTGCTGGTTCAAGGGCTACGGGAGCTTCCAGGGGGTGCGGAGGCGGTCGTATTCGGGTTTGGGGAGGGCGATGTAGAGGGGGTGGCGGTCGGGGTTGATGAGGGAGACGAGTTGGCGGAGGGCAGGTTCGGGGAGGGTGGTGCAGCCGGAGGTGGGTTTGGCACCGCCGCCACGCCAGATGTGGAAGAAGATGGCGGATCCGGCCCCGGGGGTGGGTTTGGGAGGGGCGTTGTGGGCGACGAAGAGTTTGAGGGAATGGGGGTAGTCGTCCTGTTTCATCTGAGCTTTTTTCTCCCAGGCGGCGCGGGGTTCGTGGTTGAGGACGAGGTGGCGGTTGTAGTGGGGGGAGGCGGGATCCTCGACCCAGAGGTCGCGGGGAGTGACTTTGCGGTAGAAGAGTTTGGGGTGTTTTTTGATGGAGGCGTCGTACCCCCAGGCGCCGCCGATGGAGAAGACGCCGGCGGGGGTGCGCCAGTCGCCTTCGCGTTTGGTAGGGCCCTTGAGGGAGGGGTGGATGCCTTTGCCCCAGGCCAGGCCGGTCTTACCGCAGCGACCGGTCCAGGGGCCGGCGATTTTTTGCCAGGTGTCGCCGTCCTTTTGGTAGAGAACGACGGTGATGGTGGAGGAGTCCCAGGAGTTGGTGAGGCCGACCACGGCTTGGGTGGAATCGCGGGGGAGTTCGAAGGCGGGGGCGGAGAGAGGGAGAAGGAGGGAGAGGAAAATGCTGCGCATTTTGGTTATTGGTTATTGGTTATTGGGGGGAAGGGAGGGGTGGAATGTCGAATACTTGGCGAGGAATGTCCAATGGGGAAGTGGGGAGTCGGGGGGCATTGGGGTGGGTTGCAAACCCGCGCTCCCTATTGGGAGATTTCAGAGGGGTTTTTGTTGGAGGACCTTGAAGGCGCCGCCGACGCCATTTGGGTCGGTGAGGAAGGTGTCGGTGTGGGTGGGACGGGCGTGGGGAGCGAGAAATTCGGATTGGGTTTGGCAGGAGAGGGTTTTGAGGCCGAGTTGGTTGCCCCAGGATTCGAGGTCGTCGAAGTTGACGTCGGTGGTGAGGTCTTGCCGGCCGGGATTGGCGTAGGCCTCGGGGCCGGTGACGAGTTGGTGGAGGAGATAGCCGCGGAGGGAGCCGCCGGGGCGGCGGTGGTAGAGTTCGGGGGGTGTGTCGCCGTAGTCGATGGTGAGCATGGTGCCGGATTTCCAGTGGGGGATCCAGTCGGCGAGCCAGGTGCGGTAGCTGTCGAGGACTTCGAGGCGCTGGCCGTCCTGCCAGGGGTGGGCGAAGAGGGTGGAGTCGGGGAGGTGGGGGGCGGGGAGCCAGGTTTCGGTGAGGGATTCGCCCTGGGGGAGGAGGAAGAGTTCCTCGTAGGTGTCGGGGAATTTGGTGGCGCGGAAGATGCGGGCCGGGAAGGCGTCGGGGACTTCGTTGGAGTAGAGAAGGGCGTTGCCGTGGGCGGCATCAAGGGCGGAGGCGGGGGAGTCGTGCCAGGTGACTTTGTGGCCGAGGAGTTCCTGCTGGAGTTTGCGGAGGACGGGGGAGCGTTCGACGATGTGAAAGTGGAGGCGGAGGCGGGTGAGGAGGGGAAGGGCGCGGCGGATGGCGTGGGCGAGGGTGCCGTTGCCGGCCCCGATCTCGATGACGTGGCGGAAGCGGTGGGATTGGATCCAGTGGGCGAGGGCCCGGCCGAGGGTGGAGGAGAGGGTGGCGGTGGTGGAGAAGTCGGCGTTGCGGCCGACGTTGGTGATGCGGGTGGTGTAGTAGCCGTGGGCGGGATCGTAGAGGGCGCGCTCCATGAAGTGGTCGAAGCGGAGGCTACCGTGGGGGGCGAAGTGGGAGTGGAGCCAGGACATGCGGAATGGGGAGTGCGGAATGCGGAATGGGGAATGGGGAATGGGTTGAAGCAAAGGTATCGGCCCGGATTGGGGCCTGTCGAGGCGGGAGGGTAAAGGCACGCGGCGGGACGCCAGGGAACGGCTGGCGACCGGGACGGTCACGCCACGGGAACGGCTGGCGACCGGGACGGGCACGGCAGGGGGGAGGGCTGGCGACCGGGACGGGCACGGCACGGCTACTGGCCGCGGGCGATGCGTTCGCAGGCTTTGATGTCGAGTTTGCCGGAGGCGAGGACGGGGATTTCCTCGACGGGGATGATTTCGCGGGGGCACCAGAGGGAGGGCATGCCGGTGTCCATGAGCTTGTAGCGGAGGTCGACGGTTTCCTGTTGGAGGGTGTCGCTGGCGATGGAGGAGAGGAGGACGATGGCCTCGCCCTTTTTGTCATCGGGGACGCCGACCACGGCGATTTTGCGTTCGGCTTCGCTGTCGAGGCCAAGGACCTTGGTGATGGTGGCTTCGACGGTTTCGTGGGGGACCATTTCGCCGGCGATTTTGGAGAAGCGGGAGATGCGGCCCTCGATGATGAGGAAGCCGTCGTCGTCCATGCGGCCGACATCGCCGGATTTGAACCAGCCGTCCTCGATGACGCCCTTGGTGAGGTCGGGACGGTCGAGGTAGCCGAGGAAGATGTTGCTGCCCTTCATCCAGATGACGCCGGATTTGTCGAGGGTGGTGGGTTTTTCGGTGGCGGCGTTGGTGATGCGGACGGCGATGCCGGGGAGGAAGTGACCGACGGTGCCGTGGCGGTGTTGGAGGAGGCGCGGGGTGTCGTCGTCGTCGGCGGTGGGGGTGGAGGGGAGGTTGACGTTGGTGGCGGGGGAGGTTTCGGTGAGGCCGTAGCCTTCGAGGGGGAGGATGCCGAATTTCTGCCCGAAGGCTTCGGCGAGGCTGGCGGGGAGTTTTTCGGCGCCGGTGACGACGAGGCGGAGGGAGGCGAGTTGCTCGGGTTCGATGCGGCGCATGTAGCCGCGGAGGAAGGTGGGGGTGGAGAGGAGGAGGTAAACCTGGTGCTGCGCGATGAGTTCGGCGAGGCGCTTGGTTTCCATGGGGCTGGGGTAGGTGACCAGGTCGATGCCTTCGATGATGGGGAACCAGAGGGTGACGGTGCAGCCGAAGGAATGGAAGAGGGGGAGGCAGCCGAGGATGCTGGCGTGCTTGTTGGGCAGGGCGAGGGGGGCGCCGAACTGACAGACGTTGGCGAGGATGTTGCGGTGGCTGAGGGGGACGCCCTTGGGTTCGCCGGAGGATCCGGAGGTGAAGAGGAGGATCGCTTCGTCATTACCGCAGCGGCTGCCGAGGCCGAGCATTTTGGAGAGGAGGCGGAGGGGGAGGATCTTGCCAAGGATGGCCCACTTGATGATCTGATTCTTGATGCCGGGGAGGATGCGCTCGATGAAGAGGAGGTCGCGGGTGGGGGGCCAGGGGAAGCTGGCGACTTTGCGCACGAAGGGATCGGCGGTGATGAAGCGGTCGAGGTCGGCTTGGCGGATGGCGGACTCGACGGCGTCCCGGGAGGCGGTGAAGTTGAGGTTGACGGGGACCTTGCCGGCGAAGAGGACGGCGAGGTTGGCCAGCATGCCTGCTTTGCCGGGGGGGAGGATGATGCCGACGCGGAGTTTGGTGGTGGCGAGTTTGATCTCCTTGGAGAGGGCGATGGCGGCGCCCATGAGTTTGTCGTAGGAGAGGGTGCTGTCGTCGCTGCCGTCGTGGAGGGTGCTGGAGCCGCCCCACTTTTTGAGGCCGGCGAGGAGGGCTTCGGCGAGGGAGCCGTTGAGGAAGTCGCGGGCGGAGAAGGCGCGTTCGGCGGCCTCGAGGAGGCTTTCGCGGTAGCGGGCGATGGTGGCCTGTCCGGCCGGGATGGGGTGGCCCGGGGCGATGATGGCGGAGGGGAGTTTGGAGGGGGGGTCGATGGAGAGGGCGCACTCGCTGGGGATGTGCACGGCGAGGGGGGTCATGGGGAGGCCCAGGTCGCAGAGAAAATGCAGCTGTTTGGTGGAAATGTGGCAGGCCGTGCCGGGGCGGGCGATGGCGTCGCCGGGGACGAAGATGAGGAGGCCGCCATTCTGCAATTTCGGGAGGAGGGCCACGCCGACCTCGGGGGGGGAGGCGTCGTCCTCGGAAAATGCGGCGGCGAGGACGTTGGCACGGGAGAGGTGGTCGCGGGTCTGGGGTTCGACGAGGGCATTTTCCTCGACCAGCCAGGTGATGGGGCGTCCGGCGAAGCGTTTTTCGAGAGCGAGTAGTTCGCGGTAGCCGAGACGACCGGGGACGACGAGGGAGCCCTCGGCAGGGAGGCGTTCCAGGCCGATGAACTGTGTGGATCCGGCTGACATGAGTGCGGGGAAAAGGTTGCAGATTGGTCTCTGAAAGGAAGCACGAAAGGAACGAAGCTCCGGGGATTTTTTGAAAAACGGATTCTCGGGAATGTGCTTTCCAGCCCGGTGGGAGCTTTGTTAGACCACCATGGAACATGAGCAAGACCCCATCGCCCGAAGCCCGGGCCCGCTATTGGCGCAAGAACCTGACTTGGCTGGGAAGTCTGTTGGCGGTGTGGTTTTTGGTTTCGTATGGGTGCGGGATTCTGTGGGTGGACCAGCTGGACAAGATCCGCATCCCGGGGACGGGATTCAAGCTGGGGTTTTGGTTTGCGCAGCAGGGGAGCATCTACGTGTTTCTGGTGTTGATCGCGGTGTATGTGGTGGTGATGAACAAGTTGGACAAGGAATTGGTCGGGGAGGACTCGCAGTAAACCGCCATGGACGTCACTACTTGGACCTACATTCTGGTTGGCGTGACCTTCGCGCTCTACATTGGGATCGCGATCTGGTCGCGGGCCAAATCGACGGGTGAATTTTATGTGGCCGGCAAGGGGGTGCCGGCGATGGCCAACGGGATGGCCACGGCGGCGGATTGGATGAGTGCGGCGTCGTTCCTGGGGATGGCGGGGCTCATTTCGTTCATGGGGCGGGACGGGGCGGTGTATTTGATGGGGTGGACGGGGGGCTATGTGCTGTTGGCGCTTTTGCTGGCTCCGTATTTGCGGCGGTTTGGGAAGTTCACGGTGCCGGATTTCATCGGGGACCGTTACTATTCGGGATGGGCGCGGTTCGTGGCGGTGATCTGTGCGATTTTTGTGTCGTTCACCTACGTGGCCGGTCAGATGCGGGGAGTGGGGATCGTGTTTTCGAAGATGCTCTTCAGCGAGATGGACACGGTGATGGGGATGACGCCGATCAATGCGGGCGTGGTGATCGGGATGGTGGTGGTGTTGTTCTACGCGGTGCTGGGGGGGATGAAGGGGATCACCTACACGCAGGTGGCGCAGTATTGCGTGTTGATTTTTGCCTTCATGGTGCCGGCGATTTTCCTGTCGATTCAGATGGCGGGGACGCCGATTCCGCAGTTGGGATTTGGTGGCGGTGGTGCAGATGGCTTTCTGCTCGATAAGTTGGACGGGTTGAGCACGGAACTGGGTTTCGCGGCGTACACGGCGGGAGAGAAGTCGACGATCGACGTGTTCTTCATCACGGCGGCGCTGATGTGCGGGACGGCGGGATTGCCGCACGTCATTGTGCGATTTTACACCGTTAAAAAGGCTTCGGCGGCGCGGAGTTCGGCGCTGTGGGCGTTGATGTTCATCGCGATTCTCTACACCACGGCACCGGCCATTGCGGTTTTTGCGCGGACCAACCTGCTGAATACGGTGAGCAACGCCCCCTACGCGGAAGTGCCGGAGTGGTTTCACAAGTGGGAGAACGTGGGGTTGATCAGCTTTGACGACAAGAATGGTGATGGATTGATCCAATACACCGGGAAAAACGCGGAGGCGATGGGCTTGGCGGCGAACGAGTTGACGATCGACAAGGACATCATGGTGCTGGCGAATCCGGAGATTGCGAAGCTACCGAACTGGGTGGTGGCCTTGGTGGCGGCGGGTGGATTGGCGGCGGCGTTGTCGACGGCGGCGGGGCTGTTGTTGGTGATTTCGACCTCCGTGGCGCATGATTTGGTGAAGAAGACCTTTGCGCCGATGATGGGCAAGGAGTTGAGCGAGAAGGGGGAGCTGGTCTGGGCGCGCTGTGCGGCCGGGGCGGCGGTGGTGGTGGCTGGTTACTTTGGGATCAACCCGCCGGGGTTTGTGGCGCAGGTGGTGGCGTTTGCCTTTGGCTTGGCGGCGTCCTCGTTTTTCCCGGCGATCATCTTGGGGATCTTCAGCAAGCGGACGACGATGCAAGGGGCGATCAGCGGGATGGTGGTGGGGTTGGCCTTCACGGCAATCTACATCATCTACTTCAAGATGCCGGCCTGGACGGCGCTGGTGGGGATCACGTCACTTCCCAACACGGAAGAGAACTGGTGGTTTGGGATTTCTCCGGAGGGGATCGGGACGCTGGGGATGTTGTTCAACTTCGTGGTGACGATCGTGGTGTCGCAGATGACGAAGAAGCCGCCGGAGGAGATTCAGGAGTTGGTGGACCGGGTGCGTTATCCGAGAGCGGCGGTGGAGGGAGAGGAGGAGTCGGCGGTGTTGGAGCATTGATATTGGTTGTTGGGGAGCGGGGGTTGAGTGGGGGGCTGAGGGGGAGGGAGGGGCGGTGGTGGAACCGCCGACGCCCCGCAGGGGCGCCGCTTCGCGGGGTGGGAATGACAAGGAGAAGTTGTCGGGGAAATAATTGGGGAAGAATCGGATCGAAATGGGGGGCGAGGGGGTGTAGAGCGTGGAGCCTTATGACAAGTAATGCGTTCCTTCGTCGATTGTGCGGCCTTTTCAAGGTCGGTGTGCTGCTGCTTTCCGGGGGTTTGCAGGCACAGGAGCCGGAGGCACTGCGGGTGCCACTCTGGCCGGAGGGGGCGCCGTTGGGGGATGGGACGACGGAAGCGGTGGAGGTTCGGATCACGGTGCATCGGCCCGAGGCGGGGAAGGCGAACGGGACGGCGATGGTGATTTGTCCGGGCGGCGGCTACGGGATGCTGGTGACGGGGGGCGAGGGGCACGGGATCGCGGCGTGGCTGAAGGAGCATGGGATCACGGGAGTGGTGTTGGAATACCGATTGCCAAAGCAGCGGCCGATGGTGCCCCTGCTGGATGCGCAACGGGCGGTGCGGATGGTGCGGGCCCATGCGAAGGAATGGGGGATTGCGCCGGACCGGATCGGGGTGATCGGGTTTTCGGCGGGGGGGCACCTGGCATCGACGGCGGTGACGCATTTTGATGCGGGGGACGCGGAGGCGAAGGATCCGGTGGAGCGGGAGAGTTCGCGGCCGGACTTCGGGGTGCTGGTGTATCCGGTGGTGAGCATGGGCAAGCTCACGCACGGGGGGAGCCGGAGGAATCTGCTGGGGGCGGAGCCGAAGCCGGAGCTGGTGGAGCTGTTCTCCAACGAGTTGCAGGTGACGGAGAAGACGCCGCCGGTCTTCCTGGCCCATGCGCTGGACGACGGGGTGGTGGTGCCGGAGAACAGCCGGATGCTTTACAAGGCATTGCAAGACAAGAAAATCCCGACGAAGTTTCTGGAGCTCCCCTCCGGCGGTCACGGCCTGAACGGCTACAAGGGGCCGATGTGGGACGCGTGGCAGCGGGAGAGCCTGGAGTGGCTCAAAGAGTTGAAGCTTTGCCCATAAGGCGGCCCTTGTTGAGGGCAAGGTTGAGAATCGAAACGGGGTCATCGCAACCGTCCCTGGCGCTCGTGATCGAGATGGTTGGTGTCGCTGTCGGGGGCGGTGTAAAGGGGATGGTTGTTGGGTTGGGCATCGGGACTCGCGGCGAGACGCCACGGGAACGGCGTGCGGCAGGATGCCGCAGCCAATGGGGCCTTGCGACCGGGAGGGTCGCGCCACGGGTTTGTTCGGGGTCAGCGTTTTGTCACGGCTGACGGGATTGGGGGCAGGATGGGGGTCCTGCACTTCTGCGGATTACGGGGTGAGGAGGGCGGAGAGGAAGTGCTCGGTGCGGTGGTGTTGGCAGAGGATGACGAGGCGTTGGGCGGCGCGGGTGAAAGCCATGTAGAGTTGGCGGGTGTGGTCGCGGAGGAGTTCGGAGCGTTGGTCGGGGGAGAGGCGGGGGTCGTTTTCGGTTTCGAGAATGGAGTCGATGCCGAGGAGGAAGACGATGGGGGCTTCGAGGCCGGTGGCGGCGTTGAGGGTGGTGTGCTGGCAGAAGGCGGTGGCGGGGAGGATGTTGATTTTGGCGTCGTGCACGAGGGAGGTTGAACCGAGGCCGGCGGCGAGGAGTTGGTGGAGGTCGTCGGCGTAGATGGCGTCGGTGTGGAGGATGAGGATGTGTCCGTTGGGGAGTCCGGAGCGGTGGAGGGCGGCGATTTCGTTGCAGGCGCGGGTGAGGAGGTCGTGGGGGCTGGCGGCGTGGATGATTTCGGGGAGTTTGCCGGGGGTGGTGATGGCGGCGATCTGTTCGGGGGTGGGGATGTTGAGATCGTCCTCGCGGTGGGCGTCGGGATCGAGGGCGGCGCGGGATTCGTAGAAGCTGGCGGCGAAGAGGAGGATGGCGCGGGAGTTGCGGTAGGCTTGGCGGAGACGGGTGGTGCGGCCGCGGACGTCGATGCCGCTGGCGATCCATGATTGGCGGCGGCGGAGGAAGCCCTGGGTGGGATCGGCGGCGAGGAAGAGGTGACCGCCGGGTTTGAGGGCGGCGCGGACGATGTCGAACCAGGCTTTGGCGAAGAACTGGGCCTCATCGACGAAGATGAAATCGTAGTGCGGGAAGTTGAGGCGGTGTTCGGCGAGGGCGGCGTCGTGGAAGCGGAGGGCGACGCCGGGCCAGTCGATGAGGTGGTGGGAGTTCAGGGTGTTTTGGTAATTGCGGAAGAGGTCCCAGACGGCCTCGCGATTGATTCCCTTGCCGCGCCCGGTGCGGTCGGCGGTGAGGTAGGCTTCGCGGGAACGGAGATTGAGGTCCTTGATCCAACTGATTTCGTCGAGGAGATAGATGGGGGTGGTGGAGGCGAGGTTCGGGTGAGCGGAGAGGAGGTCGGCGAGGAGTTTCTGGGCATCGGAGGGGTAGAGAATTTCCTCGGGCCAGTCGCCGAGGGAGCGGGAGGCCCATTGGTAGAAGGTGAGCCAGTCGATGCGGAGTGTGTCGTCGCTGAGGATGTGGAATCGTCGTTCGAGTTCGGAGCGGAGGGGGCGGTTGTGGGTGAGGACGAGGACGCGGGAGTCGGGATTGAGTCGGGCACTGAGGAGGGCGCGGTAGAGGAGGACGAGGGATTTGCCGCAGCCAGCCACGCCGGTAACGAGTTGGGTGCGGTAGCCGGTGTCGGCGGCGAGGCGTTCCTGTTGGGGAGGGAGGTGGAGATCGTTTTTGACGCACCACTCCTGATCGATGTCGAGGAGTCGGTGGGTGAGGGTGGGGGAGTGATTGCGATCGCGGACGGTGAGAGGGGAGAAGGCGGGGGGGACGACGGTGCCGGGGTCGAAGGCGGCGCGGAGGTGGAGGAGGGCGGTTTCCGGAAGGGCCTCGGCGGCGAGAGATCCCAGCCGATGACTGAATTCGGCGGCGGGGAGTTGTTTGAGTCCGAGGTAGCTGGTGTCTGTTTGGGCGGAGCGGTGGAGGATGATTTCGTCGATGGTGTGGTGGAGGACGTCGGGGAAGACGACGAGTTTGCGGACGGGGAATCCGGAGGGGGAGTGGGGGGCGAGGGTGGTGTGGATGTTGTCAAGGAAGGCGGCGAGGACATCTGCCTCCGCTGAGCCGAGGGTGTCGGGGGTGAGTTGGGGTTGGTTGTCGAGGAAGGTTGTCTGGATGGCGGTTTCGGCGAGCTGCTGGGAGGTTTCGGCGACTTGGATGAGGAAGGCGAAGGTTTCCTGAAAGAGGACGAAGAACTGGGGGTGGGCGGGATCGGAGTGGAGGGAGGTCCAGACGGTGAAATCGTCGTCCAGTTTCTTGAGAGTGCGGAAGAAGGAGGCGAACTCGAGGGATCGATTCAGGCGGGGGAGTTTTTTGGGGATGAGGGTGGCCATGGGGGTCAGAGGTCGATGTGGGAGGCGGCCTGGAGGAGGGAGAGGAAGAGTTGTGCGGTCTCCGAGTAGGGGGATTGGCGTTCCGCGAATTCGCGTAGGGCGGTGGAGTGGAGGAGGATGACTTTGGTTTTGGCGCGGGTGACGGCGACGTTGAGGCGGGGTGGTTGGAGGAGGAAGTCGCCGAGGCGCTCGATGAAGAGGGGGTCGGAGGCGGCGAAGGAGTAGAGGACCACCTCGCGTTCCTGGCCTTGGAAACGGTCCACGGTGTCGATGATGGTTTGGAGGGCGTTGGGGTGGTGAATGAAGCGGTCGCTGCGGAGAAGGTTGCGGATGGCGGAGGCTTGGGAGCGGAAGGGGACGACCACGCCGGCTTCGCTGGGGGGGAGGCCGGCGTCGAAGAGGTCGGCGAGGAGGTCGGCGGCGATTTCGGCCTCATCGTCGGAGCGGGATTTGCATCCTTCGTGGGGGATTTCGACACGGAGGAGGGCGGGTTCGGGAGAGAGGAGGGCTGGGTAGCGCGAGGCGGGTCGTTTCAGGGCGAGGCGATGGTCGGCGATGGATTCGTGGGAGAGGAGATCGCCGCCGTAGAATTGTTCACTTGGCCATTCGGTGAGAGGGGCGTTGAGACGGTAGGTGATGTTGAGGGTGGAGGGGCGGGTGTTTCGGGCGAGGCGGGCGAAGACGGAGGCGGCGGAGGGATCGTCCTGGTGGGTGAGGGTGACGGGGGGGAGTTGTTTGTGGTCGCCGAAGAAGAACCATCGATCGCCGGCCAACATGGCCATGGCGGCGGCGGGGAGGGTGAGTTGGCTGGTTTCGTCGAGGACGACGGAGTCGAAGCGAACGCCTTTCAAGCGTTTGGAGCGGAGGGCGAAGGGGGTGGCACCGATGATGCAGGGGCCTTCGTGCTCGGCAAGTTTGGATTCTTGATAGTTGGAAAAGACGGGGAAGGGGAGGTTTTCGTGGGGGAGGGGACGGGAGATTTTGACGACGGGGCAGCGGTCGCCGAGGAGGGAGTGAACCTTGGCGAGGGCTTGATGGATGGCGCGGTGGGTGAAGGCGGTGACGAGGATACGGTGGTCTTCCTCCATGAGGCGTTCGACGAGTTGGGCGAGGGCGTGGGTCTTGCCGGTGCCGGGGGGGCCTTGGATGAGGTGGAAGGGGCTGGAGGCAAGGGCAGTGGCAACGGCGTCGATCTGGGTGTCGTCGAGTCCGCTGGGTTCGAGGTCGTCGCAGGCGTCGGAGAAAGTTTGGACATCGAGGTCGGCGGAGTGGTCGCCGAAGAGGACCGGGGCGATGTTTTCGCGGCCGTGGATGGTGCTGCCGATCTCGTCGATGGCGTCGAGGTAGTGCTGCGAGAGATCGAGGAAGTCCTCGTCGAGGGACCAGCCGGCGGAGTTTGTGGCGAGGAGGTTTGCTGCGGATCCTGCGTAGATGGTGAGGCCTTTGGTGGTGGCTCCGATGAAGGTGACGCGGTGGAAGTCGCCTTCGGGGTCGTCGGAGCTGAGGCGGAGTTGGTCGTGCTCGTGGAAGATGGCGATGTCCTCCGGTGGGGCGTCGAAGTGGAGGAGGCCGTTTGGTTCTATTTCGCGGAGGGTGAGGGGGCCGAGGGCGCGGGAGGATTCGACGCGGGACCCGAGGGGTTGGCGCCAGCGGGTTTCGATGGACTGGCGTTGGAGGCGAGCTTCGTTGCGGATGTCGTCGCGTTGGTTTGCGAGGTCCTCGGCGAGATTGGGCATGGGGGAGGATAGAGGTTTTTGCGTGGAAGGAGGAGGGGGAAAAGTGGGAAGGGAACGAGGGGAATGGGTGGATGAAGGGCTGATGGGATTTCGGGCCGGTCTGGAGACCAGCGCTCCCAGGGGGGAGGCTACTCGCCTTTGTTGGTGGGTGGGGCGATTTTGGTGATGGACTGGAGGTGGGCTTCGGTGAGTTTGGGGGAATTGAGGGAGTCGAGGAGGTCGTCGAGTTGGGCGACGGTGCGGGCGCCGACGAGGGTGGAGGTGACGGCGGGGTGATGGCGGGTCCAGTTGAGGGCGAGGTGGTGGAGGGGTTCGCGGCGTTCTTTGGCAATGGCGGCGAGGGACTGGAGGACGGGGCGTTGGGCGGCGATGGTTTCCGGAGTGAGGAAGGGGCTCTTGCTGGCGGCGCGGGAGTCGTCGGGGATGCCGTCGAGGTATTTTTCGGTGAGCATGCCCTGGGCGAGGGGGGAGAAGACGATGCAGCCGATGCCCTGTTCGTGGAGCCAGTCGAGGATGCCGGCCGTTTCGAATCCGCGGCTGAGGATGTTGTAGGGGGGTTGGTAGATGAGGGTGAAGACGCCCATGTCCTTGAGGATGGCGACGGCTTCCTTGAGCATGGGGAGGGGATATTTGCTGATGCCGGCATAGAGGGCCTTGCCGCTTTGCACGGCGGTGGCGAGGGCGCCCATGGTTTCCTCGAGAGGGGTGTCGGGGTCGGGGCGGTGGGAGTAGAAAATGTCGACGTAGTCGAGTTGGAGGCGGGCGAGGGATTGGTCGAGGGAGGAGAGGAGGTATTTGCGGGAGCCCCATTCGCCGTAGGGCCCGGGCCACATGTCGTGGCCGGCCTTGGTGGCGATGAGGAGTTCGTCGCGATGGGAGGCGAAGTCCTCCTTGAGGATCTTGCCGCAGTTGCGTTCGGCGGAGCCGTAGGGGGGGCCGTAATTGTTGGCGAAATCGAAGTGGGTGATGCCGCGGTCGAAGGCGCGGTGCATGATGCGGCGGCCTTCGTCGAGGTCATCGTGATCGCCGAAGTTGTGCCAGAAGCCGAGGGAGATGGCGGGAAGCTTGAGGCCCCATTTGCCGCAGTTGTGGTAGGGCATTTGGGAGTAGCGGGTGTCGGCGGGGGTGTACATGGTTATTGGTTATTGGTTATTGGTTATTGGGGGGGAGGAGGAGAGTGAGAGGGGGTCGGGGATGTTAAGCGGGCGGGACGCCCACGCTCCCTTGAAGGGCGGCGATGCGTTCGGTGACGGGGGGGTGGGAGTAGTCGAGGATGACGCGGAGGCGGTGAGGGGTGAGGTTGGAGAGGTTGTCGGCGGAGAGTTTTTTGAGAGCGGTGATGAGGTGGACGGAGGTGCCTTGTGCTTCGGCGGCGTAGGCGTCGGCTTCGAATTCGTGTTTGCGGGACCAGGCGTTGAGGGCGATGCCGAGGAAGAGGCTGAGAGGCTTGAAAAGGAGCATGAAGAGGACGAGGCCGTGGTGGGGGGCGGCGCGTTCGAGGGGGATGCCGAAGGCGGGGTAGAGTTGCTCGGAGAAGGCGTTGTCGGGATCGATGACGAGGCCGATGAGGAAGAAGATGACGCCCATTTGGAGGACGGAGAGGATCATGCGCTGGACGATGTGCTTGCGCTTGAAGTGGCCGATTTCGTGGGCGAGGACGGCGACGAGTTCCTCGGTGGATTGTTGTTCGATGAGGTTGTCGTAGAGGGCGATTTTCTTGCGTTTGCCGAAGCCGGTGAAGAAGGCGTTGGACTTTGCGGAGCGGCGGGAGCCGTCCATGATGGAGATTTCGGTGAGGGGGAACTCGCAGTGGGCGGCCATATTGTGGATGGCGTCCTTGAGTTCGCCGTCGGGCATGGGTTCGAACTTGTTGAAGAGGGGGAGAATGAGGGAGGGGGCGAGGTAGGTGAGAAGGAGGGTGAAGGCGGTGACGCCGAGCCAGGCCCAGAGCCAGGCGTGGTCGACGTTGTTGAAGATCCAGAGGATGCCGGCGACGAGAGGGAGGCCGAGGAGGGCGGTGAGGAGGAGGGATTTGAACTGGTCGGCGAGGAAGGTGCCCTTGGTGGTCTTGTTGAAGCCGAAGCGGGCCTCAAGGACGAAGGTATCGTAGATGTCGAAGGGGAGGTGGAGGAGGTAGTTGCCGAGGTAGAGGACGCCGATGTAGAGGAGGCCGATGGAGAGCATGGAGGAGCCGAAGGTGCGGCTATAGGTGTCGAGCCAGCCGAAGCCACCGATCCACCAGAAGACGAGGAGGAGGGTGAGGGAGAAGGTGGAGGTAAGGAGGTGGTAGCGGGAGGAGGCGCGGGTGTATTCCTGAGACTTGGCGTATTTGGCGGCGTCGAGGGTGTCCTTGAAGTCGGCGGGGAGTTCGGGTCGGAGGGATTTGATGTTGAGGAGGGTGGCGATGAAATCGAGGTTCCAGAGGAAGAGGAAGACGATCACCAGGACGATGGCGAGGGTGTTTGGTTCGGGAGTCATCGGGGCGGAGGATGAAGGAATGAATGGGGGAGGGAATGAAGAAATGAGGAAATGGGGGGCGGCGGAATGTGGAATGTGGAATGTGGAATGCGGAATGCGGTAGGGGGGAAGGGGGGAAGGGGTTGGGGTTGGGGTTGGGGTTGGGTGGGCGGGTTGCAAACCCGCTCTCCCTATTGGTGGAGGGAGGGAGAGATTGGGCGTGACGGGGGTGGGGGGATGGGGGACGGTGGGGGTTGTGATGAATGCTGCTGTTGGTGGGGATGGCGGGGGTGCTGGGGAGCTGTGCGCAGTTTGTGAGCAAGGAGAAGAGCTACCTGGAGGGTGGGGCGGTGGAGATCAATGGGGCGATGGTGCGGAGTGCGGTGAAGCCGAATGGAGGGGAGGGCGGGATGGCCTTGTCGGCGATGGTGTATTCGGCGGGGACGGCGACGTTGGATGGGCCGTTCAAGTGGCGGATCGAGGCGACGGGGGTGGAGGGGGCGCATCGGGGATTGACGGTGCATCGGTTGAAGGTGCGGACGAGCAAGACGGGGCGGGAGGAATGGTATCCGGAGAAGTATCTGGGGAAGCTGGCCCTGTTTCAGCCGCTGAAGGGGGAGGCGGGGAAGAGCTTTGCGCAGTATCCGATTCCGGGGGAGCTGGAGATCTATCCGGAACAGGATGGGGCTATTGAGATTCTGGCGGATATTTCCGTGAGGACCGTGCAGGGGGCGACGCGACGGGTGGTGCGGTTTTCGATGGCTCCGAAGCAGTCCCGGGAGGTGGAATCGATCTTCCTGCCGGCCGAAATCGTGAGGGGATTCGGGGAAAAGGACCCCCGGGCGTGGCATTGGAGCGAGGTGCGAGGTGGGCATTGATAGCGGGGCTTTCATGGGATAGGGTGGCCCTGCGGATGCGGATGAAAGCAGTCTTATTGTCGGTCTTGTTGATGGGGGTGCCCGGAGTGATCCGGGTGGCGGCTCAGGAGGCGTCGACTCCGGTCAACGCGCCGACGGAGGAGCAGGGGAAGGAGGATCCGGAAAAGTCGGCGACGGCGGGATCGGTGGGGACGCGGAAGGATGCGCGGACGTTGACGATGTCGATTCCGGCGCCGCGGGGATTGATCACGGATCGCAATGGGGAGCCGTTGGCGCAGAGCAGGGTGGGATTTTATCTGGCCTTTGAGTATCCGCAGTTTGAGAAGGGGGAGGATGCGGAGGTGTTGGCGTGGGCGCGGACGCGGATGGCGGAGGTGCAGAAATTGACGGGGGAGACTTGGACGGTTTCGAATCGGCGGTTGTTGGATCACTACAAGGACCGGCGCTGGCTGCCGTTCATCTTTGCCTCGCCGCTGAAGGAGGAATTGGTGAAGAAGGGGGCGACGGGGTTGATGAGCGGGCTGATTTTTCATCCGATTTATCTGCGGCATTATCCGGAGAAGGGGCTTGCGGCGCACATCATCGGCTATGTGCGGAGCAAGGGGAAGCTGCCGACGGGGCCGATCAACTTTGGGGATCCCCTGTTTGAGGAGACGTGGGGGCAGGATGGGTTGGAGAAGGTGTTTGACGAGCAGCTGACGGGGGTGGCGGGGAAGCGGAACATGATTTTTGATTCGGACGGGAGTCGTCTGCTGGATGAGTTCGCAGAGCGTCCGCGGGTGGGGAACACGGTGGTGACGACATTGAATCTGGACTGGCAGCGGAAGGCGGAGCGGGTCTTGAAGGATGGGTGTGACCGGGGGGCGTTTGTGGTGCTCGACATTCACACCGGGGAGGTGTTGGTGATGGCCTCGCGTCCGACGTATGACCTGAACATCTGGGTGCCGACGATCGGGGAAGAGGAGTTTGGTCGGCTGCGGGATGATGATTCGAAGCCGATGTATGCGCGTGCCTTTCAGGCGGCGTATCCGCCGGCCTCGTCCTTCAAGCCGGTGGTGGCGCTGACGGCGCTGACGAACGGGGTGATCACCTCGAAGACGCTGTTCAACTGTCCGGCGAAGCTGAAGATCGGGGACACGTGGATGAGCAACCACTCCAAGTATCCGGAGGGGGACATCAATGTGACGCGGGCGCTGGCGCGGTCGAACAACGTGTGGTTTTACCAGGTGGGGATCAAGACCAAGGCGCAGGCGTTCCTGGAGGTGGCGAAGCGGCTGGGATTCGGGTCGAAGACGGGGTTGCCGCTCTACAACGAGAACGCGGGAATAATCCCGACCGACGACCTGATGCGGGCTGAGTTGGGGCGGCCGATCACGCAGGGGGACACGGCGAACTTTGCGATTGGGCAGGGGATGTTGCAGGGGACTCCGTTGCAGGTGGCGCAGGCGATGGCGGGGATTGCGAACGGCACGGTGTTGCCGCAGTTGCGGTTGATCCGGCAGATTCAGGATGAGAACGGGGGGGTGCTGAGTGCTCCGGGGCCGGAGACGCGGACGCAATTGAATTTGGATCCGGAGGCGGTGGAGGTGGTGCACAAGGGGATGCACGACGTGGTGAACGCCTCCTACGGCACGGGCAAGCGGGCGGCATTGAGCTACACGACGCTGGTGGGGAAGACGGGGACGGCGCAGTGGGTGCCGAACCGGGAGCTGGCCTGGTTCGCGGGATTTTTTCCCTATGAAAATCCGCGCTTTGCCTTTGCGGTGGTCTATGAGGGCAAGCCGGGAGAGACGGTGAGTGGGGGGCGCCTGGCGGCGCCGATGGTGAACGAGCTTTTTGAAGATCTGAAGGAAGACATTAAGCCGATGATTCAGCCGCCGGCGAGGGCGATGATCATCGTGGAAGAGGGCGAGGAGGGAGATCCGGACAAAGGGGCGGGATCGGCGGGAGAAGACGGGGAATGGGTGCGCAAGCCGGAGGATGGGATTCTGCGGGCCATTCCGGTGGAGCCCTTGGAGGGAGACATATCGGTGGAGGACGCGCCACCTGCCGCGATCATTGTGGAGGAGCCGGAAGAGGAGGAACCGCCTGCGGCGGTGGTGGTGGAAGAGGATGCCGAGGGGGATGCGGATGAGGAGGTGGGAGATTCGGAGGAGAAGGAGGAAGAATAGGGGATGATTTCCCGGGGTGATCGGGGATTCGCGCTGGACCTTTTGGGGGTGGGCGTTCAGATAGGGGCTTCGACGAGATATTATGGATATTCAAATTGCCACCCTTTGTGATTTTGCGGCCGACTACAACGGAAAGATGGTCATTTCCGGAACCTTTGATGCGCTTGCCGCGAAGGCATTGCCGGTGGTGCATCCACAGTGCGTGTTGGCGATGCGGATCTGCATGACGCCGGAAGACAGCGGCGAGCATGACATGACGATCAACATCATCGACGCGGACGGGGCGCCGCTGGATCCGAAGAACATGCCGGTGCGGATCAAGATGCCGGTGCAGGTTCCGGAGAACATGAGTTTTGTGACGCGGAATTTCGTGATGAACTTCCAGGGGCTGCGGTTTCCGGCGGCGGGGATTTACTCGGTGGATGTTTCGGTGGACGAGGAGTTGGTGGCGCGGCTGCCGTTGCGGATCGTGCAGGTGCAGGAGCAGCCTGCGGCGTCGTAGGAAACCCGGATGACCGAGGCTTGTCATCGCTGCGTCCTGATCACGGGGGCTTCCTCCGGGCTGGGGGCGGAGTTTGCGAGGCAATTGGCGGGGCGAAGCCAGCGGATGGTTCTGGTGGCGCGCCGGGAGGATCGCTTGGCGAAGTTGGAGAAGGAATTGCGCGGCATTGCGCCGGGGTTGGAGGTGGGCTCGATTGCGGCGGATTTGGCGTTGGCGGAGGACCGGGTGGCGTTGGGTCAGCGGCTGGAGGGGACGGCATGGGCGCCGAGCTTGTTGGTCAACAATGCGGGGCTGGGGGACTACGGGGAGTTTGCGACGGCGGAGTGGGGCAAGCTGGAGGCGATGATGCAGGTGAACATGACCGCGTTGACGCATTTGACGCACGAGTTTCTGCCGCGGATGTTGGAGGACGGGGATGGAGCGATCATCAATGTGAGTTCTCTGTCGAGTATTCTGCCGATTCCGGATTTTGCGGTGTATGCGGCATCGAAGGCGTATGTGTCGAGTTTTTCGGAGGCCTTGCGGATTGAGGTGCGGGAGCGGGGGGTGTCGGTGTTGGCGGTGTGTCCGGGGCCGGTGCACACGGAGTTCGGAGAGCGGGCGAGTCGGGGTGGTGAGGAGGAGGAGAATCCGTTGCGAGAGTGGTTTTTCGAGGAGGCGGAGGATGTGGTGGCGGAATCGCTGCGGGCGCTGGCTCGAGATCAGGCGCGGGTGTATCCGGGGTGGAAGATTGCGTTGGCGGCGGCGGGGATTTCGCTGGTGCCGCTGGCGGTGTTGCGGCTGTTGTTGTCGTCGCGCCCGCGGAAGGTGGAGGATTGAGGGTTCTGGGGAATGGGGAATGGGGAATGGGGAATGGGGAGAAGGGAGGGGGAATTTTGGATTGGGCGTCCCGGCTATTGCATTGAGGTGGGGGGTGTGTGTTAGGTTTCGAGCGTGGCAAACAGGTTTCGTGAGCAAGGTCCGCATGGGTTGGAAGGAGTGAAGCGCCGGGTGGGGTGCCGGGCGATGCCGTTGCTGGGTCTCGCGGCATTGTTGTTGGTTTGTTTTTTGATCGTGTTGCCCTTCACGCCGATGGCGGGGAAGATCAAGCGGGGTTTGAAGGAAGTCTTTGCGCCGGATGCGCCAGCGAGTCCGGCGGCGCCGGTGGATCCCCGGGCGGAATCGCCGGTCCTGCCGGTGCCTGATCCGGAGGATGGGTTGATCGACCCCGAACCTGATCCGCCGGTGGTGACGGGTCGGATGCAGGTGCCGGACGGGGTGAGCATCACGGAGTTGTCGAAGGACATCGATCTGAAGGTGGAGTTGAAAACGGAGGAGGGCGGATTGGCGTCGGTGGAGCGATTGAGGCGGGAGAGTTACCGTGCGGAGTACACGCTGAATGTGCGGATGCCGCGGGCTGCGGAGACTCTGGAGGATTTGGAGAGCGTGAATGCGAAGCTGGGGACGCTGTTGCCGGGATTGGAGGGGATGTTTGCGAAGGCGCAGGTGTCGCCATGGTATCGGAAGCTCTACCTGAACAAGGCGGGGCGGCTGAAGAGCAATGTGGCGCGGCTGGACGAGGTGTTGACCCGGCACAATTTCTTCGACTGCGAGACGATGTTGAACATGAAGCATCCGGGGTCCGGTCGCCGGGTGTTTCTGATGCAGGCGGAGATGGACGTGGTGTCGGACGGATCGGATGGGGATCGCCTGCCGGAGATGCCGGACGAGATCGTGAAGTCGACCTACTATCAGCCCTTCACGAGCTACGGATGGAAGAAGCAGACGGCCACGCCGAATCCGATGGTGAAGGGGTGGGAGGAGCGGGTGGCGACGGCGAAGATCGAGTTGGCGGCGGTGGCGACGACGGCGGACCGGAAGGCGTGGTTGAAGGAGCGGATCAAGATGCTGGAGCGGGGGATCGCGGACATGAAGGCGCGGAGTTTCCTGATCGCGGAGTATGATCCGTTCATCGTGATCCCGATCAATCTGTTGACAGATCGGGAGGATGACTATGCCCCGAACATCGGGGACTACGTGGTGGTGATCCACGGGGAGAAGTTGTATCCTGCGATCGTGGGGGATGGCGGGCCGACCTTCAAGGTGGGGGAGGGATCGTTGCGGTTGGCGAAGGAGATCGAGCCGCGGGCCAATCCGTATCGGCGGCCGGTGGAGAAGTTGGTGGTGACCTATCTGGTGTTTCCGCGGAGTGCGGAGCCGGAGAAGTCAGCGCCGGACTTTGGGAAGTGGAAGGCGAAGTGTGAGGAGTTGTTGAAGGAGATCGGTGGAGTGGGGGAGGGAGTGGCGTTGCATGAGTGGAAGGATTTGTTGAAGAAGGAGGAGACGGGGGAGACGGAGGATGAGAGCCGCGAATAGGCGCGGATTTTCACGAATGGGTTATTGGTTATGGGTTATTGGTTATTGGTTATTGGGGAGTTGATGGGCGGGGGCAACAGTCCGACTAGTCCGACCAGTCCGAGCGGTCCGAGTTGTATGAGGCGGAGTAGCCGACGCCCCGCAGGGGCGCCGCTACTTGGGGGGAGAGGAGCGGCTATTTCTCGTCTATTTCCTCGGTATTTTCTTTGAGGCGTTTGAGGAGAGGGTAGGCGCAGGCGGCGAGCCAGAGGAGGATGAGGACGGTGGCCCACCAGGGCCAGCCACCGGAGTCTTCTGTGTCGGGGTCGAGGAAGGTGGAGCGGGTGAGGGTGCTGGAGGGAGGGGTGGCGAGGGGGATGAGGTCGGCCACGGTGAGGAGAGGCTTGCCGGTTTCGTTGCGGAGGGCGGTGACCATTTCCGAGGTGACGGGCGGGGCGGCATTGCCGAAGGAGTTGCGGATGTAGGTGAGGACGGCGGCGATTTGTTCGTCGCCTTGGAAAGCCTGGGGGGGCATGGGGGCGGGGAAGGTGTTTTCGACGCCGTTGATCCTGATGGGGCCGGTGAGGCCGCGGAGTTGGATGCGGATGAGGTTTTCGGGCGGGCCGTGGACCCAATCGGATCCGGCGAGGGGTGGGCCGAGGTTGGGGACGCCTTTTCCATCGGGGCCGTGACAGGCCTGGCAAAGAGCGAAGGCGGCCTTGCCGGTTTTCATGACGGCTGGGTCGAGGTCGTAGGAGAGTTCGGCGGTGGGGGCCTCGTCCATGGGTTCCTCGGGCAGGAGGGAGGCGGGGTCGAGGAGGATGGGTTCCTTGGTCGGCGCGGTGGGGGGCGGGAGGTCGGCTTGTAGCGTGGTGAGCCAGGAGACGAGGTCGCGCATTTCGCGTTTGGTGAGCAAATCACCGGTGGGAAGCATGGCGGAAGTGGGGGTGGTTTGCGCCTTGAGGTCGGACTTTTGGACGCGGAGGAGATCGGTGCCGGAGAGGATGTCGAGGGTGGCGTCGCTTTCGGCCATGAGGACTCCGCCGACTCCCTTGTCGTTGTGAAAGGTGAGGGAAATCAGGCCGAAGCCCGGGGCGATGTCGGCATTGGGGTCGAGGAGGGAACGGAGGAGGAACTCGGCGTCGCGGCGTTTGCCGACATCGGCGAGGTTGGGGCCGGCCGTGGTGCCTTCGGAGGGATTGGTGGAAAGGCGATGGCAGCGGATGCACTGGGCGGCGGGGTGGCTTTGGAACAGCTCGGCACCGCGTTCGGGATCTCCGCCGCGGAGGGCGAGGCGGAATTCGCCGAGTGGATCGTTGGCGGGAAGGGAGGCGCGGAAGGAGGCGAGGGCCGTTTTCACCTTTGCTTCGGGGCGGGCGTCGGCTGCTTCGACCAGTTCGAGGGCGTAGGCCGGGTATTGGGTGCTGCCTTGGAGGCTGGCGAGGCCGCGGATCAGTTCGGTGGCGGACTCGGGGTCCTGCGCCTCGGCGAGGAGCGACCAGGCGCGTTGTTTGCGGACATCGTTTCCGGCACCGATGACGGAGCGGATTGATTGGAGGGCCTGATCGGGTTGGTTCTTGGCGATCAGTTCGAGGGCGCGGTTGGCGACGGCGTCGTCCTGGGTGTCGAGGAGTTTGGAGAGAAGGGGATTGAGGTCGGCATGGCCGCGGTCGGCGAGGAGGTCGAGGGCGCGGATGCGGATGGGCGCGGATTGGGTCTGGTCGGCGACCATGGTGGTGAGTTGGGAGTCGTCGAGTTTGTCGGCGGCGAGGCCGTATTGTCCGACGAGGCCGATGGCGGCGGTGAGGATGGGGCCGTCCATTTGCAGGAGGGGTGGGAGGTTGGTTTGGAAGGCTTCGCTGACCTCGCTCATGTCGCGCGGAGGGAGAGGCATGTGCCGGCCGAGAGATTGATCGACGGGGGGAGGGGATTGCCAGAGGGAGAGGAGGCGGAGGGCTTCGGTGCGTTCCTCCTCGCTGGCGGAGGGGTTCGCGGCGAACTGGAGGAGGTCGGCGGCGCTCTCCGGAGTGCCGTGTCGGAAGGCGCTGTGGACGATGCGGTGAAGCATCATGCGGGTGAGCGGGCGGCCGTCATTACCAGGAGTGTAGTCGTGGAGGAGGGCGGCGATGGCGGGGCGGGCGGCTTCGATGGGAGTGTCGTGGACGGCGCGGATGACTTCGTCGCGGATGCGGCTGTCGTCATCGAAGAGGTAGGCGACGATCTCGGGATGGGCGAGGCGGCGGAGGGCGAGGACGGCCCCCATGCGGACGGAGGGGCTGAGGCTTTCGCGAAGGGAGAGCAGTTGTCCGGGAGTGCTGCAACCGACGAGGGCCATGACTCCGGCGTGGCGGAGGTAGGCGTCCTGATTCTTGTTTTCGGCGAGGAGGGCGACGACGTCATTGAAGCGGTCGTTGGCCTTGAGGCGGCCGAGGGAGATGGCCGCGAAGGCCCGAACCCGGGCGGAGGGATCGCGCAGGGCGATGGCGAGGGGGCCGTGATCGATGAGGGGGGCTTCGCCGAGAGCGCGGGCGGCCTGGGCCCGCACTTCGGAATCGTCGTCGCCGAGGAGGGAGACAAGTGTCTCGGTGGCCTCTGCCGATTGTTCCCTGCGAGTCATGATCCAGAGTCCCCAGACCCCGTGGAGGCGTTTGAGTCGCTGATCACGTTGGGAGGTGGCGAGGCGGAAGAGGTGGAGGGCCTCGGGTTTGCCGGAGAGGGCGAGGGTGGCGCGGAGGCGGACACGTTGATCGGGGTGGCCGAGGAGGAGGAGGAGTTCGGCGGGTTCGCGTTGATGGAATCCCTCGCGGATGAGGGTGGCGACCTCGGGGTTGGCGGGATCCTGATCGTTTTCCTCGGAGGAAATCGTGTAGAGGCGTCCGTCGTCGTGTGAGGTCCAGCCGCCGATGAAGTCGGTGACATAGACCTTGCCGTCGTAGCCGAACTCCACGTCGGTGACGGCGGCGCCCCAGTTCCATTTGCGGGGATTGACGACACTCATTCCCGCGCCGTCGGGTTCGATGCCGAAGGCCCAGATGCCGGAGGCGGCGGCGCCGCCCTTGTAGTCACAGACGAGGAAGGAGTCGGAGCAATCGTTGTTGAGGCCGGTGCCCGGGTGGTAGGTGAGGCCGGAGGGGCCGTTGGAGAAATTGGCGACGGGGGGGAGGAGGAAGGCGGGTTGTTGGTCGTTGCGGGGTTCCCATTGTTTTTCCTCCATCCATTGGCTGATGGGCCGTTTTTCGCAGCCGATCTCGTGGTGGAAGGTGAAGAGGTTCTGATGGTCGGTGCGCCAACCGGAGTCGGCGCCTTCCATGATGTAAACGAGGCGGGCGCCGTCGCCCTGATCGGAATTGTTGTCGACCGACACGGCGTTGCCCCATTGGTCGAAGGCAATTTCCTTGGGGTTGCGGAGGCCGGTGTGGACGAGTTCGAAATTGGAGCCATCGGGATCGAAGCGGAAGACGGCGCCCTGGTTGGGGAGGAAGATTTTCTCCCCTTCCAAGTTGGTGATACGCATGGAGCGGTCGCCGATGGTGCCGTAGATGCGTCCGTCGGGGCCGAGGGCGAAGCCGTTGAGGTCGTGGCCGGAGAGGGAGACGCGGGTGCCGAAGCCATCGAAGAGGGAGGTTTTTTCCTCGGCCACGCCGTCGCCGTCCTTGTCGCGGAGGAGCCAGATGTGTGGGATGCAGGCGTGGTAGGTGGTGCCTTCGAAGGCGAAGATGCCGGCGGAAATGCCATCGAGTGGATCGTTGTAGCCGTCGGAATAGACCTTGGAGGAGTCGGCGACGCCGTCGCGGTCGGTGTCGGCGAGGAAGCGGACGAGTTCTGACTTGGCGGTGAAGAATTCGGGCGGGACCCTGTCCTTGTAGCGTCCGAACATGGCGAGGCGGTTGGCGGTGCTTTCCGAGGCGATGTCGTCGAGGAGCCAGTAGCGGTGGTTGCGATTGTCGGCGACGCCGGCCTTGAGGCGATGGGTTTCGGTGACGAGGACATTGCCCTGTTCGTCGAAGCAGAGGGCGGTGGGGGAGGCGAGGTGGTGGTCGGCGTGGGTGGCGAAGACCTTGGCATAGGTGCCGGGGGGGATGGTCATGCCCGGAATGGCGTCGGTGGCGATCAGTTTGGGCGCGGGGAGTTTTTGTGGGGCGATGGGAGCGGGGAAGCTGATGACGGGGTTGTCGGCGAAGACGAAGTGATCGGCCATGACGAAGCCCCAACTGCCGTCGCGGGAATCAAGGATGCGGAGATTGGCCTTTTTTCCCTGGAGGGAGCGGAGGTCCCAGGCGACGGGGCGGAATAGGTGGTCATTTTCGCCGACGGCTTCCTGTTTGACCTCACCGTCGACGATGAGTTGCACGGAGGTTTGTCCGGGGTGTTTGCCGCCGCCGACCATGAAGTGGATCCAGGGGAGTTCGATGGTGAACTGGGGGGAGGTGAGCATCCCCTTTGCGCCATCGCCGCCATGGAAGGAGCAGGCGAAGGAGGTTCCGGCCCAGCCTTGGGCGGAACCGGCGAGGCGACCGGGACCTCCGGCGCTGGGTCCGGTGCCGAAGGCTTTTCCGGTTTCGGTCCAGGTGTCGAAGCCGTCGCCCTCGAAGGCCTCAAAGACCTGTTCCTTGGCCGCAGCGGCCAGGGTCAGCAGTGGAAAAATCAGGGAAGCGAACCTCATGTGTGGAAAAAACCTAGCCGCTCTGACTTGGCTTGCAATGGCGGAGGTGGGGTGGGGAAGTTCGATGGTCGGGGACGGGCTTGAAAGACAGCGGCAGGAATGCCGCTGCTCCGGTTGGGAGTCAGGTGGCGGAGAGAGTGCTTGGCCTGTCGGGAACTCTCTCGTGAAGAGTCAGGACTGCAAAGCCCCCCGGAGCCTCTTCAACGCCTCCCCCGATGCCAGCAAGGTCCACAATAACCGGGTGACCACCCTGCACCACTCCGGGGCCCTCCGCGGACTGTGTGACTGAGGCGGCGAGCCGAGCTCGGTGAGCGCACCGGACGCTTCCACTTTCATTTCCTCCTCGCAGGCCTCCCGACCCGCAAGTCCTCCATTTCCACCTGCTTCTTCCTGATGAACCTTTGGGAAGAAATGGGTGGGGGGATGGCCCGGATCGAACTCTTTGACCCCCGTCTGAATGCGGGGGCCTACCTCACCAAGGACCTTGCCCGACTTGGGAACGTCTCGCTTTCGCGCGGCTTCCACGAGTCCGGCAAGTTCTCCTGGGGGGACTGCACACTCACGATCGCCAATTCGGTCCCTCCTTCGCCCTCTGGGCTACGGCGGGGCAGGCTGGAAGGCTGCTGCCAATCAACAGCGCCTTCAAGACAGGACCCACACAAGGCGATAGGGTTCGTTCAGCAAGGGCGAGCGTCAACACGTTGCACTTGAAACTCGGTTCCTTCCAAGGCTCGGTTGTCCGATGCGCGCGGTAGCGCGCGCGGACTCCGAGCCGGGAAGGTCGCTTGAAAGGGGAAGTGTGTCAGCATGGCCCGGCGTCAACGAGGCTATTCTCCGTTGTCAAACGATTTGCCCTAATCCTATTCCCAGCTAAAGGAAAGGACGATTTAGGGGCGTTCGCGCCAGTAATCAGGCTTCCGGCTCGTGTGTGCGAGGGCAACCACGAGGATCAGATCGCCCTCAAGGCGATAGATAAGGCCGTAGGGATAACGGTTGAGTGATTTGCGGCGGTATCCCCCGGACAGGGGTGGCCAAAACTCGGGGAACGATTCGATGCCGACCTCGGCCTTCTTGAGTTCCAAGTAGAATTCCGCAGCCAAGGCAGGCTCCTGGTCGTAATACCAGTTCACAGCCTGCAGGATTTCCTCCTCGGCTTCGGGAAGGTGATGAACGCGGCTCAAGACAGGATCTGCTCAATTTTGCGATGCACTTCCTCGCTACAGATCGCTTTGGTCTCTCCGGAGTTCCAGCGAGCCACACGCGCATCGAGCTCGTCGCGCCATTCGGGAGAAAGCTCCTCCTCTTCGAGGCTTTCGATGAGCTTTGCAGCAAGGTAGGACCGGTCGCTTCGCGGCAGTTCGAGCGCCCCGGCAATGATGTCGATCATAGTGGCCATGTGGGGGACTGTAACCTGATTCGCTCGGTTTGCGAGTCTGAGTTTTCATCCAGGTGGGTGCGGGCGGGGGCGGCATGGAGGGGCCCCCCGCGCTTGCGGGGGGAGGACCTGGACGATGCGAAAAGTCCGCGCCAGAAAGAAGGGCCCCCCGCGCTTGCGGGGGGAGGACCCATGGCGGTGGAGGGCATGAGGTACTACGTCACATACCGGGCGATGATTACCGACGACCAGCAGCACGCGTGATCAGGCTGCTAGCGGTGGGACGGGGCGCGGAGCATATTCAATCGGCGAGAGCCGCAATAGCCGGTTGGGACATGGGTGTAGATCTGGGTCGTTTCCATCCGGGCATGGCCCAGCATTTGATGCTCCCCGCCGGTCGCACCCTTTCGGGGCACGTCGCTGCGCTCCTGTCTATGTCGCTCCGCTCCATTCCTGCACGTAGCGAATGTCCGCCCCGCCGCGGTGCATGTCCGTGGCGCAACTGTGGCGAAAGAGATGGCAGGAACCGGGCT
>Ga0209702_10003054_pt1 | contig 27407 bp, 38 predicted proteins | sample FRY01_FD_187210 | JGI IMG/M metagenome (GOLD analysis project Ga0209702, IMG submission 187210) | Freshwater microbial communities from Lake Fryxell liftoff mats and glacier meltwater in Antarctica - FRY-01 (SPAdes) (version 2) | ecosystem: Environmental > Aquatic > Freshwater > Ice > Glacier... | reverse complement strand
GAAGGAGTGCGTATCGTCAAGAGTCATGTGTTTGCACACAAAATAGACTTTTTAAAACAACATTGGCCCGACTGTCCAATTGTGTTAGTACACAGGGAAAATGATGCTTGTTTAGGCTGGTGGGTTAGATGTGGGCATTTTGACATTACATATCCAGACTACTCAGCATACTATAAAGATTTGCGCACAATGGCCACAATCATTGCAGCGCAAAACACAGACCTAATGCATGCATGGTGTACCCACCCGGGTACAGACATCTGGACAAATTCAGATTTATGTGCAAAATTAGGCATTGAACTACCCCCACCGGAGTACGTTCAATATTATCGAAGCTCTGACGTCAGAGTAAAAGTTATCTAAGAAAAACAAAAATGAAAAAACTATTAATCACACTACTAGCAAGTGCCGGCATTATGAGCGCCGCACAAGCTGACTATACACTAATTGTTCCGCAAGAACCTGGTAAAGGTACCAGCGTATGGGCGGGTATTGTTGCTAAGAACCTTAGCAAATTTACAGATGAGCCGGTCGTTATTCGACACATCCCGGGTGCTAGAGACATTCCAGGCTTTAACAAGTTCCACAATGATCTACGCACAGATGACAAAACAATCATGGTTGCACACGGTGGCAACGGTGTGAGTTTCTTGTTGGACAAGGTTGACTACAACTATTTTGAATATGACCTTATTGGTTCCAACAACAACGATATTGTGCTGGGCAAGCATGCAGGTGCAGATGAAAAGACAGGCAACTGGAAAATTGCTGGTGGTTCAGGCTTTGAGCCAGACGGTATTGCAGTTGGTATGTTGCTTTGTGGACCACAAGGTACAGGCACAGTTGCAGAATATTTAAAGTGCTGGCGCGAGCGAGTCAGCTGGATCAATGGTGTGAGCGGTGGCGAAAAGCGTCTTGGCTTTAAGAACAAAGAGTTTGACGTTGCTCGTGAATCACCGGCTGCATGGTTAAAGTTCTACAAAGACATTGAAGCAAACGAACTATGGTTCACACATGGAATCTTGGACTTGGCTAATAAAAAGCAAATTGCTGACCCGAACTTTCCAGGCACACAATTTGAAGATGTTTACAAACGCCTGTGGGGTGTTGCACCAAGTGGTGACTTGTACAATGCTTATCGTCTAACTCGTAACTGGCGCGATGTTATCCAGAAATCTTTATGGGTCAACAAAGGTAACCCTAACACAAGCAAACTTCGCACTGCTCTTAAGAAAATGTTAGCTGATCCAGAATCAATGGCAGAGATCAACAAACTTGCAGGCAACTATCCGTGGATTGTAGGTGACGAAGGTCCAGCAATGCTTGCTTTGTTAAAATCACTTATCACTGAAAAAGCTCTTAAAGATGCTGTCAAGTGGAACCAAGAAGCATACGGTTTTCCATCAGTGTTCAAGCCAGAACTACTCAAGTAACAAAGAAAGAACACCATGCTTGATTATGTGTTATGGGCAATGTTAGGTACACTATACGGCATGCTGGTAGGTATTATTCCGATCGCCGGAGTTACCACTGCACTGATCACTGTGTTCAGCATGGGTTCTTACTTTATGGCTGACCCTTACGTGGGGTTGGTCTTTTTAACAGCAATAGTGGCAAGTTGTGCCAGCGCAGACAGTTATACAAGTATTCTAACTGGTATTCCTGGTGCTAGTACAACTGCTGCCTGTGTTATCGATGGTTACCCAATGGCCAAGCGAGGCGAGGCAGCTCGTGCAATGGGTATTGCTATTGCAGACAGCACATTTAATGGTGTGTTGTATGCATTACTTGCTTTCATGTTACTTCCATATTATGGAAAAATTATTGTGCTATTTGGTCGTCCAGAGTTCCTGGGCTTTATGATGATGGCGCTGGCTTGCGTGGGATTCGTTGCAAGCAAAAATGTATTTTTAAGTGTAGTTGCAATTGCGTTTGGTTTGTTCCTTGGATTTATAGGTCAAGACAGCGTGGGCAATGCACGTTTTGCATTTGGTTGGGAATACTTGGAAAACGGTGTAGGCATGATTGTGTTGCTGTCTGGCTTGTTTGGTATACCGGAACTGGTAGACGGTTTCAGACAAAAACTTAAATCGGCTGCTCCGCCTATGCCTGACGACTATTGGAAACAGTTGTTTCAAGGATTTAACGATGCTCGTACACACTGGCGTGACATGGTTCGCGGTGGCTTTATTGGATTTGTAACCGGACTGCTTCCCGGTGTAGGAGGTGCGGTCGGCGACTTTTTAGCATACGGCGCAACCAAAGCCGCACACAAAGAAAAACAAGAAATACCATTCGGTGAAGGCAATCCGATTGGATTGATAGGATGTGAAGGCGCAAACAATGCACAAAAAGTAAGTAGTATGATTCCTGCGGTACTGTTTGCTATTCCTGCTGCGCCATTTGCAGCAATGGTAATGGCAATTTGCATGTACTTTGGTATGGAAATTGGGCGGCCAAGTTTGCTGACCGACACTAACTTTACAACAAGCATTGCGTTTGGTTATATATTTGGAACCATTGGCGTTGCGTTGCTCAGTATCTTTTTGTACAAATGGATTATTAAAATTCTTGAAGTTCCGTACTGGATCTATGCATCGGTCATCATCACTGTTATCATATATGCAAACATGCAGTACACACAAGGGTGGGAAGACCTGGCGCTGCTGGGAATACTAAGTGCCGTTGGTGTTGTGTTAAAACACTTCAAAGTCAGCAGGCCTGCTATACTTGTTGCCTATGTTGTGGCATTTAAGATTGACGAATACTTTGTTGCAACACTCCAGCTATACGGTTACAAGCAATGGAAACCAGGTTTAGAATCTATGGCAGACTTCCGTTGGTTCGAATTGTTTAGTGTTACTAACCACCCACTGTTCCTTTTGTCCATTGCTGTTTCAGCAGGGATAATTATAAACAGTATTATAAGAAAAGACAGAGGAATAGATTATGTATAAGAACCAAGACAATTACGACAGCAGCTGGCAATGGTGTGTTGACCATAGCAAATATCATTTTGACAATCAACGGGTTGACAAAACTGGCGAATGGTTTCAAATCCTCGGACGCTTTACCGGCAACTGGACACACGAAGTTGCTGAAGCACAGGGCAAACCTATCACATGGGCAACTCGCAAGTTCTACAGCAACAACGACGACACTGTCAGTCCCATGCTGACACAGGAAGAAAACGATCTGCGCAGCACCGGAGCGCCGGTTGATCTTGCACTGACAGATGCTGTGTTTGATATCAGTGCATTGCCCACACTGACCAAGATGAGCGAATACTTTGGCATCAAAGACGGCAAAATTCGTATGCACTATCAGCAGCCAGGACAGATGTTTAATCTGCACATGGACAAGTTACAAGAGAGATGTCCCGATGATCCAGAACGTGTTATACGCATGAGCGTTATGCTGACAGACTGGGAACCGGGACAGTTTTATCTGTATGGCACAACAACTTATGCAAGATGGCGTGCAGGCGATGTGCACATATTTGACTGGGCTAATGTCCCACATGCCACTGCCAATGCCAGTCGCAGTATGCGCCCAGTGTTGCAGATTACCGGACTCAAAACAGACAAGACCCGTCGTATGCTGGAATCAGCTGGACCATTGATGCGATATTCTGTGTGAAGAAGTTGTTGATTATAACCGGGCCGCAGGGATCGGGTAATCACATGTGGAGTAAAATATTTGCACTGCACACAGAAGTTTACGGTTGGAAAGATTTACTCGACACTTATTGGACAGGGCATGATCAAGAACCGTTTGCCCGCTACTGGAAATACCCCCACAAACTCGACGAGTTTGACTGGACTCAGAGTAACTACTATGTTGCCAGTGTCAGCATCCCATACATGGACAACGGTACAGCAACTGTGCCCAACTTCAAAGAGTTTATACAAGAATTACACAAGTTAAATATAGTTGTTCAAGTTGCTGTTATAGGACGTGATCAAAATATACTAAAAGAACAGCAAAAACGTGTGAGAGACAGCAAAACGCTGTCTTTGGCATTGGCAGAAGTTGCTCGCTTCACAAATGTAGACTTTTTGAGTTACGAATTGCTGCACTTGTACAAAGAAACGTATCTTAAAGAACTTGCCCGCACGTTGAGTTTTCCGATTGATCACAACAACACAGGCTTAAAAGAAATACTGGCAGATGACACCAATAGTAAATATGTTGCGCCTGTTGAACACCATTGGGTAGACGACTTGGCAAAAGAAGCATCGAGGAAGAAACATGACTAACAAAATTTTAATATGCGGTTTGCCCGGCAGCGGCAAAAGCACACTGGCAGAACCCATTGCCGAACTACTGGGCGGAGTATGGCTCAACGCAGATGCAGTGCGTAAAGAATATGACGACTGGGACTTTACTCCTGAAGGACGCATGCGTCAAGCTATGCGTATGAAATTTCTGTCCGACGGTGTTGTCAAAGCAGGCAAGATTGCCATTGCAGATTTTGTGTGTCCTACAGAAGCAGCCCGTGCAGAATTTTCTGCAGACTTTACTGTGTGGATGGACACTATCAAAGAAGGCAGATTTGAAGACACCAATAAGATGTTTCAGACTCCTGCGCATTATGACTATCACGTAAGTGAATGGTTTACCGACACACATGAGCAATTGGCAAAAGTGGTTGCACAATATTTGAAAGCACAAAATGGAAAATGAAAAAGTATCAGCAAAACGGCACTTGGCCAAGGCAGTTACCTGGAGACTTGCAGCAAGCACAATAACAGCATTGATTGCGTTGGGTTTTGGTTTGCCGGTGTCAGCAGTTGGTGGCATATTTTTTGTTGACCTGGTGCTTAAATTTGTGCTATACTACTATCATGAACGCTTGTGGTACAAGCACATTAAGTACGGAGTAAAAGATGTTTGATTGGCAACGTCCTTGCACCCAGGTTTTGGGCAGGTGGCAACCTTGGCACCCTGGCCATACAGCATTGTTTAAAAAAGCATTGCTGGAAACTGGTCAAGTTTGCATCCAAATTCGAGATGTAGGCGGCATTGTGGGGGCAGATGCTGGCGCAGGAAGAACTGTGGCACAAGCTGACAATCCTTTTAACTTTGCCGAAGTTAAGAACAACATTACGCAGGCATTGTTTAAAGAAGGGTTTACTTATAATGAAGAATACATTATCATGCAGGTACCAAACATTGTAGACATCAGCTATGGTCGCGGAGTTGGATATACATTTACACAGCATGATCTAGGCGAAGAGATTCATGCTATCAGTGCCACACAAATTAGAGCCAAACTAAGAGAAGAAGGTAAATTAAAATGACAGAAAAGAAACCAAGTTTCTTGGATGCAATCAAAGCAGCCCAGGAACTTAAAACTAAAATTACTCCAGAAACTGCTGCACAGATTCACCAAGCAAAAAACGCACCTAAATCACAAGTAACCACCAACAAACCAACTACTAGAAATACAGGACGAGGAAGATGAACGATTATAAAATTGCCGATATAAGATTAGCACAATGGGGACACAAAGAAATAGCAATTGCAGAAAGCGAAATGCCGGGCTTGATGTCGGTTCTAAAAGAATACAAAGGCGCACAGCCACTCAGCGGTGCCAGAATTGTGGGCAGTTTGCACATGACTATCCAAACTGCTGTGTTGATCAAAACGCTGGTGGATCTTGGAGCAAGTGTACGCTGGAGCAGTTGTAATATATTCAGCACACAAGACCATGCCGCAGCCGCTGTTGCTGACATGGGTGTTCCTGTGTTTGCGTGGAAAGGCGAAACAGAAGAAGAATACTGGTGGTGCATTGAACAAACAGTAACTGGGCCTGATGGATGGACACCCAACATGATTCTCGATGATGGTCATGATTTAACAGGTGTGATTATTGATCAGCATCCTGAACTGATTGATGGAATCATTGGACTCAGTGAAGAAACAACCACCGGTATCCATCACGTTCTAAAACGCATCGAAGCGGGTACATTTCCTTTCCGTGCGTTCAACGTAAACGATTCTGTTACCAAGACCAAATTTGATAACTTGTACGGTTGCCGAGAAAGTTTGGTTGATGGCATCAAACGTGCCACTGATGTGATGATTGCTGGCAAAACTGCTGTGGTATGTGGCTATGGCGATGTGGGCAAGGGCAGCGCAGCCGCATTGCGAGCATTGAGCGCACAGGTTTGGGTTACTGAAGTAGATCCCATCACAGCATTGCAAGCTGCAATGGAAGGCTATCGTGTTGTCACAATGGAATATGCCGCAGACAAAGCAGATATCTTTGTGACAGCAACAGGCAACAAGGATGTTATCACTCGTGGCCACATGGATGTGATGAAGCACCAAGCAATTGTGTGCAACATTGGTCACTTTGATACTGAGATCACAGTTGCTGATTTGGCAGATCTAGAGTGGGAGGAAATCAAACCACAAGTTGATCACATTATTTGGCCCAATGGCAAGCGTATTATCTTGTTGGCAAAGGGACGTTTGGTCAACTTGGGTTGTGCCACAGGACATCCTAGTTTTGTTATGAGCAATAGTTTTACCAATCAAGTGTTGGCACAAATTGAATTGTTCAACAACCCCGCAGCATACGAAAAAGGGCAGATGTATTTGCTGCCCAAGAAGTTGGATGAAAAAGTTGCAAGGTTGCACCTTGAGCAAATTGGTGCCACACTGTCTACTTTGACCAAAGATCAAGCAGACTATATCAGTGTTGATGTTGATGGCCCTTACAAAGTAGAAACATACAGGTATTAATGAAAGACCGGGCAAAACAAGCATACATGAAAGCCGCAGAAACATTTGCGGAATTGAGTTATGCAGTGCGACTGAAAGTGGGTGCGATTGTGGTCAAAGACGATCGCATCATAAGTATTGGTTACAACGGCATGCCTGCTGGATGGGACAACAACTGTGAAAATTTCATTGGATATGACAAGGACCAAGCAGTACTGAATACCAAACCAGAAGTTTTGCACGCCGAATCGAATGCCATAACAAAATTGGCCAGAAGCTACGAAAACGGATTAGATGCAACCATGTTTGTTACACATGCTCCGTGCATAGATTGTGCCAAGTTGATATATCAAAGTGGAATTAAATGCGTGTATTATAGACACACTTATAGAGAAACGCATGGCATCGAGTTCTTGGAAAAAAGCGGTGTTGTAGTAGAGCAATTGACCGACTAAATACTGTTGCAAAGGAAAACAAAATGCAACTAAGTAAAAATTTCTCAATGGCAGAGTTCACCAAGTCACAAACTGCTGAACGCAAAGGTATCAACAACACACCACAGGGTGTACATTTGGAGGCGGCCAAGGCTCTGTTTGAAAATGTTGTACAGAAAGTGCGCGACCACTTTGGCACTACCACTATCAACAGTGGATACCGGTGTCCTACACTAAATGCTGCTGTGGGCGGTTCTGCAACATCGCAACACTGTCATGGCGAAGCTGCAGACATTGAAGTTCCTGGTGTTGCCAATGCAGACCTTGCCAATTGGATTGTGGACAACACTGACTTTGATCAGGTCATCCTGGAGTTTTACACACCCGGTATTCCTGACTCAGGGTGGGTTCATGTTTCTTACAAAGCAGATGGCAGCAATCGCGGAAAAGCGTTGACTGCATCACGTGTCAATGGTAGAACAGTATATTCAGTTGGTATCAACGCATAATATGTTTGGCTCAACCGCAGTAATTAAAATAGTTGCTATACTTGCAATTGTTGTAATTGTTGCTGGCGGCTTGTGGTATATTACAGGCCTAAGAGCAAATTTGGCCGTCAGCGAAGAAAATTCTAAAAAGTTAGTGGATGGCATTGCTCAACAACAAGCCGCAATTGAATTGATACAAGCAGATCAAGCACGTATTAGGTTACTCAACAATGAACTGACTGCAACTGTCAAAGCACAAAATAAAGACTTGACAAGTTTAAGAGACAGATTTAACACTGCTGCCAATGGCGACAGTCGAGACTTCGGCGGACTTGCAGCCGCTAGGCCTAGTGCAGTTGAAAGAGCTGTGAACACAGGGACTGCAAATGCTACACGTTGCTTTGAAATAGCTTCGGGCTCTCCGTTAACTGATAAAGAAAAAAATGCAAAATTACCAACTGAAATCAACAAAGAATGTCCAGCGCTGGCTAACCCTAATTATAAGCCTATACCTGTTAACTAACATAACAGGCTGTGCTAGTTTTTGGGGCAACTCAGTAAAGCCTGTTGAGGTTATTGCCAAACCAATGGATAAAACTCCATTGAACATCCCGAGCCCTGACCCGCTTGCAGTGGATCCTATAAAGTGGGTAGTTATTACACCCGAAAATGAAGAAAGTGTGTTTGCGCAGTTAGCAGAAAAAAATCAAGATTTGGTATTGTTTGGGTTAACAGCCGACGGTTATCAGCAGTTGTCGATCACAATGTCAGCCATACGCAACTTTATTGCAACGCAGCGCACAATTATAATCAAGTACAAGGACTATTACGAGACACCCGAACCTGCTGAGTAATTGTTAAATACAGCACAACAACAAGGAGACTCAGCATGTCGGAAACAAAACTGATAAAATCAAAAGAAGACTGGATGAATAACAGATGGCGGCCTGCAATGGGTTGGATGTACATGGTTGTATGCATGACAGACTTTGTTTTGTTTCCTGTATTATGGAGTATAATCCAAGCTGCATACGGAGGTCAAGTTACTAGTCAATGGGATCCAATTACACTAAGGGGAGCAGGGTTGTTCCATCTTGCAATGGGTGCTATTATTGGGGTGACTGCATTTGGCCGTACAAAAGAAAAAATAAGCGGAACAGTTGGCGGAGCTGCTGGCAAAGATCAAGGTGTTGAACACGGTGATAGGTAAAGCTGGACCTGTATTATAAGCGAGTCCAAGAAGTAAACCTACCAACAGCAGTCAGCATAACTATTGTGTTGATTGCTTTTTAATGACGTAAATATGGATCACTACAAAACACTTGGTGTTAACAGCACTGCTGTCCCAGACGAAATAAAGAAGGCCTATCGCAAGATGGCCAGCCTGCACCATCCTGACAAAGGTGGCAACACAGCCAAATTTCAAGAAGTACAAACTGCGTATGATGTATTAAGCGATCCGGGCAAACGTCAGGAGTACGACAATCCCAAACCACAGTTTGGTAACTTTGGGCAACATCCGCATCCTTCGGGCCAGCCTTTTGATTTTGAAACTATATTTGATGTATTTGGCACCAGATTTAATCAAACAAAACAGCGACAGGCAGCTGTCAGCAGAGTAAATGTAACAATCAACTTGACCGATGTGGTAACAGGCGGCAAACGCACAATAGGGCTAGGCGGTAGGAACACTATAGAAATAGATCTTCCAAAAGGAATCAACAACGGTGACAGTGTACAATACCGAGGAATAGCACCAGGTGGTGGTGACTTGGTTATAACTTTCAGAGTACGTGAAGATCCAGAATGGCAACGCGACGGAGCAAATTTGTATACCCAACATGTTGTTGATGTATGGGATCTTATATTGGGTACTGAATCTGTTGTTAAAGATGTGCTTGGACAAACAGTGACTATTCTAATACCCAAAGGTACACAACCCGGAGCCCGTTTAAGACTACGGGGCAAAGGACTGCCAAGTAAAATCGGAGTAGGCGATATTATTGTGCAAATACAAGCAAGTATTCCTGATGATATACCAGAAGATTTGTTAAATATGATAAAGCAGAAACGAGCAAGTACTGGTTGATACATTAATCAAACAGTAGTATAATATTACAAAGAATACCCACAAAGGAAACAATGCAAAATAATCCCGAAATTGACGAAATTGTTAATACTGCCACTAATATTGCTGTTTCTCTAAAACACAGTTATGTACTGACCGAACATGTGTTGTTGGCAATGATCAAACACAGTAGATTCCGTAAAGTATTGGAACAATACGGAACGCTGGTTGAAAATCTTGAATCAGAATTGTCTGGCTATCTGATTTCGCAAGTAAGTTTGATATCCGAGAGTTCAGAGCCTCCCCGTAAAACAAATGCACTAGAACGAGTGTTCAATCGTGCATTGACACAGGTGTTGTTCACAGGTCGACGCACAATCAACCTGTTGGACTTGTACTTGGCATTGATGTCCGAAACCAATAGTCATGCACATTATTATTTGTTAAAGTACAATGTTCGTAAACAAGAATTTTCAGAGTTCTGGCAGAAAAATGCAAGTGCTACAGCCACTGAGTTGAGTGTTACCAAAGCAGATGAAATACTTGAAGAACACTGTATCAATCTCAGCAAACATGCAGCAGAAGGCATTCTTGAGCCGATGATCGGTCGTGCTGCGGAACTTGAAGAAATGATCACAGTGCTGGCCCGTAAGTTCAAGGCCAACGTGTTGATGGTCGGCGATCCCGGAGTTGGCAAAACTGCTATCATTGACGGACTAGCACAAGAAATACATGCTGGCAATGTTCCGAAGTTTCTTCAAGGTGCAGAAGTTTGGGGTGTAGAAGTTGGCTCGCTGCTAGCTGGATGCAAGTACCGAGGCGAATTTGAAGAAAAGTTTGAAGAAGTTATCAACGCATTAAAAACCAAAAAGAACTGTGTGCTGTTCATTGACGAAGCGCACACAATGATGGGTGCTGGATCAGGCGGTTCAAGTAGCCTGGACTTTGCCAACATGATCAAGCCTGCTATCACCAACAGCAGTATAAAAGTAATTGCCAGCACCACATGGGAAGAATACTACGAGTCATTTGAACGGGACCGTGCGCTGATGCGTCGCTTCCATAGAGTAAGCATTGGCGAACCCGATGATGCAACAACAGAGCAAATCTTGATTGGAATTAGTCCACGCCTGGAATCATTTCATGATGTTATGATCGACACAGAAGCAATGATGGCTGCTGTAGAACTCAGCGGACGTTATGTGCATGATCGCAAAAATCCCGACAAGTCAATTGATCTGCTGGATGGTGCATGTGCTGCACAACGCGTCAAAGACATAGGCACAGTAACCGTTACCAAAGACATGATCATGGCACAGGTCAGTCGTGTAACCGGTGTTCCATTAGATCGTTTGCAGAACGAACGCAGTATTAAAATTGTGGAACTTGAAAGCAATGTCAAACAGTTCTTGTACGGACAAGATGAAGCAATTGACACTGTGTTAGAACGTGTGTACGTCAACTTTTCGGGCATTGGCAATCCCAAAAAGCCTGTTGCCAGCTTCTTGTTCTTGGGTCCAACCGGCACAGGTAAAACAGAACTGGCCAAACTGTTGGCAGAACATCTTGATATGCAGTTGCTCAAGTATGACATGAGTGAGTTTCAAGAAAAGCACAGTATTGCCAGTTTGATCGGCGCTCCTCCGGGATATGTTGGTTTTGATGACGGCAACGTTGGCGGCGGCAAGTTGATCAGTGATATTAGTAAAAACCCATTTAGTATTTTGTTGTTTGACGAAATTGAAAAGGCGCACCCTGATGTGGTCAACATTATGTTGCAAATGTTGGACGAAGCCAAACTTACCAGCAGCGGTGGCAAGACCATTGATGTTAAAAACTGTATTATTATTATGACATCCAATTTGGGTGCTCGTGACAATGAAAACAACAATATTGGCTTTGGTAAATTGCTGGAAAAAACCGGCGAAGAAGACCGTGCAATGAAAGACTTCTTTAAGCCCGAGTTGCGCAATCGTATTGATGCTGTTTGCAAGTTCATCAAATTAGATCAGTTGGCTATCAAGAAAGTTGTTGTCAAGTTTACCAGAGAACTGCAAGAAACTTTGGCTGCTAAAAACATCAAGTTGACATTTGCTGATCATGTGATTGACATGCTGGCAGAAAAAGGTTACGATCCAAAGATGGGTGCCCGTCCGCTGAGTCGCAAAATTGACGAGCTGATTCGTGTGCCGCTTAGTAAGAAAATTTTGTTTGATCAAATCAAAGACTGTTCTATTGTGGTCACAATGGTCGGCGATGATGTTGTGTTTGTAACTAATCCGTTACCGGTGACTTTGCCAATGGTAGACGGAAAAGGATATATTTTACTCAATGGACCAACTTAAATTTGAATCTGTAAACAAAGATCGTTTATTTTACGATCAGTACCAGTTCTGCATGACTGCGGGACTGTTTGAAGCAGGATGTTTACGGCAGTTGTCACACGAATACATTGATCACATTGTACGAATACGAAAACAATATCGCAGTGCAAGTGATGCATGGTCATGGCATAATATGAATAAAAATATTAGCAATGAAATGATTGCTGATTTGCACAAACTTTGCGATGTGTTGACCAACACCAAACATCAATTCAAACTGCTCACCGAGTACAGTGGATTTCGGTTGTATGTGAACGACAAAACTTTGTTGGACAAAGTAATCAACACTGATATACGTTTTGGATTTACACATTTCAAACAAGCAGTGCTTGATCGACCAAGAGACACTGTCAAACTAAAGAATCCAAAGCATTTGTACCGCAGTTACTTCAATCGAGCCAAACTGTCCGGTCCAGATAAAACAGCAATTGCCAATTTCTTCAACAACAACATCAACACTGTCAGACTGAGCCCATGTTTGCAGGAATGGTTGGTGCAGCCATTCAAATGGACAGAGCCTTATTATTTTGTGGATCATGATGATGATGCCTGGATGGTCATGTTGAGTTTGATACGTCCTGGTTTGATAAAAAAGACAAATACAATAGTACAAGGATAAGTAATAGACTATGGCAAAAATACACGAAGAAATTCTTATTATCAAATTTAGCAAATTGGTCAAAGAAACTGATCAAACAACACCTGTTGGCACAGACGATCTAATAGCCAGTTTAACTGCTGTTGCAGAAGAACTTGCTGGTGCAGGTGTCATTGTCGAAGTAGAGCGCACATAACATGTTGTTGACTACACTGACCTTGTTCAACAATGTAGTGGTTGGCACCCCCAGCGGCAACTACGATGGCAGTACAACTTACTTTGAAAGCGACCCTGTCAAAGGTGCGGGCTACTATCAAGGTCAAGGCAGTTTACAAACAGTATTTGTTACAGTCACTGACTTTCCTGGCTCAATGAAGTTTATGGCCACATTGGATTTTGATCCTGTTACTGCCCACTGGTTTGAAGTGTATGATCTTACAGACGACTCAACAGAGTTTCGTTTCCCTATTAATTTAACTGGCAATTACACATGGCTCAAAGCCGTTGTTACAGGGTTTGAAGATGAAACAGGACAAGATGCTGTTATTGATTTTGTAACCGTTACATACTAATATGACTATACCAATAACATTTAATTTAGATAGTTCAGACTATACCGCACAGTTGGGATTTGACTTGTTGTTGAACAACAACCTTGTGTTCACTACAGAACATGTTACAGAGCTCACCACTGTTGCAGTTGACATTGATGATGACGTTGATACCGAACATGAACTCAAATTTGTTCTAAAGAACAAAACGCAAGCCCATACACAAGTCGATGAGCAAGGTAATATACTAAATGATACTATGTTGTCTATTGGCAACATGTCATTTGATAAGATTAAGTTAGGACATATGTTTTTTGAACAAACTGTTTATCATCATGACTTTAACGGGTCGCGTGATTTTGTTGAAGATAAGTTTTATGGTTCTATGGGATGTAACGGATATGTTAGTTTAAAGTTTACTACCCCAATTTACCTATGGTTGTTAGAGAACATATAAGCATAAATATGCTATAATGAACTATCTTGTAATCTATCCCGGACGTTTTCACCCATTTCATCGAGGCCACAAAGCCAGTTACGATTGGCTGACCAAAAAGTTTGGAGATGACTCAGTGTACATTGCAACAAGCAATGTACAAGCACCTGTAACAAGCCCGTTCAACTACAGTGACAAAGTGATGATGATGACCAAGTTGGGTGTGCCTGCTGGTCGTGTTGCCAATGTGAAGAATCCTTATCAGGCAGCTGAAATTACAGCAAATATACCTGACGAAGAAAAAAGCAAAACAGCATTGATATTTGCTGTCAGCGAAAAAGATGCACAACGTTTTAACTTTGCTCCAAAGAAAGACGGCACCGCCAGTTACTTGCAACTGTTGCCTGCAGATACAAAAAAGCTAAAGCCAATGACCCAACATGGCTATGTTGTTGTTACTCCCACTATCAACTTCAAAGTAAATGGTGTGGATGCCAACAGTGCCAGCGAAATTCGCAAAATGTACATCAAGGGCAACGACAATGACAAGAATCAAGTGATAGCAGATTTATACGGTCAACCTGATGCTGCCATACGTGACATATTTGACAAAAAGCTGGGTATTGTTGAACAAGCACAAAATTATATCAAAGAAGCACGTGAAGTCGGAGCGGCAAAGGTTGTTGACTGGATGCAACGTGTGTTGGTATTAGAACAACAAGCAAACAGTTTTGACCCTGATTTTTCACATCTCAAACCCGATTACATTGACGAAAAAAATTACAATCGTAAATAAAGTCATTAAATATCATTAACAAACATTAAGGAAAACATGGCCGACGTACAACCAACAACGGACTTACCGTCCACCCCTATCAATGGGCAAAATCAAATCCAAGTAAACATTGATTACTTGAAGACCACCCGTGTTCATATCTGTATGCCATGCTACGGGGGTCAATTGACGGAATCCACGTTCATGAGTTTTATCAAGTGGGGCAACACTGCACGTCAGTTGGGCATTGATTGGACCATGGAAACACTCACAAACGAAAGTTTGATCAGTCGTGCACGTAACACACTCACCGCAAAGTTTTTGAACAACAAAGACAGCACACACTTGTTGTTCATTGATGCCGACATTGGCTTTGAACCGTGGCATATTTTGGTATTGCTGAACCGCCAAGTTGATGTGATTGGCGGATTGTATCCAATGAAAAGTATGCCAATCAAATGGTGTGTAAACGGATTTGACGGCGCAGAAGAAGGTGCGGATTCGTTACAAGAAGTAAGCAAGACCGGCACAGGATTTTTGTTGATCAAGCGTGATGTGTTTGAAAAACTAAACGCACATCCTGCAACAAAGCCTTTTATCAACGACATTGGATTGCCAGCTGAACTTAATCCTTACATGAAAACGTACTTTGACACAGCAGTACGTGAGAATCGTTACTACAGTGAAGACTGGACATTCTGTGAAAACTGGCGTGACCTGGGCGGCCGCATCTGGGTAGACAAGCGTGTGCTGTTGCGTCACACTGGCACATACACATTTGCTCACGAAGCACAAGAAGGTTTGATTGACGCATTTACTCCGTTTGTTGAAAAGCGTCAAGCTGAAAAATCAGCACTATCAACTGCAACACCTGACACTACTGTTATTGCGTCAAGCAAGAAAAAGAAATAACTGTTAACTGATTAAAAAAAAAGGAACATCAATGTTTTTTAACATATCGCACTCACCACAAGACAATTATACAAATCAATACAAAGTTGGTAGCTTCTGCATAGGTACAGACAACGGATGGAAGACAAGTTTAGTAAATGGTAAAACAATTATATACAAAGGGTATATTGATTCTGCACCAATGGATAAGTTATTGGGGGAAATTGTAGAGCAAACAGAACCAAGATTTGCAGGAAATTTTTGCGCATTGGTTCACTGTCCCGAAACTGACACTATTGAAATTAAAAGTGATCTTTGTCGGCCTATCCCAGTCACTGCGGAGTTGGGTCAACAAGTTAATAATTTACTTACTCTACCATACTCATTGTGGACAGACGACATCATCACTGTAACTAACGATCTCAACATTACACAAACTAAATGGGATCCTATTGGTGAAATTAACGAAGATCGTATTTCCGAAGAAGAAGGATTGACAATTTTAGATAGTATTTTGACAGAAAAAATTCAATCCTTTTTAAGTCACAATACAACTCCACTTAAAGTATTTTTAACCGGAGGGAATGATACCACATTAATTTATAGCTATATAAAGAAATTTACTGACAATTTTGAATTTGTTGTTGGATCACACTTTGAGTGGGATCGATTTTACATGAAGAACAGAGGAGACATTAACCAGTACTGGGGATTTAATGCGTATCACCATTGGGTTGAAGACACTATTCTTGCCACCGGCGGCAACGGTGATGAATTTGGTATGAGGGGCCCTGCTACATGTAACATGTATTTGATGAATACCGAAGGGGGGAAAATTATGTCCGAGATCAATACAGATCCTGACAATATGCACTATACATATTTTAACCGGCCAGGAAATGTAAAGATATTTGAACAGATGCGAGAAATGCATCATGATGAATATACCTCTATGTCACGTCATGACATGATAGTAAAAATATGCAATGTCTTGGTAAATGATCGGCAGCATTGGCATTTAGGCAACACAATTACTTGGACTCCGTTACGTGATTTACGAATTACCAAGACTATATTACGCATGCCTGCTGAATCTATTATGGGACAGATGTTAAATGGGAGTATATCAAAAAAGCTCATTGAAAGAAACGTACCTGGTCTAACAAGAATAATTAGTCATCAAAAGAATTCGTTTAATTATTATTCAAATCTTTATGATTATTATGAGGAACAGCATAAAATATAAACCCATAAAGCCACTTTAACAGTGGCTTTTTCATTTACGCTAAATATTACATAATGAACATAGAAGAACTTGATTCCTACAACCTTGACGATGCTGTAAAGTTCAACCAGCAGTTGAACCCTCGTCTATGGGGCAAAGACCGCCGACTACAACCCGATGTACGTGAGCATTTGTTAAAGATAGCCGACGACTTTCGTGAGTTTTTAGGTGTTTCCGACTTTGAACTTAAAGATATCACTGTCAGTGGATCCAATGCTGCGTACACTTACACACCAAAATCAGACGTTGATTTGCATTTGGTAGTAGATTTGCCGCAAGCAGATGCTAGCGAAGTATATCGCGAGTTGTTTGATGCCAAGAAGTTTCAGTACAACGAACAGCACAACATCAGCATTGGCGGATACCCTGTAGAACTGTATGTGCAGGATGCCAACAAGAAGCACATTAGCCAAGGCATTTACAGTGTGCTAAACAATGCATGGATTGACGTTCCCAAACGCAAAGATGCTGGTGTAGACGATATATCCACACGCAGCAAGTACGAAGATTTGGCCAGTCGTATTGACGCTGCTATCGAATCTGACAACTACGAAAGCATGGCCAATTTGATGAACAAAATCAAGACCATGCGTCAAACTGGATTAGATCAACACGGCGAGTTTGGTCCTGATAATCTAGCATTCAAAATGCTGCGCAATCAAGGTGCTATAGAACGTTTGGTCAATGCAAGAACTGCTGCCAAGGATCGTGAACTGAGTCTTCGAGAGCGTGAAAAAGTCAAGCAACGAGTACATTACGGATTTGCAACAGAAGATGCCGGAGCAACTTGGGACGGCGTAAGTGCTACTACACAGCAGTTTTTGAACGAAAAGCCACAGCCAACTGAGTCCGAGATAGTGTCTTCCTTTGTTGAATACTGTGTACAGCAACTGGGCATACAACAACACCCCGAAGTAAAGTTTAAAAAAGATCCGCAATGGAGTGCTCGTAACAAAACGTTTGGACGCTACAGTCCGGATCAAAATTTGCTCGAAGTAAGTTTGGCTGACCGTCATGTGATGGATATATTGCGCACAGTTGCGCACGAGCTTACACACACTAGACAACACGAAGTAGAAGATGTGCCCAATGGTGCTGGCAAAACTGGCAGCCGATGGGAAAATGAAGCAAATGCTCGCGCTGGTGTGTTGATGCGTGACTATGCTCAACAGCATCCAGAGTTCTTTGAAGCTGGCGAGATTGATGAAGGCATCAAAGACAAGATAGCCGGAGCTGCACTGGCAGCATGTGTTGCAGGCACCGCTGGATGTGCCACAACTGAACCGTTCAACAAAGGTGCTGAAGCTGTCAAGGCTGCTGTGCGCACAAGTCAAATATCCAAAGACGATCTAAAGTATGGAGCACAGCAAGGACTCACGAACATCCTTCGTCGTGCTGCCAGCGCCAATGAAAGTTCCGGTTACATCCCTACAAAGAAACAGGCCAAAGATCCACGTTTTGCGATGGCACTGACCCGAGATGTACAACCTGGTGCCATTGGCAAAGAAGCAAACAAACTAAATTTAAAAACCGACAGTCAAGGACAGCCTGAATTGTTGATGAAAAACTTAGCCAATGCACTGCGTGAATTCAAAGAAGGCAAACCCTTAGACAAGTTAAAAATTAAAGAAAGCAATGAACAATTGGCTGAAGAAGATGTATTTGAAGTCAGCATGCGGCCCAGCATGTTGCGTCAAGCAGCAGCCAACATCAATGCTCGAGCAGGCATGGAATTTGAAATGATTGTGCCTAATGCAAAAACCGATGAAGATGAAGATGATTTTGGAGAACCAGACTACGATGAAGATCAACGTAGCCGTAGCTGGGGTACGATTGAAGAATTCTTTTTAGCTGGTGATGGTGTTAACGGCCGCAGTGATGTAGAACGTGCGCTTGAAGGACTACAGGAAGAATTCTTCGAATGGGCAGACGAAAAAACTCGTGAAAGTTTCGACAGTGAAGCCAATGACGTAGTTACCCAATGGGTCATTGATAATGTGTCAGATGAGGATATTCTGGACTACGGCGAGTATGATGACAAGGATCGTGAAAAGTTTGCAGAAGATTCTGAATTCCGCAACAAAGTAATCAAGGATTACGTAGATAACGCCATTGAAAAACAAACCAGCGACTACGACAGCGCCAGAGAAGAATACATGGATGAAATGCGCGGCGACTATGATGAGAGCAGCTGGTTACAACGCACATATCCTCGCATGACCGATATTGAAAATGGGTTTAGCCTAAATTGGCCCTACTACTCATATGGTAATGATGGTAGTGAGACTGATATTGACACAGTGGCCAGCTCATTTGAAGATGCCATTAGCAAACCAGTCACTGCTAGTAGCAGTTATCACAGTGCCAAGCGCAATGACACTGACTATATTGTAGAACCTGACAGCAGCTTAGAAGCCGACGACGGCGATGCTGGCTTAGAATTTATCAGCCCACCAATGCCGGTAGATGAAATGTTCTCAGACATGGACAAGATTGTCAAGTGGGCAAACAGTTATGGCTGCTATACAAACAGCAGCACTGGTTTGCACATGAACATCAGCGTACCCGGCATGTCAACTGCCAAGTTGGATTTTGTTAAACTGGCACTGCTGATGGGCGACGAATATGTGTTGGAAAAATTTGGACGTGAAAGCAACACTTACGCCAAGAGCGCAATGCAGATTGTACGTGATCGTGTTAGCACACGCCCAGAAGATGCCGAAGCAATGTTGAATCAAATGAAAGAGCATTTGGGCGCTCTTGCTACTAAAATTATTCACTCAGGTGAAACCAGCAAGTACACCAGCATCAACACCAAGGACGGTTATGTTGAATTCCGTTCACCCGGCGGCGACTGGTTATCGTCTTACAACCAAGACAAAGGCAATATTGAAAATACAATGTTGCGTTTTGTTGTGGCATTGGATGCTGCGATGGATCCTGCCAAGTATCGTAAAGAATACTTAACAAAGTTATACAAGTTGCTGGCACCAAAAGGTGGGACAGATACACTGGCATACTTTGCCAAGTTTGCTGCCGGTGAGTTACCACGGAGTGCACTAAAGAGTTTCGTTCGTCAAGCACAATTAGAACGCAACGTTAAAAAAGGTGTTGCGCCCGCTGCATCAACAGTAAATGAACCACGCCCGGCAGGCGATGCAGTCAGTGTACAGTATGAAATGTTCAATAGAGAGTCAGGCGAAATAATGCGTAGATATTGGGCAGCTAATGATGACATGGCTTTAGAGATAGGCAAGCGATACCGTGAACAGGCAATGACAGAGCGTGGCTTAGAACGTAGTAGTATTGGATTACGTGCTGTCCCAACTAATCAGCAATCAGCACCTGTTCCAGGAAGTACACTGGACCGTCAACAGCAACGTGACGCGCAAACCCCGCAACAATCACCATTGGGTGAGTTCTCTGGCACATGGGTAGTTAAAGATGCTAACGACCGAGAGATATATAGATTCAGTGGCGTAGGAAATCGACAAGATGATGCTAACCGTATAGCAATGGCATGGCTAAGACAGAATTCCAGCAACTTCCAAGATGGAATTGAAGTAGTGCCTTTGATGAGATGAGATAATATAATGAGAGCTGAAGAATTTATAACAGAGAAGCGGAGTGCAAAATACAAGCGTTCCATCAACTGCAACAGTCCCAAAGGTTTTAGTCAAAAGGCACATTGTGCTGGATCCAACGAAGACATAGAAGAAAACTTTGCTGACAATAAAGTAAAAGGCAAGAGTCGTCCTGGGCGTGTCAAAAAATCAGGTGCCAGTTGCAACGGCAGTGTGACTGACTTGCGCAAACGTGCTAAAAATGCCAGTGGCGAAAAAGCCAAAATGTACCATTGGTGTGCCAACATGAAAGGTGGAAAAAAATGAGAGCAAAAGAATTTTTTACAGAATCGCTAAATGTATTATCTCAATGGGAAAATGACGAACCAGTGAGTTATGTAAAACATCTTACAAAATTTTTCGGAAAGCCTGATGAGTTGACTTATAAAAGAGCTGTTTGGTATAACAAAGATGGATTTAAGAAGATCGAAGTACTAGATGAATTTATATTACATACATCTCCAATACCACATTACGATTATGTTTATTCATATGTTGACATGAGAGTTCCCCATGAGCTAGCAGATGACCTCGCAAGAAGTAGTGAAAGCATTTTGATAGATCACCTTAAAGGCGAAGTAGGCGGACGCTGTGCCACATTGACTGCCAATGCAGTAACAATACAATATGTTATTGATGTGGTAGAAGGCAACGTTAAGCCATCAAAACTAGAATACGAAAAACGTATTAAATCAATGCATAAAATATTTGATGCTGGAGAACAGTTTGAATTAGAATGGTGGCCCGACATAACTGATGATGCATCTCCCGACAACGAATATTACGCAGAAGAATAGTACACTATGAACGACAGCGCTGAAGATCATGTTTGGCAAACTATTGACCCAGATCTAATCTGGGTAATGGACAAGTTAATTGTAAGTAGAAAATTAGGATATAACTGTGGCCCGGTTGGACTCAATGTTCCGCATCCGGGCTTTTATATTGTCCGTCCCTGTGTCAATATGCTAGGATTAGGATTAGGTGCAACAAAGAAGTGGCTTGAAAAAGACACTTGCAATTTGCCCTACGGTTACTTCTGGTGTGAGTGGTTTGAAGGTAGACATCTCAGCGTAGACTACTTCTACGGCAAGCAAGAATTATGTGTAGAAGGACAAAAGAGTGCTGATACATTTACTCATTGGGACCACTGGACTCGAACAGATGACGTTATTCCTTTTCCCAAGATGCTGCACTCTATATCTCACCCACACAAATGGATCAACTGTGAGTTCATAGGTGGCAAACTGATTGAAGTACATCTTAGACGTAACGAAGACTTCAACGAACACACTGAACATTTTATCCCAGTCTGGAAAGTGCAAGATACCACTCCGCCCGCGGGCTACACCTATCGCGACTATCCTGATGTACATGGAAGAATTGGTGCTTTTGTAAAATAAAACACATAAATATCAGTATGAAGACAACTGCACCGGGAACAAGACAATGACAATCCCAACTAACAAATTAGTCAAGATGCAAGAAGACCTGGCCAAGGACTTGGTTGAGTTTGAAAATTTAACGTACCTCAAGGGCAAGGATCTTAAGAATATAGAAGATGCATATGAGTCAGTATGGAATGTACTAAGCAATATCAACAAAGAGGACAAGACGTGATATCAACTAATTTTGTTAGCGAGTTGGAGCAAATTAAAAAACTTGCTGGAATAAACGAATTCAAAGGGTTGACTCCGTACGACGGCAGTAACATAAGTGTCACAGGCAATGAAAAGGGCAAACTGATGAAGAAACACAACATACAACCGGGAACAGACGCTTGGTTTAAGTTATGGTTCAGCAGGCCTTATTTGACTGGAGAACACCCAATATGAGAGCAACAGATTTAGTCAGTGAATACGCAGCCAGAGGCAAAGTGGGCACCAGCGGCCCTATTAGACTAGGCAACTTGTATAAGGATGACTGGCCAGTGGTCAAAACTCCCATCAGTCATTTATACGAAGTACGTATTGACAACAACAGCAAAAATTATCCAGAGTATTACTTTTACAACAAAGAAACAGGCGCATGTGTTGGCCAGTTTGCACTAGATACATTATCGGATGCCGCAGACCATGCTTCAGCTGTTGTCAAACCAGGCGTTATGATCGTTAACCCACACATTACACTAGCACCTGAAGTACAAGGCAAAGGTCTAGGCTTGCTGATCTATCGCACTTTCCTAGCAGACGGTAATAGAGTGTTTGCCACTTACGGCCACTCTACAGGCGCAGGCGCATTATGGAATAAGGTTGCCACAGGTGATATCATCAGCGTGTTGTACAGTGCTGATACAAAGAAGGTTGTTGACCCAACCAGTAAAGAAAGCCAATATGCTGTTCGTATCCTAGGACACAAGAATAAGTTTAGTTTAGAAGCAAAGTTGTCGGTACAACTAGCAAGCAAGCAAGGACAAAATGTTTGGGAGCAAGATGAGTTAGATGAAGGCTGGAAAGAGTGGTTAGCAGGCGGTGCATTGGCACTGGGTGCAATGGGCGCCCAAGCAGCTACTATTGTAAGTCAAGTTGTTAACCCAGGCGACACTGTGTATAGTATTGCCAGACAGAACAATGTCCCTGCGGCTGTACTTTACAAACTAAATGGGTTCAACAACAGCACAAAATTAACTCCGGGGCAGCAAATCAAAGTGCCTGATGTTTACACTAAAGATGCAACACCCACCGCAAAAGCACCAGTAGCTGCACCGGCAATTGCAAAAAAAGTACAAAGATCACACCCCAAGCTCGCGGCAAAAACACAACCCAATGCAGGCAAAGTAGCGCCTATTACTAATAATAGAGCAGAACAGTTACTAATGAATACTGCTAGACGTAGTGGTATTACCGGAACAGAATTGGCAGCCTTTATGGCACAGATGGCACACGAGTCGCATGACTTTAAAACTATGGTAGAGTACGGTGGCAGTTTAGACTTCCGAAAGTATGATCCTAAATATGCTCCTAAGAAAGCTAAGATATTGGGCAATACCAAAGCAGGTGATGGCGCAAGGTACAAAGGCAGAGGCTTTATACAAATCACAGGAAGATATAACTACGGTATTGCTAGCAAAGCCATTGGTATTGATTTGGTCAAGAATCCAAAGTTAGCAGAAAATCCAGCAATTGCGGCAAAAATTGCAGTATGGTACTGGAAACTTCGTGTACAACCAAATGTAACTAATTTCAATGACGTTGAAGCAGTTACTAAACCAATCAACCCAGGCATGCGTGGGTTAGAAGATCGTAAAGAAAACTTTGCTGATTACATAACTGCGATGTCCACAGTAGATAAAGCAGTATAAAGTTAAAGAACATAAATATTTGTATGAGAATAAATGACATCATTAATGAAGAAAAAACACGACTAGATCCCAAATGCTGGACTGGTAAAAAAATTGGTAACCCTAAAACCAAAGTCAAGGGCGGCGTTCGTGTCAACAACTGTGTGCCTGTTGAAGAACAAGAGACTGGCAACGTAGATAATGCCAATAGTCGACAATCACAATCACAAGCAGCAGATGCAGCACGCAACGCAGAAACTGTTAGAATGTCACAGCAAGATGCCGCAGCAGGTGGCATAGCAGAACAAACATACAATGATGAATGTCCACAGTGTCAACATGATCTAGCCGAAGCAACACAACGTTTGGATCCTAAATGCTGGACAGGGTATCGCAAAGACGGTACCAAAATGAAAGACGGTGTACGTGTAAACAATTGTGTCAAAGTAAGTGAAGACGAATACACTTACGAAGGCAAAATTAGCATGCTGTATGATGATGAACAGTTGGACGAAGCCGAATACCAAGGACGCAAAGTTTCACTAGGCAAGCCAATGCAAGGCGATGTTAAAAAGTTCAAAGTCTATGTAAAGAATGAAAAGGGTAACGTAGTCAAAGTTAACTTTGGTGATCCCAATATGCGTATTAAAAAATCAAACCCAGCACGTCGCAAGAGTTTCCGTGCAAGACACAATTGTGCAAATCCAGGTCCTCGTCACAAGGCAAGATATTGGAGTTGCCGTAAGTGGTAAAAATTAAAACGGTCACAGCAGATTAAACCAAAAGAAAACCCGGATTCCGGGCTTAGTCTGTTATATTATTATTTACTAAAAAATTCTTCTGTGATATCATCACCAATACTCATACAGATGGCAGCTAGATGGTGTGGGCCAAAGTTGCTGGCAGCTTTCAAGTAAGGATACGCTATCCATTCATTACAGAACCAATGAGTGCTGTTTTCCTTGCCAGGCAATATCGTTGCTAGTGCTCCGTGTAAGTCATACGGTAAGCCTTTAGTCCTAGCAAGAAATTCCACCGAGTCTTTCAACTTCCATTGTGGAACATTAGCAACAATCCAGTGAGCAGGATTTAGTGTTACTCGTTTATCACGTACACCTTTATCACGTAAACTGCTGCTAGCAATAGTAACCGAACCATCTTTGTGCTCAGCATGTATTGCTTCACAATGCGTTACATTGCTATACGGACCTTTCTGTCCCAACTTAGTAATCCAACACCCTGCTTGGACTAGTAAAGTATCCGATGAATGATCACCGATATAGAATGCTATTTTCATGCGAAGTACAACTTTCTTAATGCAGCATGTTCGGACTCTGCAACCGGAGTAGTTAATATACTAGTAATCACTTCATTGGTGACAGCGCCAACTACGCTTCCTGTATATGCTAGCGCTTCTGCAACATCAACACGTTTGAGGTCAACCCACTTGCGATCAAGGTCACCAATCCGGGTGGTACCGTCGTCAAAGTTGCGTCTTGATGTGAAAAAATCTTGCGTAAAAGCCATTTTTTTAATTGTCCTATTATGCTTGCAGTATATTTAGTTTAACCAAGCAGCTGGCATCCTGCTAAATAAAACATATGAAAGCTAAAGAAATCACTGGTGGAGCAAAACAATGGACTGCAAAGATCCGTATTGAAAACCCACGGTATGTTTCTTTGGTTGATGTAACAACATGGGCTCCCAACATAACAGTGGCCCGCAATATCTTTAAAGCCCAATACAATATCCAAGACTGGCACATAGGTTCTATCAAACAGGTTCAATAAACTGTAACTAAATACAAGCATGAAACAATTTGTTCGTGTGTTGTGTAATGTAGACTGTACGTGGTCAGGGGAACCACCTGTATACCGTGTATACGTTGATGATGAACTGTTTGCTGAACGCACTTGGGTCTGGACCGACCGATATCTTGAAGAGATGTTTCAAATTGAAGCCGAACCCGGTGAATACACTATAACTTACGAACTGGTCAATGCAGCCACAGCAACTTTGCATATCAATACCATGCGTGTTGACCACGGCTCAGGTCAAATCAAAGACAACGTGTTGAGGATTACCAAATGAGAGCACACGAATTCATCAAAGAAAATGCATCAGCAGGCGCAACAAGTTCCGGCTCTGTTGCCACTGTGGCTGCGCCAATGGGCATGCTTTCAAGAACAGGCGGCAGCTTGTTTACTAGTAAATACACAACGGATGCAACACCAAACACTCCGAGTTATATGAAAAAAGGAAAAAAACGTCGTGCTAACTGATCAATTAAAAACCTTGCTTGCAAGCCAATTTGCTTACTATTTAAAGGCTCACTACTTTCATTGGAACGTAGAAGGTTCTGACTTTGCACAACTACACAACTTTTTTGCTGAAATATACGAAGATGCATACAGCGCTGTGGATCCACTTGCTGAGTATATCCGTAGCATGGACGAATACGCACCGGGTAGTTTGAGCCGATTTGCTGAATTATCTATAATACCAGACCAAACAAAAGTACCACGTGCCAAACTGATGATCCAAGAATTGTTGGCAGACAGTCAAACACTGGTTGACTTATTGAACAGTTGCTTTGCCGACGCCGAAGCAGAAAACAAACAAGATATTGCCAACTTTATGGCTGAACGATTGAGTCAGCAAAACAAGTACGCTTGGCAATTGAGAAGTTTTTTAAAGGACGTTAGGGAATAACATGGACGAAATCTACACTATAATGCAACGCCTGGCGTTGATCGAAGGAAATCTTACTCCTGTTGATGTCAAGAAAGGCCTGAACACTCAACAAAAGTCTGTGCCGCAAATGCCGGCATTGTATAAAATGCCCAACCAAGGCCCTGTGCTCGGCGGCGACCTTGACAAAAAAACGCCTGGTTCCAAGTACATGGTTGGCTCTGATGAAAGTGCTGAACAACAAGAAGAGATGCTTGAAGAAGAAGTCACAAGCGAAGACCGATTGGACAAGGTTAAAAAATCCTTTGCCGAATATCTTGACAACATTGCCGACGAAAAGAAAGATACAGACTTGAAGGACAAAGTCAAAGGCGACACCGATATCAAAGAAAAGAACACCAAAGACGCCAGTATTATATCCAAGCAGATTACGGCTGTTGCTGAAAATCCCACAGAAGAAGATCCAGTTGTGCAAATGCCGACTGCTCCGGTTCAAGAACCAGTGTATAATGAGTCGGCACCTGTAAAAACAATTGCATTAGAAGACGGGCGTGCATGTGAAATTTACGGTGACGAGCGTCGTGGTTTTGAAATCCGTCACAACGGACGTTCAATGAAATCACGTTTTAAAAATTTAGACCAGGCACAAATGGCATTGGAAATGTATGTTGCCCGTCACAAGCAACAAGACGACACTGCTGATTATATTGAGGAAGCATAATGAATTTAAACGAGTTGTACAACGAAAATAAAAATCCATTCCAGGATGTGGTTGACAAAATTGCAGCAAAAGAAAAGCAAGCTGATGACGAACATGCCAACGGTCTGAAAGACATTGCTAATAAATTTCAAAGTGCTGAAAAGAAAAGCAGTGAAGAATTCAGTAAGAAACTGCGTGCAGACGAAGCAACAGATACACATTGCTCAGACAAATGCTGCGGCAGTGATGTAAAGGCCAAAGACTGCAACTGCCCACCAACATGTAAGCATTGTAACTGCAACGCAATTGTGTCAGAAACACAACTACCGCAGCAAGGTGTAGCAGAGGGCTCTGCACAAAATACACCACAACAAGCAAAAGTCCGTGCAGCAATAGTAGCGGGTATGAAGTCATCTGATGAGTTTAATGCTGCGAAAGTAGCCGCAGCTGGCGTAGCAAGAGACAAAAGCG
>Ga0209702_10003049_pt1 | contig 27477 bp, 30 predicted proteins | sample FRY01_FD_187210 | JGI IMG/M metagenome (GOLD analysis project Ga0209702, IMG submission 187210) | Freshwater microbial communities from Lake Fryxell liftoff mats and glacier meltwater in Antarctica - FRY-01 (SPAdes) (version 2) | ecosystem: Environmental > Aquatic > Freshwater > Ice > Glacier... | reverse complement strand
AAAGCGGCGCAATCGTACGCCACTCAAACTCACTCAAATCATACCGGCTCATAACAAGACTCCCTTCCAGAAGCCTTGAATCATCCCTAAGCCAATTTGGGAATCCTGTTTATGAGTTCACGGCCTAAATTAGCGCTAGCTATAGTTGGCAGCTTTCATTGTGCTGCAAGCAGCTCATTAAATCTGACGCTTCCGAAATCTCGGCTATTGTTTATAAAATAAAATTTATGAGAGTACTCTAGGAAGTTGTCGACGAAGACAATCAATTCAGACGCTTGAAAAAAATGGATATGTTCTTAATAAATGCTATGCAGTGTTAGAAGTTCGTTAGCCATGTTTTATTATAAGAAATTTTCAAATTGTAACAGGTAAATATAGATATATTTCATTATCTTGGCATAATATTTAATTATTCGGCTATTAACCAAGAATGCTTCCTAGTTGAAGTGCCACAGACATGTCGCCATTAATTTTTATTTTTCCCATCATAAATGACATTGTTGGCGTCTGTTTTCCATTTGCTATTTCCTTGAAATCATGAAGTGACAGATGAATAGTGCAGTCGCTAAGGCCGTCAATATTGTCTACGACCGCTGGAGAAATGGTATCATCAATACGCACAAGGCCATCAGTGCCAAAATCAAATTTCACTGATCTACCGAATCCGCCTCCAGAGCCGATACGTCTCTGCAATTCCTCGGTTACTGATTGGAGACTCATTATATCATTCCTCCATAGAACGTGGCGCAAAAAAAGGGCCGCCTTTCGGCGACCCTTTCTACACTTTGTGCTCCTTCTGTCGAGATTACTCGGCAGCAGGTGCAGTTTCTTCAACTGGTGTAGCTCCAACCGCAGCATCGTCCATCGCAGCAGCTTCTTCAACCGGAGCGGCTTCTACAGCAGCTTCCGGAGCGGCTTGCTCTACTGTCACTTCAGCGGTGGCTTCTGGAGCCTTTTCACCGCAAGCAACCACGATAAATGCAGCGCCAGCAACCAAAGCGCTAACCTTAAGCTTAGAAATGATATCAGCCATATTCAGTTCCTCGAGAGATTTCCCAGCCAGCGTAACATTACGCAGGTCATGAGAGGTGTTGGATCGGTTCGCCCAAATCCCCCAGCCTGGGTAGGATATTAGCAGATTATGCGCAGCTCTCAAGAGGGCGTAGCTAAATAACCCTATATTCTCGATAAATTGATTGGTGGACGCGGCAGAGTGCTTGCGCTTATTTTGAAACAAGGCTTTCAAGCATAGATTCAGCATGACGACGCAACGCTTGATCAAAATCTCTCATTTTAGTGCTATGACCAAGCTGTCTCAGACTTGTGACAGGCTCTAAAAGCCCACACGGTTGAATTCCCTGGTAATTTTCGAGGTCAGGGTCAATGTTAACGGATATTCCGTGGTAGCTAACCCAGCGTCGGACACGTACACCGATAGCTGCAATTTTTGCCATTCCAGCTTGCGTCTCCACCCAAACGCCAACCTTGCCGGGAATGATCTCCGCTTCGACACCAAAGTCATTTAAAGCGAGCATGACCCATTTTTCCAGCGCCGCGACAAAGCGGCGCAGATCCCGGCCGCGCTCAGCAAGGTTCAGCATAACATAGGCAATGCGTTGCCCTGGGCCATGATAGGTATACCGACCACCGCGCCCTGTCTGGAAAACTGGGAGCCGCTCGGGATCTAGCAATTCATCCAAGCGCGCGCTGGTTCCAGCCGTATAAAGTGGCGGATGTTGCAATAGCCAAAATAACTCATCCGCGCGTCCCTCATAGATCGCTGTAGCGCGCGCCTCCATCTCTGCCAAAACCTGGGGAAAATCTGAAAGACCAGGCGATATACGCCATGCAGGAAAGCTACTCATAATCGTTTTTAAGAAAGCAATGTCTTGAGTGGCACCTCGGTGTCAGACAACCGCTCTGGCGCAACTTCCGCCCCGCGTTCAACCAAAGCTTTTCCTTGCACATAATCCTTCACCATATTCACACAATCCAGCGCTACAATTTTTTTCGCTTTCATATATATCAGGCTGAAGGCCCCTGTTTCAGGCGAGCCTCTTAGAACCTTCGTATCATACCCGATATTCAAACCAACAGTCTGCAATCGGAGATCATATTGGTTCGACCAGAACCAAGGCACTGCCCGATAAGGCGCAGAGTGATCGGTGATCAGTTTTGCCGCAGTCGTGGCCATGTCATTTGCGTTTTGAACAGATTCGAGCCTGATTACAGCGCCGCCCGCAAAGACATTCGCATGGGCCGCGCAATCCCCAATCGCAATCACATCAATAAGCGTCGTGCGGCAATAATCGTCCACCAACACGCCACCGGCCGCCCCTTCTGCCCCAACCGCTAGAAGCGGCGTAACCTCAGGCACAATACCGATCCCCACAATGACAAGATCCGTCGCCAAGGTCTCGCCGCTTTCCAGCACCACGGCGCAAACACGTCCATCCCGCCCCTCAAGTCCCACCACATTAACCCCGGTGCGTATATTTACCCCGGCCGCCCTATGCACATCGGCATAAAAGTCCCCGATCTCCGGTCCCGTAACCCGCGCCAACAGTCGCGGCATGGCCTCAAGCACGGTTACCGAAAACCCGCGCTTGATCAAAACAGCGGCGGTCTCAAGCCCAATATACCCGCCACCAATAATGGCGATGTCCCGCGCGCCTTCAAGTTCGGCTTGCAGCGCGAGCACATGAGCATGGGTTCGCACGGAATGCAGCCCTTTCAAGCCGGCGCCAGGGCAACTCAGTCGCCTCGCCGCACCGCCAGCCGCCCAGATAAGCTTTCCATAGCCGAAGCTCACGCCCTTTGCATCGGTCAGCCGATGAACTTCAACATCTACCGACTCCACGCGATGTCCGGATACGATAGTCACAGCCTTGTCCGACCAGAAATCAGCCGGCCGGATCAGCATCCGGTCAAAGCTCTTCTCTCCAGCCAGAAAGTCCTTGGACAAAGGCGGGCGTTCATACGGCAGTTCCGGCTCCTCCCCGATCATCCCGATGGTGCCTGAAAACCCCTGCTGCCTCAGCGCGATTGCCGCCTGCGCGCCGCCATGGCCGGTCCCCACAATCGCCACATCAAACTGCTGCATAAACGCTCTCCCCGGTGCGGCCTCTCAGACCTAGCATGCCTGCTAAGACGCCGCTGCGAGTCCCGCAAGCTTCCCATGAACCGCCAGCCCTGCCAAAAGCGCCATATGGACCTTACCACCCTCCCTGATTCAGCTGCCTATGGCCAACTTGCAGCGCGCAGTCCGCTTGTCCGCCGCCTGCTCGCCTGCAACCCGTCCCCTTTCACCTACACGGGCACCGGCACGTTTGTTATCGGCTATGGTCAGGTCGCCGTGATCGATCCCGGCCCCGCAGATTTCCCGCACGTAAAGTCGCTGATCGAAGGCCTTGCCGGCGAAACCGTCACCCACATCCTCGTCACCCACACCCACCTAGATCATAGCCCCGCCGCCGCAGCGATACAGGCCGCCACCGGCGCCCCCATCATCGGCTGCGCAGCCCTAACCCTCTGTGATGAAGGCCCCCGCGCCGATGCCGGATTCGATCCGCTCTATAAGCCCGATCAGGTCATGACCGATGGCGACACAGTAAGCGGCCCGGGCTGGACACTTACCGCCGTCGCTACCCCCGGCCACACTTCCAATCACCTCTGCTTCGCGCTCCCAGAAGAAAAAGCGCTCTTCACCGGCGACCATGTCATGGGCTGGTCCACCACAGTCGTCGCCCCGCCCGATGGCAATATGGCAGACTATATAGCCAGCCTCAAAAAGCTGCTCGATCGTGATGACGAGATCTACCATCCCACCCATGGTGACGCCATCACTGACCCGAGGCGCTTCGTGCGCGGGCTCATCACCCACCGCAAACAGCGTGAAACCCAAATCCTGAAACACCTCGCCATAGGTCCTCACAGCATCCCCGCCATGGTCGCGCAGATGTATGCCGGCATCAATCCCCGCCTCCACAGCGCCGCCGGCCTCTCCGTGCTGGCTCACCTCTTGGATCTTCAGACGCGCGGGCAGGTGCAGCCCAGCGCCAATCAATGGGCACTCACATGATACGCATCCTTCTCGGTCTCGCCTTAGGTGCTGGCCTTGTCATCGCCGGCCTTAATTTCGCATCAGACCGGATGCCCTCATGGCTCGGCGGTCGCAGCGCCCCTCTCAGCATCGCCGCCACCTCGCTGGAATCCGTGCAGCGGCAATCCCGCCTCATTGTCCTCACCGCGCAGTTCATATCCGTCATCACCTCGCGTGAGGAGCGGCTCGGCGGGCTGATTTCAGCCAACAAGACGTTAATTATTCCCGGCACCATTCGCTATGAGCTTGATCTCTCTACGCTGCAGGTAAAGACCATGCGCTGGGATGTGCCAAGCCGCACGCTTACCATCTACGCGCCGCGCCCCCGCCCCGCCGGCCCTGAGTTAAACCTCGCCGCCACCCGCGAATACAAGAACGGCGCACTGCTACTGGCGCTCACCGATGCCGAAGCCCGGCTCGATGCCGCCAATCGCGACGCCGTGGTGGCAGACATGCGCGTCCAGGCCCAGGCCCCTGCCATCGCACGCCTCGCCGATGAAGCCGCAAGAGACGCGGTGCAGCGGATGTTCTTGCTGCCGCTGCTAGCCGCCGGCCATGAAGATGCACGGGTAAAGGTGACATTCGCAGGCCCACCCTCTACATCAACTTCACCCCCCACAAAGCAGGATTAACCCGCGCCCATGGACGCCCGCCTCAACCCGCTCGGCACCGCCAGCACCCTCCCCACCGACCTCAAGGCCGAGATCAAACGTCTCGCCAAAGAGCGCAACGCCGTCATTCTTGCGCATTATTATCAAGACCCTGAAATCCAGGACCTCGCTGATTTCGTTGGCGACAGCCTTGATCTTAGCCGTAAAGCCGCCGCCACCGATGCCGATGTCATCGCCTTTTGCGGCGTAAAATTCATGGCCGAAGTCGCCAAAATCCTTAGCCCGCAGAAAACCGTGGTCCTCCCCGATCTAAAAGCCGGGTGCAGCCTAGAAGACTCTTGCCCGCCAGAACAATTCGCCGCCTTCCGCCGCGCCCACCCGGATCATATCAGTCTCACCTACATCAACTGCTCAGCCGCGGTAAAAGCCGAGAGTGACATTATCGTCACCTCATCGTCGGCTGAAAAAATCATCAACCAGCTCCCCGCAGACCAGAAAATCCTGTTCGCCCCTGACAAACACTTGGGCGCATGGCTCAACCGAAAAACCGGCCGCAACATGCTGCTTTGGGACGGTAGCTGCATTGTCCACGAACGATTCTCGGTCACCGAGCTGCTCAAGCTCAAAGCCGAGCACCCCGCAGCACCTGTCCTGGCGCATCCGGAATGCCCCGCCCCCATCCTCGATCTCGCCCATTATGTCGGCGCAACCTCAGGCATCCTCAACTATGCCCTGAACAGTCCGGAGCCGACCATCATCGTCGCCACAGAACCCAACATAATCCACCAGATGCAATTGAAAGCCCCGCATAAAACCTTCATCGGCGCGCCCGGTGCCGACGGTAATTGCGGCTGCAACATGTGCCCCTATATGGCGCTCAACACGCTCCAGAAACTCTATCTGGCGCTGCGTGACCTCAAGCCAGAAATCACCGTCCCCGAAGACGTCAGACTGAAAGCCAAAATCAGCCTGGACCGGATGCTCGAAATGTCAGCCGCCGTCTCAAACGTGCCGGTGCGGGGTGATTAAGGTGGTGACTGAATTCACCCTCCCCGGCTTCGATCTTCCCGCCTTCATCAGCGCCACCCTGGCCGAAGACTTAGGGCAGGGCGGCGATATAACATCCGCCGTTACAATCCCCGCAGACGCCCAGCTCGCCGCCACCATGGCCAGCCGCGATGCCGTCACCGTCGCCGGCCTGCCGCTCGCCGCCTTATTCTTCCGCGCCCTCGATTCCACCTGCACCCTGGAAATGCTAGCCACAGATGGAGACACAGTCCCCCCCGGCACGCCGCTCATGCGCATCCAAGGCAACGCACGGGCCATCCTGTCCGCAGAGCGCAGCGCGCTAAACACCGTCCAACACCTGACCGGCATCGCCACCCTCACGCGCGAATATGTAAACGCCATCACGGGCACTGGCGTGACCCTGCTGGACACCAGAAAAACCCTGCCCGGTCTGCGCCTCCTCGAAAAATATGCCACCCGCACCGGCGGCGGCACCAACCACCGCCTCCGTCTCGATGACGGTGTCCTCATAAAAGATAATCACATCGCCGTCGCGGGCTCCGTACACGCCGCCGTCGCCGCTGCCAAAGCCGCCGGCCTCAAAGGCATTGTCGTAGAGGTTGATACCCTCGATCAGATCGAACCCGCCTTACAAGCCGGCGCCGACCGCCTGCTGCTGGACAACATGCCGCCCCCCGTCCTGCGTCAAGCCCAAGCCCTCATCGCAGGCCGCATCCCCACCGAAGCCTCAGGCGGCGTAAACCTCCAAACCATTCGCGCCATTGCCGAAACAGGAGTCACCTTCATTAGCGTCGGCCGCCTCACCCAAAGCGCGCCGGCCGCCGATATAGGCCTAGATTTCGCAAGCCCCACATCAAGAATCGCCACATGAACTGGCGCACATCTCTTCAGCAGCTAGGTCTGGATATCCCCGCACAGGTTGATGTCACCGCGGCCTTACTTATGCTCACGATCATCATAGTCATCGCGGTGCTGGGCTGGCTGATAGGCAGCCGTCTCATGCCGCGCGTCTTGGCGGGGCTTCCCGAGTCCATCGGCCACCCAGACTCCCTCGCCGCCCGCCTGCTGAGCAGCGCCGCGCAATATGGCTTCATGATCATCGCGTTCCTCATCGTCCGTCAAACCATAGCTTTCCCGCCGCTCAGCCTCGTCCTCCTTGCCGCCGCCATCGCGCTTGCTGCTGCCACGCTGGCTTCAAGGCTCGTCGCCGCCAGTCGCTTCTCCAGTCCAGCGCTCACCAGCTTCAGCTTTCTAGCGGTCCTCGGCCTCACCGCCATCGCCGCCTTCGGCGGAGCCGCACCGCTCACCTCCCTATTAGATAGCATCGGCTTCAACGCTGGCACCCATCGCATCTCGCTCTTGAGCGCCAGCACTCTGCTAGGCGTCGCCATCGGCCTGTATCTCTTCGCCCAGCTCGCGCTCACCATCTTCAGCAGCCTCATCAGCAGGTCAGCCTCGCTTGATGCTTCGCAACAGCTGCTGGCCACCAAGCTGGTCGGTATCACCATCACCGTCGCCGCCGTCCTCATCGGCATAGATGCCGTTGGCATAGATCTGAAGTCGCTCGCCATCTTCTCCGGCGCGCTCGGTCTCGCCGTCGGTTTCGGCCTGCAGAAAACCCTTGGAAACCTCATCGCCGGCGTCATCTTGCTCATGGACCGCTCCATCAAGCCCGGCGATGTCATTGTCGTGGAAGATACCTTCGGCTGGGTAGACAAGATCGGCGTCCGCGCCGTCTCCATCGTCACTCGTGACGGCAAAGAACATCTCATCCCCAACGAAAAATTGATGACCGAACCGGTCGAAAACTGGTCACACAGCAATAACAAAGTACGCGTGCACATCCCCGTTGGCGTGTCTTACGCCGCCGATCAAGCGCTCGCCCAAAAGCTAATGAAAGAAGCCGCCATCGCCGGCCCCCGCGTCCTGTCAGACCCCGCTCCCAATGTCTGGATGGACGCCTGGGGCAACTCATCAGTAGATTATCAGATCCTCGTCTGGATCACTGATCCAGAGCAAGGCGTCGGCAACGTCCGCTCAGACATACTCAACCGGCTCTGGATATTGTTCAAAGAAAACGGCGTCGAAATTCCGTTCCCGCAGCTAGACGTGCATCTGCGCTCAAATGCTGCCGGTCTGGGCCGCCTTCCAGAGAGCGGCCCCGCAATGTAACAGCTAGCAAGCTACTTCTCGCCAAGCATCCCCAGACGTCATTCAGAGGATTGCCGTCACCGTCATTGTCCAGCATGTCGATGTTACCACCCGCCTGCGCCAGCAATAGATCCAACATGCTCGTCTCGTTCTCCTCTCAAGTTTTAGGAAAACATTCACGCTTCGCCGGATTTAATAGGTCCTGACCCTAGATCTCGCCCTGTAGCATCATCGGCAATCCTGTTTCATGCGCCCGCCTCAACGTAGATAGCGGCACCGAAACGCTGTTCAAAACCAGCCCATCACCCCCCACCGTGCCAATATGAACCGCCCCCTCAATCACCGCGCCGTCCGCCGCTGTCACAAGATACCGCCCCTGATCCTCCCCAAAAGCCGTCGCCGCCGTCAGCGCCCCCTCAACGGTCGCTCCCAGCCCGCCCGCCAGCGCCATCTCCGCCAACGCCGCCACCAGCCCCCCATCCGAAATATCATGCACAGCCGACACTAGCCCGTCCGCAATCAACCCCGCCACAAGCTCGCCATGTCTCCGCTCCGCCGCCAAATCAACGGCCGGCGGCGGGCCGTCTTCGCGCCCCAAAACCTCCCGCAACCAAATAGACTGCCCCAAATGCGACCCCTCACCCCCAATCAGCCAAATCCCCTCACCCTCAGCCTTTAAGCCCATCGTCATCACCCGGCCCCAATCCGCCACAAGCCCCACGCCGCCAATCGCCGGCGTCGGCAAAATCGCCCGCCCGCCCCCCGTCGCTCGGCTCTCATTAAAAAGGCTCACATTCCCGGAAACCACCGGATAATCGAGCGCCAAACAAGCCTCCGAAATCCCCTGAATGCACCCCACCAACTGCCCCATAATCACCGGGTTCTGCGGTGACGCAAAGTTCAAACAATTGGTAATCGCCAGCGGCTTGGCGCCCACGCAAACCAAGTTCCGCCACGTCTCCGCCACCGCCTGCTTGCCGCCCTCCACAGGGTCCGCAAAGCAATAGCGAGGGCTACAATCCGTCGTCATCGCCAGCGCCTTACCGGTCCCATGCACCCGCACCACCGCCGCATCGCCGCCGGGCCGCTGCACCGTATCCGCCCCCACCATATGGTCATACTGCTGCCAAATCCACGCCCGCGAACACAAGTCCGCAGACCCCATTAACCGCAGCAAATCCGCCCCAATATCCGAACTCTCCAGCCCCCCCTCAAGTGCCTCCCGCTTTGGCGTGGCCACCCAGGGCCTGTCATATTTCGGCGCCGCATCCGCCAGCGGCTCCAAAGGAATTTCTCCCACAGTCTCGCCATAAAAAGTCATGGTCAGCATCCCCCCGGCCACAACTTCACCAATAACCGCAAAATCCAGCCCCCATTTCACAAAAATCTCTTCCGCAAACGCCTCCCGCCCCGGCTTCAAAACCATAAGCATCCGCTCCTGGCTCTCCGAAAGCATCATCTCATACGGCGTCATCTGCGCCTCCCGGCACGGCACCCGGTCCAGATCAAGCCGAATCCCCACACCGCCCTTGGATGCCATCTCCACACTGGAAGACGTCAGCCCTGCCGCCCCCATATCCTGAATCGCCACAATCGCATCAGACGCCATCAATTCCAGACACGCCTCAATCAGCAACTTCTCCGTAAATGGATCACCCACCTGCACCGTCGGCCGCTTCTCATCAGAATTCTCATCAAACTCCGCAGACGCCATGGTCGCCCCATGAATCCCGTCCCGCCCGGTCTTCGAGCCCACATAAATCACCGGATTACCAATCCCCGCGGCGGCTGAATAAAAAATCTTGTCCGCCCGCGCCACCCCTACGGTCATCGCATTCACAATGATATTGCCATTATAGCTGGGGTGAAAAATCGTCTCGCCGCCCACCGTCGGCACCCCCACACAATTCCCATACCCGCCAATCCCGGCCACTACGCCCTTCACCAGATGCCGCATCCGAGGCGCGTCAATATCCCCGAAGCGTAGCGCATTCATATTGGCGATGGGCCGCGCCCCCATCGTAAACACATCGCGCAAAATCCCACCCACGCCGGTCGCAGCCCCCTGATAAGGCTCAATAAAGCTCGGATGGTTATGGCTTTCCATCTTGAATATCGCCGCGTCACCGTCGCCAATATCAATCACCCCGGCATTCTCCCCCGGCCCACAAATCACCCAAGGTGCTTTTGTTGGCAGCGTCGCCAAATGCATCCGCGAAGATTTATAAGAGCAATGCTCGGACCACATCACCGAGAAAATCCCCAGCTCCAGCAAATTAGGCAGCCGCCCCATAGAACTGACCACCCGGTCATATTCCTCCGGCGTAAAGCCATGCTCAGCAACAATCTGGGGCGTGATGGTAATGCTCATATCGCGGCTCTAGCCGTTTTGCCGCCGCCGTCCAACTACCCGCTTGGGAAACACACAAAACCCCCCTAAAAGCACCCCTATGCCCCGCACCAGACCCGATGGCCGCAAAACCCAAATAGTCATCGTCGGCGGCGGCGCCGGCGGCCTCGAACTCGTCCGAAACCTCGCCAGCCACTTCAAGTCCCAAGATTTTGACATCATCCTCGTAGACCGCAACACCAGCCATATCTGGAAGCCCCTCCTCCACGAAGTCGCCGCCGGCAGCCTAGACGCGAACCTCGATGAAGTAGGCTACCGCGCCCACGCCTTCCGCTGGGGGTACCGCTATTTTGACGGCACCCTCGAATCAATCGACCGCCAAGCCCAAAACATCACCATCGCCCCCATCCTCGATGATGACGGCAGCGAAGTCATTGGCCGCCATACCATCCGCTATGATTACCTCGTCCTCGCCGTCGGATCCGTCTCCAATGATTTCGGCACGCCCGGCGTCCGAGAACACTGCCTAAGCCTGGACAGCCGCAAAGACGCAGACCGCTTCCGCCGCAAGCTCCTCAACCAATGCCTCGCCGTCTCCCGCCAAGTCACCGCAGACCCCGCCTCAGACGCTCAGGCCCGAATCGCCATCGTAGGCGGCGGCGCCACCGGCGTAGAGCTCTCCGCCGAACTATATTCCGCCGCCACAGCGCTGGGCTATTACGGCCTGGAAGTCTTCGATGAAAAACGCCTGCAAATCACCCTCATCGAAGCCAGTCCCCGCATCCTCCCCGCGCTCCCTGAAAAACTAGCCAAAGCCGCACATGAAGAACTGGAAGCCCTCGGCGTCCGCATCCTCACCAGCACCCGCGTCACCGCCGCCACCGCAGACGGCATCCAGACTGAAAGCGGCGAGTTCATCCCCGCCGCCCTAAAAGTCTGGGCCGCCGGCGTCAAAGGCGCAGATTTCCTCGCCCATATCGGCGGCCTCGAAACCACGCCGGCCAACAAACTCATCGTCCACCCCACCCTCCAAACCAGCCGAGACGACCGCATCTTCGCCATCGGAGACTGCGCACACTTTATTCCCTCAGACGACCCCAAACCCATCCCCCCCCGCGCCCAGGCCGCCCACCAAATGGCCACTACCGCCTATCAAAACCTCCGCGCCCTCATCGCCGGAAACGAACTCAAACCCTTCATCTACAAAGACAATGGCTCCCTCGTCAGCCTCGCGCGCTACACAACAGTAGGCAGCCTCATGGGCAATCTCGTCGGCGGCCGCATGGCCATAGAAGGCCGCCTCGCCCGCCTTGTGTACCTCAGCCTTTACCGGATGCACCTCTTCGCCATCCACGGCTGGCTAAAAGGCCTCTCCCTCCTCCTCATCGGCCACGTAAACCAAGTCGTCCGCCCCCGCCTGAAACTACATTAAGGCCGAAAGCCTTTCTTGCTTTCACGCAAAAAACTCCTCCATCGTCGGTATCCGCGTAAACGCAATCCGCGGCCCTGAAGATCGCCCCGCCCCCGCCCGGTCATGCCCCATCGTCACCGAATCGCGTCCAAAGCGTGTATTCATCCGGTCCATCGCCCGTGACAGCGCCAGCCGCCGCGCCTCGTCTTGCCCGCTGTAGCAAAGCTCGCTTTCAAACAGTGTCATCTGCACCGCATCCGCCGCCGTAAGGTCAGACAGCACAACCCCCACTTGCAACAGCCGCCCCGCAGCAAACGCCGCCACCATCCGCTCCCAAAGCACCTCAAGCGCCGCCAGCAGGGCAGGGGTGTCCATCACCGCCGTAAACTTAATCTCACCCGTCCAGCCGCCCGCCCCCCCGCCCGCCCCCATCTCCCGCTCCGCCTTCACCCGCAGCCCCAGCCGCCCGCAGCGCTTATCCGCGTCCCGAAGCCGCGTCGCCGCCTTCGCCAAAAGCCGCCGCGTCACCAGCCGCGCCGCCGGCAAAGGCCGCTTCATCGGCTCCAACACCTGGCTATGCCCAATTGAACGGCTCACCGTCGGTAGCTCCGGCAGATCACGCCCGCGCAGCAGCCAATGCATCCGCTCGCCCAAAATGCTCCCCCACGCCGTCCGCATCGCCCGCGCATCCAGCGCCAGCAGCCGGTCCATGGTCACAATCCCCGCCCGCGCCAGCCGCGCTTCCATATTCCGCCCCACGCCGGGAATATCGCTCAGCGGCAACGCCAACAGCCGCCGCTCAATATCGCTGGCTTCCAAAATCGTAAGCCCATCCGGCTTCTTCATATCCGCCGCCATCTTCGCCAGCAGCCGATTCGGCGCCACCCCAATCGAAGACGTCAAACAAACCCCCACATTCGCCCTGATCCCCGCCTTAATCCGCCCCGCCAAGGCCCCCACCATGTCCCGCCCGTTCTCGTTGTCCAAAAGCCGGCACGCCACCTCATCAATAGAGCACACCGCAAACACCGGCACATGCCGCCCCACCTCCTCCACAATAAGGTGATGAAACCGCACATATTCCCGGTGCTGCCCCGGCACGATCACCAAATCCCGGCATTTCGCCTTCGCCTCCCAAATCCGCGTGCCCGTCTTTATGCCATAAGCCTTGGCCTCATAGCTCGCCGCAATCGCGCAGGTGCTGTCCGTATCCACCGGCGCCACCACCACCGGCCGCCCCCGCAGCCGCGGATCAAGCTGCTGCTCCACACTCGCAAAATAGCTGTTCAAATCCAGATACAGCCAGCGCAAAGGCAACGAATCGTCCATCGCCTTTTATAACAAAAATAGAACAAAGTAAGAACAAAAAACCCTGCGACACAAACCCGCTTCCCACGCCCCCCCGCCTTTGCCAAAGTCCCCCCATGCAAGGGCCACAGTCATGAAAACCACAGAAGAACCCGCCGCCATCATCGCCATAGACGCAGACGCCCTCGCCGGCCGCCCGTTGCGCTATTACGACATCGCCATGGCCGCCTTCGCCGTCATCCTCATCTGTTCAAACCTCATCGGCGCCGCCAAGCCCGCCCAAATCCAAGCGCCTTTCCTCGGAACCCTAACCTTCGGCGCCGGCATCCTGTTCTTCCCGCTGTCCTATGTGCTGGGAGACGTCCTCACCGAAGTTTATGGCTTCGCCCGCGCCCGCCGCGTCGTCTGGGTTGGCTTTGGCGCATCAATATTCGCCGCCGCCATGAGCTGGTTCATCGTCGCCCTCCCGCCCGCAGACGGGTACACCGGCCAAGCCGCGCTCGCCGAAGTCTTCGGCCAGGTCCCCCGCATCTTCCTCGCCTCCATCCTGGCGTTCTGGGCCGGCGAAATGGCCAATGCCTTCGTCATGGCCCGCATGAAGCTGCTCACAAACGGCAAAATGCTCTGGACCCGCACCATAGGCAGCACCGTAGTAGGGCAGGGGGTAGACAGCCTGATCTTTTACCCGCTCGCCTTCTGGGGCATCTGGGAGCCCAGCCTCGTCCTCAGCGTCATGGTCACCAACTACGCCCTAAAAGTCCTATGGGAAGCCGCGCTAACCCCCGTCACCTACCGCGTCGTGGCATGGTTCAAACAAAAAGAAGGCCTCGATGTCTATGACACCAAGACCGACTTCACCCCCTTCAAAACCAGTATCTAAGCCCCAACCAAAGCCCCCACCAACCCCTCAAACAACCGCCGCCCGTCAGTCCCGCCAAGCGCCGGCTCCATCGCCCGCTCAGGATGCGGCATCATCCCCAAAACATTCCCCCGCGCGTTCACAATGCCCGCAATATCCCGCGCCGAACCATTTACGTTTTCCGCATACCGAAACACCACCCGCCCCTCGCCCTCAAGCGCGTCCAGCGTAGCGTCATCCGCAAAATAATTCCCATCATGATGCGCCACCGGCACCGAAATCCGCTCACCCGCCCCATAAAGGCTCGTAAACATCGTCTGACTGTTCGCCACATCAAGCGCCACATCGCGGCACACAAAATCCAGCCCGGCATTGCGCATCAGCGCGCCCGGCAGCATCCCAGCCTCCGTCAAAATCTGAAACCCATTGCAAATCCCCAGCACCGCCCGCCCCTGTTCAGCCGCCGCCGCCACCGCCCGCATCACCGGCGCCCGCGCGCTCATCGCGCCAGACCGTAAATAATCCCCAAAAGAAAACCCCCCCGGCACTCCAATCAAATCAACCCCAGCCGGCAGCTCAGCATCCCCATGCCAAACCATCACCGGCTTCGCGCCCGTAACCGCCTCAATCGCCACCGCCAAATCCCGGTCACAATTGGAGCCGGGAAACACAATAACCGCCGCCTTCACAGCATCTCCACCCGGTAATTCTCCATCACCGTGTTCGCCAAAAGCTTCCGGCACATCTCATCAATCGCCTCAGCCGATGTCCCCTCCGCCAGCTCCAGCTCAATCACCTTGCCGGCGCGCACATCGCCCACACCCTCAAACCCCAGCCCTCCCAGCGCAGACTGGATAGCGCGGCCCTGCGGGTCCAAAACGCCGTTCTTCAAGGTGATGGTGACACGAGCTTTCATACCCAGCCGCTTAATCTCCGCCGCCACTCACCGCAAGCTCACTTCCCTCTAGATTTCCGATGCTCTTCCAAATCCAGCACAGACGCATCATCCTCCGGTAAAATCCCCAGCCGCCGCGCCACTTCCTGATAGGCCTCCACTTCGCCGCCCAAATCACGCCGAAACCTGTCCTTATCCATCTTCTCGTTGGTCTTCATATCCCAAAGCCGGCAGCCATCCGGCGAAATCTCATCGGCCAGAATCACCCGTGAAAATTCGCCATCAAAAAGCCGCCCAAACTCCAGCTTGAAGTCCACCAGCCGTATCCCCACGCCGGCAAACATCCCGGCCATAAAGTCATTCACCCGAATCGCCATGTCAGCAATATCGTGCATCTCTTCCTGCGCCGCCCAGCCAAACGCCGCGATATGCTCCTCGGTGCACATCGGGTCGCCCAGCGCATCATCCTTATAATAATATTCCAAAATCGTGCGCGGCAGCTGCACGCCTTCCTCAATCCCAAACCGCTTGGAAAGGCTCCCCGCCGCCACATTGCGCACCACCACCTCGATGGGAATAATCTCCACCTGCCGCACCAGCTGCTCACGCATATTCAGCCGCCGGATAAAATGCGTCGGAATCCCGATAGTGCCCAAAAGCGTAAACACATGCTCAGAAATCCGGTTGTTCAGCACGCCCTTGCCGCTGATCGTCCCCTTTTTCTGCGCGTTAAACGCGGTGGCATCATCCTTGAAATACTGGATGATGGTGCCCGGCTCCGGCCCCTCATAAAGAATCTTGGCTTTACCTTCGTAAATCTGCCGCCGCTTGCCCATAGTCGGTCTCCCAAAGCGGCCAGCTGGGCACGCCGGCCAGAATCAAATTACCCCGGCAATGGCCAATGGCGCACCCCGGGGCGGTCACATCCTCATAGCGCGGCGCTTGCAGTCCTGCAATGCCAGCCCTATCTGTCCCAATAGCAACAGGAGCGAACCCCCATGACCAGTTTCGATAACCGAGAAGCCGCTTTCGAAAACCGCTTCGCCCATGATGCCGAAACCCAGTTCCGTATAGCTGCCCGCCGCAACCGCCTCCTCGGAGACTGGGCCGCCGTGAAGCTAGGCCTTAGCGGAGACGAAGCCGCCGCCTACGCCAAATCCATCGTCGCAACCGACCTTGAAGAAGCCGGCTATGAAATCGTCATCCGCAAACTCACCGCCGATCTCGCCCCTGCCGGCATCGATGAAGTCACCATCCGCGCCCAGCTCGCCGAACAAGCCGAAACCGCGCGCCAACAGATCGAAAGCGAATAAGCCATGCCCATGGCCGCCGAAGATATCGAATCAGCCATCCGCGAAGCCCTCCCCGGCGCCGTCATCGAGATCACCGATCTCGCCGGCGACGGTGATCATTACGCCGCCAAAGTCACCGCCCCCCAGTTCACCGGCCTGCCGCGTGTAAAACAACACCAGCTCGTCTATAATGCCCTAGGTGGCCGCATGGGCGGCGTCCTCCACGCCCTAAAACTCACCACAATCCCCGCCTAAAATACCGGCCCAGGAGACCATCATGACCGACACCAACGAAAAAATCGCCAAGCTCGTCACCGATAGCAAGGTGGTCCTGTTCATGAAGGGCACCCCCTTCTTCCCGCAATGCGGCTTCTCCAGTACCGCCATCTCCATCCTGGAGCGCCTCGGCGTCGCGTTCGAAACCGTAGATGTCCTCGCAGATCCCGAAATTCGGAACGGCATCAAAACCTATTCTGAATGGCCCACCATCCCCCAGCTTTACATCGGCGGTGAATTCGTCGGCGGCTCAGACATCATGATGGAAATGTATCAAGACGGTGAACTCGCCGAACTTTTGGAGCAAGCCGGCGCCGCGCCCTCAGCGGCCTGATCCTCCCCAAGAGTGCCAAAACTAAGCATCACCGAAATCTGGCAAGGCATGGCCGATCTCGTAAGAGGTCGGCTAAGCCTGTTCTTCGCCGTCGCCGCGCCCTTCACCCTGCTCGTCGATATGTCGCTCCGCGTCTTCGGCCCCACCCCGCCAAAAACCACCGCAGACTTCACCACCAGTACCCTGTTCTGGCTCGTTCTCCTGCCCGGCCTCATCGCCAGCCTCGCCCAGCTCAGCGTCGCAGGCCTCATCTTGCGCCCCCAAATCACACCGCGTACCGCACTTGCCGCTGCCCTTGTGGTCTGGCCCGTCTATATGGCCGCGCTGATACTATCGTCCTTGCCCTTCTCGGCAGGCTTTGTGCTTCTAACGCTTCTCGGTCTCCCGCCTGCCATCGCTATTTCATTCCCGTTATTGCTGGGCATTTACATTTTCGGCCGGCTTCTTCCCATCGTGGCTGTGGCCATCATGAGCCCAAAGACGAGTCCCCTCGCCATGCTGCGCACCAGCTGGTCACTCACGCAGCCGAACGGCTGGACGCTTGCAGGCTTTATGTTGCCTGCCATTCTCGGCATCATCGGCCTCAGCCTCATCGCAGGCGGCGTAGGTAGCGCATTAGGAACGGTCTTCACCATCTTGGGCTTCGCAGAAGTCAGCCGATTCGCAGCCGGGCTTATCCCCGCCATCGCCAGCACCTTCGTCGCCATCGGCAGCGCCGCGATCGCCAGCCTGCTCTACAAAAAGCTGTCCTAGCTCAGTCCCCCCTCAGTCCCATCGCGCCAACGGCGGCAAGCTCATCAAAATCGCATCAATATTCCCGCCGGTCTTCAGCCCAAACACCGTCCCCCGGTCATGCACAAGGTTAAATTCGGCATAAAGCCCCCGGTAGCGAAGCTGCGCCAGCCTTTGCTCTTCGGTATAAGGCAGATGCATCTTCTCGCGCACTAGCTGCGGATAAATATCAACAAACGTCCGCCCCACATCCTGCGTAAACGCAAAATCCCTGTCCCAGTCGCCGCTTTCCAAATGGTCATAAAAAATCCCGCCCACGCCCCGATGGCGACCTCGGTGCGGCACCCAGAAATACTCGTCGGCCCATTTCTTATAGGCTGTAAAATGCGCCGGATCATGCTTGTCGCACATCGCCTTCAAGGCTGCATGAAAGGCCGCCGTCTGCGCGTCGTCAGGCAGTGCCGGGTTCAAATCCGTGCCCCCGCCAAACCAGCGCTTCGTGGTCACCAAAAACCGCGTGTTCAAATGTACCGCTGGCACCAACGGATTAACCGGATGGATAACCAAGCTCACGCCCGTCGCAAAAAACCGAGGGTCTTCCCCCGCGCCATTGATCTGCTTGGCAAATTCCGGCGCAAACACCCCATGAACTGTGGAGATATTCACCCCGGCTTTCTCAAAAACTCGGCCCTTCATCACAGACATCACGCCGCCCCCGCCATGGCCCCCTCCATCTCCGGGCTCTTGGTCAGCGCTCGTGTCCTCATTTGTCGCCGCCGTCCGGTCCCAGGCAATCCGCTCAAACCGCCCCGCCGGCTGCCCAGCCTCGCTCTCACCCGCCTCGTCTTCAAGCGTCTCAAGAGCAGCGCATATCCGGTCTCGTAACTCCCGAAACCAAGTCTGAGCGGCTGTTTGTTGATCATCTAGCGTATACATGCAGTCCCTCTAGCCCCAGAAGCCCGCCTAAGAAAAGCACCGAAATATGTCACATGCAGACTATTTTGCGGCCTGATAACGCCCACCCGTGCCATTTTGTCCCCAAAATGCCCGTTGCAATTACCTATGTGTCAAGGGTAGTGGACAGCTGTTGTAACGGGACTTGAGCCTGTGCAGTCGTTTTATGTGGTCGTAAAAAACAGAGGTGGCTTAATGGCAACCAGCACACAGTCTCCAGCCGGCAATGATCTGGCCCCTCAGGGCGAGCGTCGCCGGGATTTTCTCTATGTCGCCACGGGCGGCGTAGCAGCCGTAGGTGTCGGCGCCGTGGTCTGGCCGTTGGTTAACCAGATGAACCCGTCCGCAGACGTGCTGGCGCTGGCCTCTATCGATCTGGATCTCGCCTCCATAGAAGAAGGTCAGGCGATCAAAACCAGCTGGCGCGGCAAGCCCGTCTTCGCCCGTCACCTCTCACCCAAGGAAATCGCAGAAGCCAAGGCCGTAGACACCGCCTCGCTCCGTGATCCACAAACAATTGATCAGCGCACCAAGCCCGGCAATGAAAAATGGCTGATTACCCTCGGCGTATGCACCCATCTGGGCTGCGTGCCGCTAGGTGCCGGCGTCGGTGAAAGCCGGGGCGATTTCGGCGGCTATTTCTGCCCGTGCCACGGTTCGCACTATGATACCGCAGCGCGTATCCGCAAAGGTCCGGCCCCGAAAAACCTCGAAGTGCCGCCTTATATATTCAAGTCCGCCACCGCTGTGACAATCGGCTAAGGAGACCCATAATGAGCTTTCCCTGGGCCAAACAATACGCGCCGACCTCCGAGTTCGGCAAATATATGGACAGCCGGCTGCCCTTGCCGCGCTTCGTCTACAATTCGCTAGGCGCCGGCTACCCGACCCCGAAGAACCTGAATTATTTCTATAATTTCGGCGTTCTCGCAGGCGTAGCCCTCGTCATCCAAATCCTCACCGGCGTCATCCTCGGCATGCATTTCGCTGCCGATACGTCAGTAGCTTTCGATTCCGTCGAGCATATCATGCGCGACGTAAACAGCGGCTGGATGTTCCGCTATATGCACGCGGTCGGTGCCAGCTTCTTCTTCGCCGTCGTCTATATCCACATCTTCCGCGGCCTCTATTACGGCTCGTACAAGCCGCCCCGCGAAGTCCTATGGATGCTCGGCCTCGTCATCTTCCTCCTCATGATGGCCACAGCCTTCATGGGCTATGTGCTGGTATGGGGCCAGATGAGCTTCTGGGGCGCCGCCGTCATCACCGGGCTGTTCTCCGCCCTGCCGCTGGTGGGTGAAACCATCCAGACATGGCTCTTGGGCGGTTTCTCGCCAGATAACGCCACGCTTAATCGCTTCTTCTCGCTGCATTATCTGCTGCCCTTCGTCACGTTTGGTGTCATCATTCTGCACGTCTGGTCGCTGCACATTCCCGGTTCAAACAACCCAACGGGCGTCGATGTGAAGAGCGAGCAAGACACGATTCCCTTCCATCCTTATTACACCTCAAAGGACTTTTTCGGCCTCGGCGTGTATCTCCTCATCTTCTCGGCGTTTGTGTTCTTCATGCCAAACTCGCTGGGTGAAGCCGATAATTACATCCCGGCCAATCCGCTCAGCACCCCGGCGCACATCGTGCCAGAATGGTATTTCTGGCCGTTTTACGCCATCCTGCGTGCCTTCACGACGGACTTCCTGTTCATCCCCGCCAAGCTTTGGGGCGTGATCGCAATGTTCGCCTCCATCCTGCTGCTGTTCTTCCTGCCATGGCTGGACACGTCGCCGGTGCGCTCAAACAAATATCGCCCGCTCAATCGCGCGCTGTTCTGGGTGTTCGTGGTGGTCTGCTTCGTCCTCGGCATCGCCGGAGGCAAGCCCGCAGAAGAGCCTTGGGTGCGTCTGAGCCAGGTCCTCACGGCCTATTATTTTGCGCATTTCCTCATCATCCTGCCGCTGGTCAGCCGGTTTGAAAAAACCCTGCCGCTGCCCAATTCCATCTCGGAAGCTGTGCTTACCAAGTTCGGCGGCAACACGCCTCCCTCCTCTGGCGGCAAGGCTGTAGGCGGCATCGCCGCTCAGCCGGCTGAATAAGGAACATATCGATGCCTCGTTCTGGTTCTTTGGTCCAAACCGGCGCCCTGTTGGTAGGCCTCCTATTTGTCGTCACAGTGCTCTGGGGCGCCGTCCAGCCGCGCGATGCCGCGCCCGAAGATGTGGTAAAGAAATATCACCTCTATCCCGAGCAAGTCGCTTGGGAGCATAATGGCGCCGGCAATCTCGGCGTCTTCGGCACCTTTGACCGGGCCCAATTACAGCGCGGCTTCCAGGTCTTCCGGGAAGTCTGCTCGGCCTGCCATTCGCTAAACCGCATCGCCTTCCGCGATCTTTCAGCACTCGGCTATTCTGAGGCCGAGGTAAAAGCCATCGCCGCCGAATATGAAGTCGATGCGCTTGATGAATACGGCGATGTCATCAAAAAACCCGCCACCCCGGCAGATAAGTTCCCGCTCGTATATGCCAATGAAGTTGCCGCCCGTTCGGCTCAGGGCGGGGCTCTGCCGCCTGATCTCTCGCTAATCACCAAGGCCCGCCCGGATGGCACCAACTATCTGCGCTCGCTGATGCTCGGCTACCGTGATGAAGTCCCTTCAGATTTCCAAAAGCCGGACACGCTTTATTATAACCCATGGTTCCATTCGCTCGCCATCGCCATGCCCCCGCCGCTGTCTGATGAGCGTGTGGAATATGCCGATGGCACCAAGGGCACGATGGATAATTATGCCTCAGATATCGCCGTCTTCCTCACCTGGGCCGCAGAGCCCAAGCTGGAAGAGCGTAAGGAGCGCGGCGTTGCCGTTATCGCCTTCCTCTTCATCCTCACCATCCTCGGCTATCTCAGCTACAAAAAGGTCTGGCGCGATCTGAAGAAGAAGCCGGCCTGATCAAAGCCCATAGAAAAGGGGCGGTGGCTATCCAGCCACCGCCCCTTTTTCATGCCCAAATAAAAAAATAAAAGGTCAGCGCTTAGATTTCCGCGCCGCATACCGCGCATCCCGCGCCGCTTTCTGAGCTGCCACCCGCGCAATCTCTTCCAGCCGTTGCTGCTCAGCTTTCACAACAGCCTCAGCCTCCTTGACCTTACGCTGCTCTTCAGCCTGCCGCGCCTTCTCGGCGCGTTCCAGCTTGCGCTGCTCTTCGCGCTCAGCCCGCTTCTCAGCCGCCCGCGCCCGCGCGGCCAGCTTGTCCTCATCGGGCGGCGGCGCGCTCTTGAATTTATCGAGCTTGGCCGCACGTGCCTCTGCCGCAGCTTTGGCGCGGTCAGCGAAATCGGGAAGTTTGAATACCATATGCAAGCGCCTTTAACGCCCTGAGCGCCGCGCCGCAACACTCATCTGCCGTATCACGCTGGCAACAGCCCCGCCTTCATGCTTTGGTGTCCCCATGATCAACCTTCTCCGCGCCTCGCTGCTGCTCTTGGCAGCACTTCTCACCGCCCCCCTCGCCGCCCAACAAACCGCCACCATGCCGCCTGCGTGGATAATCCGCGACAAAGACACAGAGATCACTCTGTTCGCCACCATTCACGCGCTCCCCGCCGGCATCGGCTGGCTTTCTCCCGCCATCACCCGCCGTTTCGATACCGCCGACACCTTGGTCCTGGAAACCACCATGCCAGAAGACCGTTTCGAACTCGCCCCCCTGATCCAGCAACTCGGCATAGACCCCGCCCTTCCCCCCCTCGCCAGCCGCCTCAGCCCCGCAGCGGCGCAGTCCGTCACCAAGGCCGCCGCCGCGCTAGGCATCCCCATGCCCGCCCTAGATAGGATGCAGCCTTGGCTCGCCGCCATCACGCTGGCCGAAGCCTCGCTCACCCGCATCGGCATCAGCAGCGCCAACGGTGTCGAGCCAGCCCTGGTCGTCCGCGCCAAAAGCCAAAACCGCAAGATCGTCGCGCTAGAAACCCCCGCCCAGCAACTAGGCCTGTTCGCCGGCCTCCCCCAAGCCGATCAACTCGCCATGCTGGAAGCCACCGTCGCCGACATTAGCACCGCCCGTGAAGACGTAGATCGCCTCGTCACCCTCTGGCAGGCCGGCAACACAGACGCCATTGCCCAAGAATTCGCCCGAGAAGCCAGCGCCTCGCCCCGCCTCCACGAAGTCCTGCTCGTCGCCCGCAATCGCCGCTGGGTGCAGTGGCTCACCACCGAAATGGTCCGCCCCGGCCGCATCTTCATGGCCGTAGGCGCCGGCCATTTCGGCGGCCCCGAAGGCCTGCTCGCCCTCCTCACCGCCCAAGGCTACACACCAGAACGCCTCACTGCCGCCCCCCCGCCGGACAAAAAACCTTCCCGCCGCCGCTAACCCCCTGCTTGCCTTTTCCCGCCCCATCGCCTAAGGCCCCGCCTTCATCGACGCCCCAATTCTGCATCCCTGGAGGCCTGGGAGCCCGATGAGCAACTAGTTGGAGAAGCAAGCAATGAGCGAATCTTTAAAGCTCGCGGCTGAAGCGCGGGATCGGGCAGGCAAGGGAGCCTCTCGTGCCATCCGTCGCACAGGCCGCGTACCCGCCGTCATTTACGGCGCCGGATCCCCCGCCACCGCCATCCATGTTGAGGAAAAGCTGCTGGTTCGCCAGCTGTCCTCAGGGCATTTCATGAACTCGGTCGTAGAGATTGAACTTGATGGCGGCAAAGCCATCCGCACGCTCCCACGTGACGTGCAGTTCCATCCCGTTACCGATCGCCCCATCCATGTCGATTTCTTCCGCCTCACCGGCGATTCGGTCATCACCGTAAACGTGCCCGTGAACTTCATCGAGGAAGATCAATCACCAGGCATCAAGCGCGGCGCGGTGCTCAACATCGTCCGTCACGAACTCTCGCTCGATTGCGCCTCCTCGGCCATCCCGGGCCAGATCGACATCAGCCTCGCCGGTCTCGATGTGGGCGATTCCATCCACATCAGCGCCGTCAAGCTCCCCAAGGGCGTCGAAGCGCACATCCATGACCGCGATTTCACTATCGCTACCATAGTCGCGCCGTCCGCCATGAAGAGCGAGAAGAGCGACGCGGTTGAGGAAGAGGCCGAAGCCGAAACGACAGAAGAAGCCTGAGCCGCCGCCCGAGGCCCCAGAGGAGATTGGCATGCAACTCCTCGTCGGTCTCGGCAATCCCGGCACCGGTTATGCCCGGCACCGGCACAACATAGGCTTTATGGCCATGGACAGCATCGCGTCTGTCCATGGCCTAAGCCCGTGGCGCACCGGCTTTCAAGGCTTGTTCACTGAAGGCCGCATCAAAACTCACAAAATAGCCCTGCTAAAACCCACCACCTTCATGAACGAGAGCGGCCGCTCTGTCGGCGAGGCTATCCGCTTCTGGAAACTAGACCCCGCCACAGACCTTACTGTCTTCTACGATGAACTAGACCTCGATCCCTTCCGCCTAAAAGTAAAACACGGCGGAGGCGCCGCCGGCCACAACGGCATCCGCTCCCTAGACGGGCATATCGGCCCCGATTTCCGCCGCGTCCGCCTCGGCATCGGCCATCCCGGGCATAAAGACCGCGTAACCCCGCACGTGCTCGGCAATTTCGCCGCCGCAGAGATTGCAGAGCGCGATCATCTGCTCCAAACCCTAGCCCATGAACTCCCGTGGCTTCTGGATGGTGACGACCCCCGCTTCATGAGCGAAGTCGCCCGCCTCACAGCGCCCCAAAAATAGGATCTCTCCCATGCCCGTATCCTGCGGTATCGTCGGCCTCCCCAATGTCGGCAAATCCACCCTCTTCAACGCGCTCACCCAAACCGCCGCCGCCGCCGCCGCCAATTATCCGTTCTGCACTATCGAGCCCAACGTCGGCGCCGTCCCCGTCCCCGACGCCCGCCTGCACCAGCTGGCAGACATCGGCAAATCCGCCAAAATAATAGAAACCCAATTGGGCTTCACAGATATCGCCGGCCTCGTGCGCGGCGCGTCAAAAGGCGAAGGCCTGGGCAATCAATTCCTCGCCAACATCCGCGAAACCGACGCCATCGTCCACGTCCTGCGCTGCTTCGAAGATGACGACGTCACCCATGTCGAAGGCCGCATAAACCCGGTCGCAGACGCTGAAACCGTCGAAACCGAACTCATGCTCGCCGACCTAGAAAGCCTAGAAAAGCGCGTCCCCGCCCTGCAAAAGAAAGCCCAACAAGGCGACAAAGACGCCAAAATCCAAGCCAGCGTCCTCGCCCAAGCCCTAGACCTGCTCCGCCAAGGCAAACCCGCCCGCCTCACCGAGCCTAAAGACGAAGAAGAAGCCCGCGCCCTACGCCTCGCCCAACTTCTCACCGCAAAACCCGTGCTCTACATCTGCAACGTGGAAGAAGCCTCCGCCGCCACCGGCAACGCGCACAGCACGGCGGTAGCCGCCATGGCCAAAGCCGCAGGTGCCGGCAGCGTCATCGTGTCTGCCGCCATAGAATCCGAAATCGCCACCATGGCCCCCGAAGACCGCGCCGAATATCTCGAAAGCTTAGGCCTCCACGAAACCGGCCTCGCCCGCGTCGTCCGCGCCGCCTATGATCTCTTGGGCCTCCAAACCTTCTTCACCATCGGCCCCAAAGAAGCCCGCGCTTGGACCATCGCAAAAGGCACCAAAGCCCCCGCTGCCGCTGGCGAAATCCACGGCGATTTCGAAAAGAAATTCATCCGCGCCGAAACCATCAGCTTCGATGATTTCGTACTCCATCAAGGCGAACACGGCGCCAAAGAAAACGGCCGCCTCCGCGCCGAAGGCAAGGACTATGTGGTCAAAGACGGTGACGTCCTGCACTTCCTCACCAATGCCTAACACCGCCCACCCCCCACAGCTTAGTTGACCCACCCCCAAGCAACCCGCTAGGCCGTTCCGCACCGCACAATGACAAAACCGCTCTCCTTTCAGGATATAATCCTCACCCTCCAATCCTATTGGAGCGAGCGCGGCTGCGTCATCCTGCAACCCTATGACATGGAAGTCGGCGCCGGCACCTTCCATCCCGCTACCACGCTGCGGGCGCTCGGCCCCGACACATGGAACGCCGCCTTCGTCCAGCCCAGCCGCCGCCCGTCCGATGGCCGCTACGGCGAAAACCCCAACCGCCTCCAACATTATTACCAGTTTCAGGTCATCCTAAAGCCCAACCCAGACAATCTCATAGACCTATACCTGAGCAGCCTAGACGCGATCGGCATAGACCGCAGCAAACACGATATCCGCTTCGTAGAAGATGATTGGGAAAGCCCCACGCTCGGCGCATGGGGCTTGGGCTGGGAAGTCTGGTGCGATGGCATGGAAGTCACCCAATTCACCTATTTCCAGCAAGTCGCGGGCCTAGACTGCGCGCCCGTCGCCGGTGAAATCACCTACGGCCTAGAGCGCCTCGCGATGTACGTCCAAGGCGTCGAAAACGTCTACGACCTCGCCTATAATAATAGCGGCACCAGCTACGGCGACGTGTTCAAAAAGAACGAACAACAATTCAGCGCCTACAACTTCGAACACGCCAACACCGACCGCCTGTTCCAACACTTCAAAGATGTAAGCGAAGAATGTCGCGCCCTAGTCGCCGCCCATCTCCCGCTGCCCGCCTATGATCAAGCCATCAAAGCCAGCCACCTGTTCAACCTGCTAAACGCGAGAGGCGTCATCTCAGTAGCAGAACGCCAAGCCTATATCGGCCGCGTCCGCGATCTGGTGAAAGCCGTAGCTGATGAACATGTAGAGCTCGCCAAAGCGGATACGCAAAGCAAGCATAGCGCGAATGTATCCAGCGAGAAACTCGCATGAGCGTATTCCTCCTAGAAATCGGCTCAGAAGAAATCCCCGCCCGCATGCAAGCGGCTGCCGCCGAGCAACTCGCCAAACGCTTCAAAGTCGCCTGCGCCACCGCCGGGCTAACCCATGGTGACATCACCGCAGACGCCACCCCGCGCCGCCTGTGGCTCCGCGCCGAAAACATCGCGGCCGCCAGCGCCGCCACCACCGAAGAGCTAAAAGGCCCCCGCGCCGATGCGCCGTCGCAAGCCATCGAAGGCTTCCTCAAAAAAACCGGTCTCACCCGCGATCAACTAGAAGCGAGAGACACAGGCAAAGGCGAAATTTTATTCGCGGTCATAAACCGCCAAGGCCGCCCCGCCACAGAGATCCTGTCAGGCATCATCCCCCAAATCATCACCGCCTTTGACTGGCCTAAATCCATGCGCTGGGGAGCCGCCAGCACCAGCACAGCCAGCCCCCGCTGGGTCCGCCCGCTCACCCACATCGTCGCCCTGCTAGACGATAAAATCGTCCCCGCAGAAGTCCACACCCTAACCACAGGCCGCACCACCAAAGGCCACCGCATACACGCCCCCGCGCCCTTGGAAATAGACAGCGCCCAAAGCTGGGAAACCCAGCTAAAAGCCGCGCACGTCATCGCCAGCAGCGCCACCCGCCAAAACATCATCCAAACCCGCGCCACCGAACTCGCGGCAGCCGCAAACCTAAATCTAATCCCCGACGAAGCCCTACTCGCCGAAAACGCCAACCTAACCGAATGGCCCGTGCCGATGCTCGGCCATTTCAACCCAAATTTCCTCGCCGTCCCCCGCGAAGTCATCCAGCTAACCATGCGCACCAACCAAAAATACTTCGCGCTAACCCACCCAGACGGCACGCTCGCCCCCGCCTTCCTCTCCATCGCCAACATGGACGCCACAGACGGTGGCGCGGCCATAATAGCTGGCAACCAACGCGTCCTAAGCGCCCGCCTCTCCGACGCCAAATTCTTCTGGGACCAAGACCTAGCCACCATAAAAGCCGGTGGCCTAGACGCCTTCCTCCCCAAACTAAACAACATCGTCTTCCACGAAAAACTAGGCACAATAGCCGACAAAACCACCCGCATCGCCGCTTTAGCCCGCTGGCTAATAGAATCCGGTGCCATCCCCACCAGCATCTCCTCTCCCCTCGCGGGAGAGGTCGGACTCGGCGCAGCCGAGCCGGGAGAGGGGGCCCCCACAGCAAAACCCCCTCAAACCCAAACCAAAACCCCCACCCCCCTCGCCCAAAGCCCAACCCTCCCCGTCGCCCCGGGCTCGTCCCGGGGCCTAAACACAGCCACATCCGCAATCCCCATCCCCCCCCCCCCCCCCCCCCCCCCCCCCC
>Ga0209702_10003047_pt1 | contig 27520 bp, 14 predicted proteins | sample FRY01_FD_187210 | JGI IMG/M metagenome (GOLD analysis project Ga0209702, IMG submission 187210) | Freshwater microbial communities from Lake Fryxell liftoff mats and glacier meltwater in Antarctica - FRY-01 (SPAdes) (version 2) | ecosystem: Environmental > Aquatic > Freshwater > Ice > Glacier... | reverse complement strand
CGACGAAAAAACCTCCGACAATCAACCCTCAAGGACTTCCACGACTCCATGAACAAATTTAACCATCGCCTCGCCTTCGCCACCATCACCGCCCGTTCCAAATAACCCCGTGCAAAAATCCGCCGTGCCGCCCTGGATAATCAGAAAGTTTTTTCTTGCCAAATCCAATCGCTTCCAATATACGACAAATAAGCCTAGGCCTAACTACTCCCTACATGAGCGCATTCCTCCCCTATCATTGGCAAATACTGCTTCGGCTCGGCCATCGCGGCACATCACGTTTTTCGGCGCCTGTATGCCCCTCACGCTGGTACAAGCGCGCTCCTGTCGAAGACCGGTGACGGATCTCGCCGAAGGGCGACCAAAGAATCTCGGTAACAACCGACTCATAATGCGGAAAACCCAATTGCGGGCTTCAACATTCCTGCGCTCACCTAATGAGAGTACACGACCTGCAAATTGAAGCCTCCATCCGGCGTCTCGGCCAACGCATCTCCGGCATGCGTCAGGATATGGGCAAGCCGGCAGAGTCCGCCTCTCAGGCGCGGATGATCCGCCGCTCCCGGTTCGCGGCACCCGAGGGGGCAAAGCCGTCGAGGGTGGATCTGGAACGGATTATCGGCACAAACGACCTGCTGGACGTCAATTACTTCGAACGTGGACTGCGGGCAGCCCGTTCGGTCGGGCGCATCGTGTTCCTAGGAGTGGGCAACCGGGAGACGGGGTACGCCACCGGCTTCATGGTCAGCCCGCGCCTCATGCTCACGAACCACCACGTTTTTGGGGACAAGAGTGACGCGGAGGCCGCAGTGGTTGAGTTCGGTTACGAGTTCGACACCGTTGGCCAGTTGAGACGCCCCGAGCGGTTCCGCTTCGCCCCCGACGAATACTTTTTCGCCGTGAAGGAGCTGGATTTCGCGCTCGTGGCGGTCGACCCTACTCCCCAGTTCGAAAATCGATCACTTGATCAATTCAGGTGGCTCCCGTTGTACCAGACCCTCGGGAAAGTGAACGAGGGGGAGTTCGTGTCCATCATTCAGCACCCTGGCGGACAACCGAAGCAGCTCGCTGTGCGCGAGAAAAAGCTGATCAAGATCGAGGATGACACGGGGCGCTGGGAAAATCGTGTGTGGAGGCACCGGGGGTTCCGCTGCCGCACCACCCCCGGCTACCGGCTTGCCTCCCTCCGGGAGGATTGGGAAAAGGAGGCTGCCTGACGCTTTTCCACCATCCCAAATGGCCAAACTCCAGTGTACCGGGTTCACCCGGCACGCGAAGCCTTGCGCCTCCACCCCATCGCAGAGCGCCACACGATTGGCTAATTGTCATTCCCCATCGAGGTCCTGCTTCGAGCGCTTTCCCGCCGTGGATTGCACAAAATTGCGAATCGTCCGTAACATATTCCGATCTGCCCGCAATACACAAGTAAGCACCTGCACCACGCCAAATCTCCCGCCTCCCCGCCTGCAACAGACGCAGAGTATTCCTACGTCCAAATTTACCCCAGCGTGCCGCTGCATTTATTCGTGGTCATCGTTCCAGTTGATCGGAAACAAATCGCGCGATTCATGCGCAGGGAAGCCAAAAATCACTCACCTATTTGACAATGCAGCTTCCTACTCCCGTGCTGTTGCCGAGACCCGCCCTGGCTGCTTTGCTGGTATTGTTCCTGCCCCCACTGGTTCGGAGCCACGACGAACATCCTCTGAAAAATGTCGACGGGGCCTACACCTCCGCGAAACCCGGAATTCTCCCCCCCGCGCCACTCAGCTACCCGGAGGGCACCGACAAATCCGCAGCACTAGATGAAGCGATGGGCGGGCGGACCTTGATTGGGACACCGGTGCGCAAGCGGGGTGTGGACGAATTTCCCGCGGAATACCGCGACGTCTTCTGGCAGATGGACATGGTGGCCAGCGGACCGGGTGGCAGCTTGGAGCCGCTGAATTTCGACAAGGATGGAGACGGAAAGGTAGGGACTGAAGGCGAGATTGGAAGGGCGGAAATCGACGCGGTGCGAGGCAGGAATACCTGGTTGCTGTGGGGCGGTGGGAACGAGGCGTTTTGGGGTTGGCTCGGGGAACGGGGCTATGGCCTGGTGGATTTTCTCATTCTCATGGACGGTCGCGGACGCGAGTCACGGTTCAAGAGGACTGGTCTGATCAATCAGCCGGGGTTCGCGGTCAACGAGGACAGGGAACCCAGTCTTCTCGGGCTCTTTCTGGACAAGCCGGTCGAGAGGACAATCAAACTGACCGAACCGGTCATCGACCCGAAGACAGGCCGACCCAAAATCGATGAGCACGGGAAAGTAGAGAGCCGATCCATTTCCACCTACGCGGATGAATCCGCAGATCGGAAACCGTTGTTCGAACCGGGTAATGACAAAGATGCCGTGGAAATGCTCGACGCGGTGAAGAAATGGTTCGCCAAGGCAGACGACGGTCTCAACACAGATGTTTACGGTTATCCCAGCGGCATCTTCGGACTGAGGCTGATGCTGAACCCGGATTTTTTCGGTGCGACGAAGGCGGCGTCTCAGGTACGCGGTTATTGGAAGCGACGGGTGATGGACCCCGCGCATGCGAATTATTACAACGATCCGAAAACCCACGCGGATCCGAAATTGATCCGTCCGTTTCGGGTCAGCATGTCCTGCGGTTTCTGTCATGTGGGGCCGCATCCAATGAATCCGCCGGCGAACCCAGAGGCGCCGGAGTGGGAAAATCTGTCTTCCATCATCGGGAGCCAGTATTGGCGCCCGCAACCAGCGTTCGGCAACCTGCTGAACCAAAACAGCTTTCTCTATCACTTCCTCGCCAGCCAGCCACCGGGCACGATCGACACTTCGCTGGTCAGCACCGACCACATCAGCAACACAAACACCATCAACGCAGTCTTCGAGGTCCCGGCCCGTTTTGTCCGTGCCCATGGCAATACCGTTGAAGAGCAAAGCGACGCAAACCTGCTCATCCCCAGCATCGAGGACGTCCGGACAGACCACTGGAGGCACTTTCCCCGAGTGCTCATCGATGGCTCAGACAGTTGCGGCGGGTTCGCCGCGTTCATTCGGGTGCCTTTGAACATTGGCACCTACTCCGAGGAATGGGCGAACTGCCACAACCCCATCATCGGTTTCCGATCGCAAACCCCTTTCAGAGTGGCGGCCAGTCAAAGCAATTCAGTCTTTTGGCAGGTGAACGAAAAATACCGCGTGCCCTACCTGGCAAACTTCTTCACATATGAATCGAAAGAGCGGCAATACCAACCGCAAAAAACCGAGGGAGTGAAACTTCCGGCGCAGGTCAGCACGCGGGCGATGAAACTCCTGCATGCGGGGCCGAGGGAATTGGAGTCTGACGGTGGCGGCAAAACGCTGGGGCAAGCGGAACTGGAGAAAAACGACAGCCAAACGCGGCTGGCAGGACGTAACGTCTTCCTGCGCCACTGTGCCATCTGCCATTCAAGCAAGCAGCCGAAGGATTTTGAAATTGCCTTCACGCGCGACGCTCCCGGAGGAGGATGGGAGAAAGCGCAGGCTCCCAAACCGGGCGTCCATGGGGTGCACGGCCCGCCGCACTACACGCTGCCGATGGATTTTGCATTCTGGGGGCGGTTCAAGGAAAGCGCTTCCTACCAGGATTATGTGCAGCGCATTGTCGATTTGGCCAGTGTCGGGCTGACTGGGCCGCAAAAGACTTTGGGTTTTGCCCTGGAAGAATCGGATCCGTTCATCAAGGACAATTTCCTTTCCAGCGAAATCCGCATCCCAGTGACATTGGTCGGGACGAACGCCAGCCGCGCCACCGCCACAAACGCCATGCGGGGCCATGTGTGGGACAACTTCTCATCCGAGACGTACAAGAGCCTGCCTGCCGTGGGTGAGGTGCATTACTACAATCCCTTTCTCAACAAAGCCGCAGACCAGTTTGGAAACAACGCCTCCTACCGCCCCCGCGGCGGCGGGCCCGGCTATTACCGCCCGGCAACGCTGGCCAGCCTCTGGAGCACGGCGCCATTCATCCACAACAACACCATCGGCGGGTTTTATCCGCGCCGGCAAGGCGACACTACCATCAATCCCACGTCTGTCCGCGGGAGGCTGGACGCCTTCGATGACGCCATCCGCAGGGTTCTCTGGAAGAAGCACCGCGCGACTCCGGGGTTGAATGGGGAGGTGTCCTTCGAAAGACTTCCCGGCGATCTGCGGCAGACGGACCACTGGGCGACCAAAGACGCATCGGGGAACATGGATCCAGGCTATATCTACCGGCTGCCCCAGGAGACCCGCATCGTCTTTGAAGCAACATTTGTCCGTCAGCTTATCCGTGGCGTGACCGGGCCACTGGTATTGTCCGTCTTGCAATGGTGGCTGTGGGTGGCGCTGCTCGCGCTGTGGACCTTCGCCTTCTACAAAGCGGGGACCCGCCATGTGGGCATTCTCTTTGTGGGGTTGGGAGTTTTGGTGGCGGGTATTTGTTTGCTCACTGGTGTCGGACGATTAACCGGCACGGTGATGGGAGCGCTGCTCGGCGCGGCCAGCGGGATGCTCAGCATGCCGGCCTGGGCGCTCTGGGGATTCTCTGCGACGCTGGCAGGGCTGGGTGTCGCGTTTCTTTCTGGAGCCCGACTCAGGTGGATTGGCGCACTGGCGATTGCAGTGCTGGTGGCTGGCATGGCTACGCTTTTGGCCTTGGGTGTGGCGAGGATTGTCGGGGTTGCGCTCCCCGGGGTGCCGGGAGCATTGAATCGAATCCCAGTGTGGTTTCTCTGGACGCTGTATGGAATAACGACGGCACTGGCGGTGGTTGTGTATCTGATCCGGCACCACAAGGAGTGGCCTACGAAGACGGTGTTCGCCTTGCTGGCGGCCGGGGCCGTGGCGGGTGGGGTGGCGACCAACGGTTTCCTCCGCGGTGGATTTGGTGGTGTCAGCGTGGGACCAATTCCAAAAGGCGTGCCGGTTAGCCTGCTCATGAATATTGACCCCGAAAAAGGCCCGGAGCTGGCCCGCGGACTGGTGGCGATGGTCAAGGCCACCGTCCACATCGAGAAGCACGGATTGAAAGATGAAGCCGCCTATCGGTGGTTTGCCGATCATGCCGGAGCCGCACTGCTGGACGCGACCACCTGCCCCGACCTGGTGCTGGATCGCGGGCACTGGTTCGGAGAATTCCTGACCGACGAGGAAAAGGAACAATTGATAGCGTTTCTCAAGACTTTGTAGCGCCGCGCACCGGAAAACTTCCCACACCCTCTGAATCATGAGCCACACGTTGACGGCGGAATTGGCGAGCACACCGGAAGGCGGAAACGCGTTCGATTTTATCATCGTCGGCTCGGGCCCCGGCGGCGGTCCTCTTGCGGCGCGTCTTGCTCTCGCCGGCAAAAAGGTGCTCGTCCTCGAGGCCGGGAGAGATCCGCGCCATGCGCCCGCCTCCCCCGCCTATCCGAACGCCCAGCCCGGTGAAGTGCATGAAGCACCTGGGTATCACGCAGCGGCGACCGAAGACCACACCATGGCATGGATGTTTTCGGTGCGCCACTACGAGGACAACCAGCGGCAGGCGAAGGACAAGAAATACAACCAGAGCTTCGATCCCAATACGCCGCACGGACAGCCGCCGCAGCCCATATCAGCCCGCTATCTCGATCCCACCCCCCCTCCAGTTCAGGGAACAGCAGGCCAGCGCGGCATTTTCTATCCGCGCAGTGCCGGCATTGGCGGCTGCACCGGCCATCACGCCATGATCATGGCGATGCCGAACGATCGCGACTGGGACCACATCGCCAATCTGACGGGGGACGACACGTGGCGCGCTTCGCAGATGCGCGGTTACTTCACAAAGATAGAGCGCTGCGAATACGTGGACGCCTATGGCCGGTGGCTGCGCAAATTCATCGGGATTTTCTTCGTTCTGTGGCAGAAAATTGTCCTGGTGCTCAACCCCCGCGCCATCCTTGATGACGGCGGGCATGGCAGGAGCGGCTGGCAGCCAACGAATTTCATCGATCCAGACCTCGTCCAAACCATCGCCCAATCCGATCGGACTTTTTTTAACGTCCTGACGCGTACGGTCATTAGCGTGCTGGAAAAGCAACGCCCGCTCGTGGCACTGCTGAAGAAGGCATTGTTCCAGTTCCGCGTCGTGCAGTATCTCGATCCGAACGACTACAATACCCGCCGCACCAAACCCGAAGGGGTTTTCCTCATCCCCGCTGGCATCACCGGCAGAACCCGCACCGGCCTGCGTGAACATTTGCTGAAAACCAAGGCGGACCTGGATGCAAAGGCGGAAGCCGAGCCCCAGGATGATGCGGATACGCCGCTCGGCAGGATCGTTATCGAACAAGGGGTGCATGTGACACGCGTGCTCTTTCAGGCGAGCCCAAACGGCGGGCCCCCACGGGCCATCGGAATCGAGGGCATGCGAGGCGACCACCTGTACGCCGCAAGTCCGCGTCATGAAGAGAGAACCGCGAACCCCGTAACAGTCCGGTATTTCACCTGCGGAGAGGTCATCCTTTGCGCGGGCGCGTTCAACACACCGCAGTTATTAATGCTCAGCGGCATCGGTGACAAAAAACACTTGAATGACCATGGTGTCACGGGCGTCACCTGGTGGGACGATTCGGCCAAAGCGGCACGAGTCTCGCAGCAAGTCGTGCATCTGCCGGGGGTGGGAAAGAATCTGCAGGACCGTTACGAGGTCAGCGTCATCAGCGAACTGGACCGCGATTTCCAAACCCTCGCGGGGAGAAAAATCAGCTTCGTCCCCGGAGACAAAAATGACCAGGGCGCCAAAGAGTGGCGCGAGGGCCGCACCGGGCTTTACGGGACCAACGGCGGCGCGCTGGCCGTGCTGCGGCGTTCCTGCGTCCTCCGCGACGACGAGAAAGAGCCCGATACCTTCAGTTTCGGCGCGCCGGCGGCTTTCCGCGGATACTACTGGGGCTGGTCTCAGGAATTGCTGCGCCGCAGCATGGGTGCGAAAGCGAACCAATCCAATCTCTGGAGCTGGATTATCCTCAAGGCGTACACGGACAACAACCACGGGACCGTGCGGCTGCGCTCCAACGATGCCCTGGAAGTACCTGACATCTGCTTTCACTCGTTCGACGAAGGCCCCGCTGCGGGGGCACATAAAGATCTGCGGGCACTCTCCGATTCCGTGAAATTCTTCCGCGAGATCAATGCGAAAAACCCGCGCCAGTTCGCCAACGAAGTGCAACCCGGCCCCGACAAACCGAACGACTCGCCAGAACTCGACGAATGGATCCAGACTCAAGCATGGGGCCATCATGCCTGCGGCACCTGTCGCATCGGCTCCGATGCCTGGCAGGAAAGAACTGAAGCTCTGAAGGACGAATACGCCGTGCTGGACAGCAAATTCCGCGTGCATGGAGTGCGGAACCTGCGCGTCGTGGATGCTTCGGTTTTTCCGCGCATTCCCGGATACTTCATTCTCGCACCCATCTTTATGGTCAGCGAGAAGGCGGCGGAGACGCTGCTCTCCGAACCACGAAATACCATCTATCCGGCGAAACTGCGTCGGAAGGAGGCGGAGGCGGTGGTCAATCGCCGATTGAAAGCTCACCTCGCCGGTCAATCCGTGTCCGGCGAACTGCCGCAGAAAACCGTCGGTCTCGCCCTGTCCGGCGGCGGCATCCGCAGCGCCACCTTTGCCCTGGGCGTACTGCAGGCGCTTGCGCAAAAGTCCAGGCTCAGGGAAATCGACATCCTTTCCACGGTGTCCGGCGGCGGATTCACCGGCGGATTTTTGGGCCGGCTATTCACGCGCAAAATGGTGGCCGATTCCGCCGATCCGGCCGGACGCGTCGAGGAGTTGCTCAAGGCCCCATCGGCGCCGCTGCGCTGGCTGCGCACCCACGCCAACTACATTTTCAACGCGGGCGCCACGGACATCCGCCAGAACCTGGCCCTCTATCTCCGGAACACCCTGACCATGCATCTGGTGACGTTCGCGCTGCTGTTCGGTGTCTTCGGAGTGCTGAGGTTCGCCGGCGACCGGTTGGTGACGCGCATTCCCACCCTGTTGCAGACTGGCGGCCCGCTGTTCGGCCTGACGCCGTCCCCCTGGTGGTGGCTGCCGACCACGTTGCTGGCCGTCGGCGTGCTGCCGGCGCTGCTTGGGTATTGGCTGGCGCCGAAGGCGGGGTCGAGAAGGATTCATCCACCCTATCCCGCGCTGGCTTGGGGAATCGTGGTGGCGGGCGCAGTGGCCATTGCCGCGCTGCCCGGCATGTTGGTGCCGGGTGGACTGCTCGTGCTGACCATGCTTCTTGCCTGGTTCTGGCAGGAGGCGGCCCGCTGGGACGCTCCAAAGGAAGTGGCAAAACAGGGCGTGGTGATCAGGAACCGTCTGACCCGCGCGCTCGGGGATGTATTGATGTTGTTTCTGGCGGCCAGCGGCTGGGTGCTGCTCGACACCCTGGCCCGAGCTGCGGCCGGGGAAAGCGGCATCAGGGGCACGGTAATGACCATCGCCGCTGCCCTCGCACCTTTGCTGCCCCTACTCAGAAAGCTGGGCGAAAAAGCCACACGGCAGCTGGCGGACAAAACCGGCGCATCAGGCAGCCGGTCCATCATCGCAGGCAACGTCATGGGTTATACCCTCGCTGTGTTTCTTCTGTTCGCCTGCGACCTGCTGGCACACTGGAGCGTCACACACAATCCGGCTTACAGCCTGTGGTCGGTCGGGCTGGCGCTGGCCTTCTCACTCTGCCTGGGACGCGCTTTCGATTTTCTCAACCTATCCACCCTTCAGACGTCCTACTCCGCGCGGCTGGCCAGGACATTCCAGGGCGCATCCAATGAAGCCCGTCTGTTCGGATCGCAGGATGAAAATTCCGGCGATGTGCAGCTCGCTCACCCTGATGACGACATTCCATTGCAAGCTTACCACCCGGAGGCGAATGGCGGTCCGCTTCATTTGATCAATGTTTGTGTCAACGAAACAATTGACGGCGCCTCACAGCGCGAAGTGCGCGAACGCAAAGGGCTGCCCATGTGCCTCGGACCCGCGGGCGCAAGCGTCGGCCGCCGCTATCACGCGCTCTGGACAGTGCCCAACGAATTGTCCTGGATGCAGCGGATGTGGCGCAAACTCGAAGGTCTGGACATCAATGCCAGCCAATTCGTGGCGCTGCGCCCGCTTGTCCCGCCCCATGACCCAAACGCCTTCCACGTCCTGGCCAACCGCAGAGGCCACACCGCCCCGGTGGAATCGCTCTCCCTGGGAAGCTGGATTGGCATCTCCGGAGCCGCCTTCAGCACCGGCGTGGGGCGCGCCACCAAACAAGGCCTGGCTCTTTTCATGGGCATCATCAATGTCCGCCTCGGGCATTGGTGGGACAGCGGCATCGCTTCAAGCAGCCGTCCCGGACAATATCCTGCATCGCTCTGGCAGCGGCTGAAACGTCTGCCATTCTCGCTCTTCCGGATGCAGTCCGTGTTGTTCGGCGAATGGCGGGGCCGATTTGCAGGGCCGGCCTCGCGGCTCTGGCATCTGAGCGACGGCGGTCACTTTGAAGTGACCGGACTTTACGAGCTGATCCGCCGTCGCGTCCCATTCTGCATCGCCACGGACGGCGCCCTGGACAGCGCCTACCACTGGGAGGACATCGCCCGGTTCGCACGCCAGGTGCGGCAGGATTTCCACGCCGAAATTACGTGGCTCGACCCGCGTGAAAACCGGAGACGGGGCATGTCGAAAGGCAATTGGGAGGCGTTCCAGCCCGAGCCTGAAGCCTGGATAAAATCGTGGCTGAACGCGGACGCCGTCGGCGCGCTGGAGGATATCTTCTCCAAGGCGGATGGCAGAGGCCGCTTCTGCGCTGCGCTGGCCAGGGTCACCTATCTGGAAGTGGAAAGTCCCTTTGCCAATCAGCTGCAACCGGCTGGCGCCGCCATCGAAGCGGCCCCGCCACCCCGGCCAGTGTGTGAGGAACCACCCGCCCCCTCCGCGCCCGTCACCTGGATACTCCTTCTAAAAGCCAGCCTCACCGGATCCGAGCCGCAGGATGTCCGCTCGTACGCCTCCACCCATCCCGCTTTCCCTCAGGACTCGACGATGGATCAAATTTTCGACGACGAGCAATGGGAAAGCTACCGCGCGCTCGGCCGCCACGTAGCTGATCAAGTCATCTCCGCGACCATTCCTAGAACCTGATTTCCCCATGAAAAATCACTGGTCCATCCTGCACGGTTGTCTGCTGGCGGCGCTCGCCTGCCAGGCCTCTGATCACGCCGACCCCATCGACTTCGGGCCGATGCTTTCCCGAGCCATTCAGGAAAACGATCGTGAGGCCGGCATCACCGACCTCCATGTGTTCCTGGACAGCGACCAGGACCCCAGCCTTTCCGGCAAACCCACAGCCGTCGTCGTCAGTTTTTGCGTCGGCCGATCGCTACCCCCTCTCAAAGAAAAAACGAGCACCGACAAAGACGCAAGAACCATCCCCACCTACCCTCCCGAGAGCCCGGGCAACCTGCTGCTCCCTAGGCATCCCCTTGCCTCCACCAGTACCCAACCTGGCGCTCCCCCGCCCACCCGACCACTCTCGCTTTCGCCCTACACCTATCGCATCTTCATCGACACGGACTCGCCGCTTTCCTTCAACAACAGGGCCGACAACGACCGATACGGCGGCAGCATCCTGAATCCCGCCGGAATCGCGGAAGACATCACCCTGGAGGTCAGTCTTTCCGAGGACATCGTTGTGAGAGACTTTCGCTTCGGCGGACTGCTCCACTATGACCAATCGGCAGCCGCAAACCATGTCGTTTCGAACGCGTCCTTCACATCCGCGAACCGCGACAAAATCCACATTCGCGCCGGCATCTTCGACGACCCGTTCATTTTCCCGCGATTCTTCCGCACCAATGTCATCGGCATCGTCATCCAGATACCTCTCCCACACTTCGATCCCGATCGGCAAAACTGGCTCATCTGGGGGACGACATGGAAGGGGAAGAAGCAAATAGACCATGTGGGTCGCTCCCAACGCACCCAGTTGCCGCGTTTCGACTACTTGAATGTCCTGCATCCACGGATGCACGTCGCGGAAATCAACCGCGTCCACGAGCGTCCCACCATCATCGAAGACATACGGCGCAGCTTCATCAGTCCGCTTTTCGCCCGCCGTCACTACGACGCCGTCCCCGATGTGATGATTTACCGGCGAGACCAGCCCACTCGTTTTCCCAACGGTCGCATGCTGTCGGATGACGTCGGAGGCCTCATCGCGCAAACGGGAGACACCCAGCTTTTCGAGATTTCCTACGCCGACTCGACGGAATATCCGCGCGTCACCATGAATGAGGGTTTCTACAAACGGCTGCCGTCCGGCGAGTTGGAGTTGGCTGACGGGCAACCCGTGCAGCTCCAGCACAAGGTGTTCCGCACCTCATTCCCATACCTTCCCGTGCCTTGGACCATGACTGAAGTCAACGCACATCCACTGCCGGCCCCGTCGCGCGCTGTGCTGCAAAATCGCACACTGTCCAAGCTGCGCTGGCTCGCGATCGGCGCCGCGGTTGCATTGGCAGGATTGATCGTGCTTGCGTGGTGGATGGGGTACCGCACAGGAAAATTCCGCCACCAACCCCATGTGGCGGATGGCTTTAGCGTCCCTCAGGGCATGACCAACGAGGATAAGAACCCGGGCTCCACCTATGCCGAAATTCACGCAGCTGTCATCGCCCCCAAAACAAGCCGTGCCTACTACCGCGTCTGGGGAGCTCCTGACGAAACCCACAAAGAACTCCCGCGTTATGACGTTTCCTTCTGGACAGTGGCCAAAGGCATCCTGCCGCTGGGGATTCCCTGGTCACTCGCCAGCGCCACACGTCGCACCCTGAAATCAAAAGCCGACCTCCGCTGGGGTCCAAACCGCACCGGATTCCAGCGCCTCATCCATCCCAACGGGATCTGCTTTGCAGGCGAGTGGCTGATTGATGACATTGAGACTGGTTACACCGGCTATTTTAAGGGCGGGTCCAGAGGCCGCGTCATTGCCCGTTATTCGCCCGGCGGGTCTGAAACCCGACGCGACCACGGCTGGCGGTCCATGGGATTGATCGGAAAATTGTTCCCCCAGGATGACCCCGCGGGCGATCCCTGCCGGACCCATGCTTCATTTGTCGTCCAGGAAGACATCGGTGGCACCACCAGTCAAAGCATCAATGACTCCGTGCTCCTTAACGCACCCGACGTCAGCGCTTGGCGGCGAGGCAAGGGCATGTTCAGTCTCGCGCTGAGCGGTCTCATTTTCGCCCGCGTCAATGTAAACGCCGCCATCCGCCAGCTTCACGAGATTGCCGAACTGGGAGAACCGGCTTCCGGCCCGACCCTGTGTCCCACCTTCATGCGCCTGAAAGTCATCGACGGACGCATCACCGAAGGCATCGGCCTTGATGTGCGGGACGAGATTCTCGACCACATCTATGACAAAGGCGCTCCCGAATGCAAACGAAAACTCGTATTGTCCATTGAGGTTTCCAATGCGCCTCAAGATCATGTCAAAAAGAACATTCTCAATGCCTGGTTGCGCCGCGACATACCGGAAGCGTCCTGGAAAGCCATCGGCAAACTAACCTTCACCGAGGCCACCTGCGGTTACAACGGCGACTTCGTCATCCATTTTCGCCATCCAAATTGGCGTTCCGACATCAACGACCGGAACTCCACTGCTGATGTCAGATAAGCGTTCCTAGTCTAATCCTCCACGATCATGTACCCGCATCTGCTTATCCTGATGTCCCTGACATGCCTGGCGCTTGCCTCATGCCAGTCGCACCGGCCGAAGCTCAATCCGCGCCATGTCATCATTCGGGAAGAACTTGGCCGCATCAACCCCTCAAGCGATCCCATCGTCAGGAAAACAGAACTCATCGACATGCATGTCCACACCTTCAACGCCCGTTACCTTCCATTGCGGGGCATTCTGCAGGGCAAGCGCGACAAGGCAGGATTGCTCGGCTGGCTCGTCTCCGACCGCTGCGCCGCCAACCTCGCCCAGGCGCTCGTTGACCGCACGGAGTTAGCCCCCGTTTCAGGCAGCAAAGGCGTCGCTCGAGACACCGGTAATGTCGACACCTCCCGCATGGGCTCCAACCCCGGCTTCCTCTGCAAGGTTTTCATCACGCTCATCAACAAAGCGGCGGACAAAGGAGCCTGGGATCCCGCCAAGACTCCCCAAGAGCAAATGCTCATCATCGATGAGGTGACCGAGGGGATGAATTTGCCGGAACGGATCGCCGCCCGTGCCGCCGCCAACATGATGGGCATGGAGCACGCCATTGCGAGCCCTCCACACGACGAAAAAGCAATCCGCAACAGCAAAGCCTCCCCCCTGCAGCCACTCATGCGTTTCTTCTGGACCATCACCCAGAATGACGATCGCATGGCTGACCTGTACCGCGCGCTCCACAACGCCGCCCCGTCTGACAGCGGCCCCAGGATCTCCATTGTCAGCCACATGATGGATCTCGGACCGGTCTACAATCAGGAGCCAGGTTACGACCTGCTTGATTTCCGCACCGAACAACTCATGCGAATGGAGGCTCGTCAGAAACGGTCCGGCGGTGACTTCACGTATTTCGTCGCCTACAACCCATTTCGGGACCACGCCGAAGGTGGCAAGACGGGCGACTCGCTCAAAATCGTCCAGGACGCCGTCCTGCACCGCGGCGCCCGAGGCGTAAAAGTGTATCCCCCATCGGGTTACCGCGTCTTCGGCAATGAGATCAACCCGCGCCCTCGCACACTATTGACGAAAAAACCCGGCGAACAATGGGACAGGCGCTATGCCGCCCTCGGCACCACCGCCCAGGAGCGGGCCACCGAGCTGGACCGCAAACTTGAGGAGCTTCTGCTCTGGTGTGTGCAACACGACGTCCCCGTCTTCACCCACAGCGGTTACGGGGAGTTCGAGGCGCGCAAAGGCTACGGCTTGCATCATTCCGATCCCGAATGGTGGGCGCGGTTTCTCCAGAAGCACTCCCGCCCAGGCGCACCCTGCAAGCTCAGGTTGTGCTTCGGTCACGCTGGTGGCGACGATTTCTGGATCGGCACCGGCCGGCACGCACGCTGGGGCGAAACAGTGTTCAACCTCTGCACCGAATACCCAAATGTTTACTGCGAAGTCACCACGGATGGCCACCACATCGACCCCGACACACTCGCCTGGTTCGTCAACAAAGTCTCGAGCTGCATCCAACAATCCAATGGCAAATCCTACTCCTTCGCCACCAAGCTCCTGTACGGAACCGACTGGTTTCTCCCAGACTCCAATGACCCCGCCCCCGTCCTGGCAGCCGCCCAGCGGGCTTTCCTGCACCCCTCGCTGCGCCCCTACTATGAAGATTACTTCAACGGCAACGCCAGACGGTTCCTGAACTGAGCGGGCAAAACTCCCGATGGGTTCACGCCTTTCCGACCCAGAACACACTTCAATCCAATTCGAACCAAACCACTACCATCCCATGAAACAGAAAATCTTCATCCTCCGCGCACCGAACCTTGGGGCAACCAGAGACCCGTTGTCAGCGCCGGGTACTCTGCCACAAGTCGAAGCCCCCGCCGAACAGGCCGCCGCCATGAGAATCGAGGTCGAGGAGGCGGCTTCGCCCAGGACTCTGGAAATCATGCGCAACGACCCGACTGTCCTGGCGGTTGCGCCGTCCATGCCGATGAAGCTCGTCAAACCGTTGGATGCGGATCCCGGGTTCCAGCCCGAGTCAGGTCAGGCAACCTGGGGTGTCACCGCGGTGGGAGCCGCAAACTCTCCCTTCACGGGTGCGGGCGTCACCGTGGCGGTGCTGGACACTGGCATCGACGCCGCTCATGCCGCTTTCGCGGGAGTGAATTTTCGTCACCGGGATTTTACCGGCGCCGGCGCAACCAATGACACCAACGGGCATGGCACTCACTGCGCGGGCACCATATTCGGTCGCGACCTCAACGGGTTGCGCATCGGTGTCGCTCCGGGGGTCACCAACGCCATCATTGGCAAAGTGCTGGACGGTCCCCAGGGCGGAGGGAGTGACATTCTCTCCGATGCCATGCTCTGGGCCGTGGAGAATGGCGCCAACGTCATTTCCATGTCGCTCGGGATCGATTTTCCTGGCTTTGTGGAATTGCTGGTGCAGCAGAATGGACTGCCGATCCCGGCGGCCACCTCCATCGCGTTGGAAGGGTATCGCGCGAATATCAGGCTGTTCGAGCAGTTGTCGAATTTGCTGGGCGCCCGGGCCTCGGTGGCTCAAACGACCATTGTGATCGCCGCGGCGGGAAACGAAAGCGATCGTCCCAACTATGAAATCAACGTAGCCCCGCCTGCCGCCTCCAGCGGCATCGTAGCCGTGGCTGCGCTCGGCCAATCCCCCCTAGGCTTGCAAGTGGCAAATTTTTCCAACACCCGAGCCACCATTGCGGGGCCGGGAGTCAATGTCACCAGCGCCTGGCCTGGCGGCGGCACCCGTGCCATTAGCGGAACCAGCATGGCCACGCCACACGTGGCCGGAGTTGCCGCGCTCTGGGCCCAACGACTGCAGCAACAAGGGAGTCTGAACCCGGTGATTCTCCAGGCCCGGCTCATCGCCTCCGGCATCCAGAGTGGCCTCGTCGCCAATGTGGATCCCCTGGACATTGGATCGGGTCTTGTGCAGGCGCCGCTCGCTCTGGTTTAAAACCCGCTCCCCCTCCCCGGGCCTCAACCGCCCGTTCACATCAACCATCAAACCACCATGGCTGACACCTTTGCCAATATTCTGAGCCTGAACCGGATTCCCATCGTCGAGCCGGAGGCGCCACGGGTGCGTCCGGAGGATTACGATGACCGCAACGGGTATCGGAGGGACTTCCTGGGCGCGGATGAGTCGTTTCTACTTCCGCTTCCGACGCTACGGGATCACGACGATCTTGTGCCTGTGGATCGAGCGCCGGAGGGATCGCCGTTTGAGCTGAGATACCGGAATTTCAGCGTGGTAATGAGCCGCAGCCGACGCTTGTGTTGTGTGTCAGCGGTAAATATCGACGGCACCGCGACCTTTTTTCGGCCCAAGCGTCCCGGCTGGCGCCTGGACCCGCGCCTTGACGACGCGCTGCAGGTCGACGGAGAATCGTTCTATGTGCCGACGGTCTTCGATCGCGGCCACATGGTGCGCCGGCTGGATCCGGTGTGGGGAGAGGAAAGTGATGCCTTGCTGGCGAATCGCGACACACATCATTACACGAACGCCTGCCCGCAGGTGCATTCGTTCAACGACGGAGAATGGGGCGATCTGGAAGACTGGATCCTCTCTCAGGAGCAGACCCGGGACAGCCGCGGTTCTGTCTTCACCGGTCCGATCCTCCAGTCGGACGATCCGGTGTATCACGAGGTGGCGGTGCCAGTCAGGTACTACAAAATCGTCGCTGTGGTCGACGACGCCACAGACGAGTTGAGTGTCACCGCTTTCCGTCTGGATCAATCCGATGTGATGCCGCCGCGCGAGGGCGCGCCCGCTCCGGAGGCGGCGTTCGATCCAGGGAGGTTCGTTGTCCATCAGGTCACCGTGGCCGACCTTGAGGAGGCGGGGGGCATGGATTTTGGCCGGCTGAGGCAGTTCGATGTGCTGGCTGCGCTACCCGTTCCTGAGTCAGCTTTTAGCGGCCCGCGCGAGGTGCCGCTCCGCAGCGTGCGCGAGGCCGTGCTGTGGCGCGCTCGTTAGCTACAATCGAAGAATTTTCCACTCATGCCATGAACCAAAAACAACGACGACTCGCGGCTTACACCCGTCGACTCCTCGGGGCCACCCCGGCCCTTGGTCAGGAGACTGCGCGGGAGCTCCCCGGAGCACAGGCCGAGGCGGCGGCGGGCGCATTGGAGAGCGCGATCAACGATCGTGATTTCCGCCCTGGCCAGGAGTTTGCGCTTGAGGCCATCGTGCTGCCCAAGTTGAGGCCCGTGGCGTTCATCCGGGATGGTTCCTTTGCCGACCTGCCGGACTCTTGGGCGCATGTCAGTGTGTTCAGGGATGCGTTGCTGCCGGCGATTCGGGCCATCGGCCGGGTGGAAGTGGACAACGCCAGCGGCCCTTTCGGGGGGACGGGTTGGCTGTGCGGCCCGGGGCTGATGCTGACGAATCGGCACGTGGCGGAGATCTTCACGCACGGCGTGGGCGGGGCATCCCGTCTGCGTTTCATCCCGCAGCGCACCTCACGACTGGAGACGGCTCACGAGCATCCGCTGAACCAGAACGCGGGCCTGACTTACCGGGTCCTCAAGCCGCTTTTGGTGCATCCGCATTGGGACGCGGCATTGATGCAGGTGGAAATCCTCGGGGATCCCGCGATGGCGCCACTTCCTTTGCAGCTTTGCTCCACGCCGCCCGATCCGGCCCTGCTCGCTGAGAAACAGGTGGTGGTCATCGGCTATCCCTACTGGTCGGACCATCACGATCCGGAAGTGATAAAAGAAGTCTTCAACGGGGTGTATGGCGTGAAACGCATCCAACCAGGCAGACTGATGCGGTATGAAGGCATCGAATCCTTCAGCCGCCCGGTGGACGCGCTGCTGCATGACGCCTCCACGCTGGGCGGAAATTCAGGCTCGGCGGTGATCGATCTGGAGACACAACAAGTGATCGCGCTGCATTTCGCCGGTTCATACTTGGTGGCGAATTACGCCGTGCCCATGTGGGAGCTGGCGCGCGACCCGCGCCTGGTCGATGCCGGGTTGAACTTCCTCCCCGCTCCCACGCCGCCCGTTGCCCGCACCCCGGAGGATGGCGGTCCGGCCTGGCTCGGAGCCTGGAAAGGACGTGAGGAATCGCCCGCTGCGCTTGCCGCGCCCGGCCAGCCTGCAGTCGTGCCTGCGGCACCAGAAGCCCTGCCGGGCAACACCACCTCCCTGCTGGATCCGGGCTGGTTCGAACGATATTCGGACGATGAATTGCGCCGGTTCTATCAAAGGAATCCCGAGCAGTTTCGCTCCCTGTTGGCCATCAGCATGCCGCCGGAGGAAGCGCAAAACATCTACGACACGGTGTTGTTCGATGCTTCGGTTGAAGGCATCCCCGAGCGCGCGGTTGACCCGTCCCTGCCGGAGATCGTGCTGATGCCCGGCATTTTGGGCAGCCATCTGGACAGACCCGGTTGGGGAGGACACGCCTGGCTGAACCCCTTAACGCTGCCCTTCAGCAATTTGCGCACCACACTCGCATTGGACGGCAATGGCAACGACCCGAATTCGCTCCGCCCCGACGGATACGTCCGCTCGGTTTACGGTGATGCTGCCCGCACCTGGCGAAGGCTGGGATTCGCCGTGCATGAGTTCTCCTATGACTGGCGCGTTCCTTTGGCGCGGTCAGCGCAACGGTTGAAAGACTTTTTGCTCGAGCGGCGCCGCGCCCGGCGGGACGCGCGCTTCGCTCTCGTCTGCCACAGCATGGGTGGCCTGGTCGCCTCCATTTACGCCCGGGACACATCCGACTGGCGTGATTTCATCGAGCAGGCGATATTTTGCGGATGTCCGCTCGGCGGCAGCTTCGCCATCATGCAGATCCTCACCGGCGAGTATGCTCTTGTCAGAAAACTCGCCGCCGTTTCCCTGGCCACCAGCGTCGAAGACATGCAGAGCCTTGGCGCAACGTTGCCCGGCGCTCTGGAAATGCTGCCGCATCCGGCGCTATTTTCGCGCGATGGGGTCGACGTCGAAAAACTTTACCAGCGGGAACATTATGCCGCATTCGCCCGGCCAGGCGCGGACTGGTTGCGTGCGGCGCGGCGCATCAAGGACGACTTGCGCACCTCCCCGGTGCTTGGCCGCACGACCCTGTTTGTCGCCGTGAACCACCGTACCGACGCTTCGTTCGTCACGGACGCCGGCGGATTGCTGCGCAACGGCGGTCATCAGGTGCGTGGGGACGGCACCGTACCCGCCGTCAGCGCGCTGGTGGAGGGGGTGACAGCGTACGCGGCCACTCACGCCCATTCTGATCTGCTGAAAGACCCGGTCATCATCCAAAGCGTGCCGGAACTCCTGCGGGGCCGGCGCATCCCGGTCGGTGTTGTCACGAATGCGGTCATGAATCAACCGTTGCCGGAAGCGCTGCAACCGTCGCTGGAAACGATGACCGCCAAATGGGAAATCGAAGCCATCGCGGTGCGCGAACGCATGCGCCACGGCATCGCCACCACCGAGGACATCCGCTGGCTGCTCAGCACCGAATAATCACAGCCATGACCACGCTGGAGAAATTGTTTCAAGGGGACCTGCCCAAACAGGTCATGGCTGATCTCGAAGAGCAGATCGAGCGCCGCGCCCGCCTGCACGCCGCCGCGGCCCAGACGGGCGTCGCACAGCCCAGGCTTGCCGGCCTTGGTCCACCCAGCGCCGGACCGGTGGTCCGTCCGGTCCTCGCCAGCCTGGGCAAACCGCATCTCCAGTTGCTCAAGAGATTTTCCGACGCCAACGTGCAGCAACGCGGCGAACTGGCGGTGGGGCAACGCACGAAACTATTCTCCATCGTGCACGCCAACTACCGACCCGGCCCGGCGTACTTGACCGGCCATGAGATAGCCCAGGGAGCGTTGACGCAGCGCATCATGCCCGGAGGCGCGACTTGGCGGGACCTCATCACTCCCGCAGGATTCTCGCTGCTCGCACGCATCGCCCGTCAATGCCTCAGACTGGACCGTCAATCCGGCCAGCCAACCGGCTCCGGCTTTCTTTTGTCGGACGGCACCGTGCTCACCGCACGCCATGTCGTCGAAGAACCCGGCTGGATCTTCGGCCAGCCACCCGATCCCGCGCAACACCCTGGCAGAGTGCGCTACAACCAGGTCAATGCCGCCGCGCCGCCCGAGACCAACATCCAATCAAACGCATGCCATTTTTCCGCTGACGCGCAACTCGACCTCGCGTGCCTCCAGCAGTCAGCTGGCTGGCGGCCAAACCTGGAGCACACAATTCCGGAATTCGCCGCGCTGCCCGGATTGGTTTTGCAAAGCGTAGAGCTGGCTCCATCTGAACTGGCGGGCCGTGAGGTCGCCGTCATCGGCCATCCGCTCAGCGGCAACAGCGGCGGCAGCGACGAGGACATCCAAACGGTGTTTTCTGATGCCACTTTGGGAACCAAGCGCCTGATGCCAGGCACCATCGACGCGGAGGCGCCGCTCGTTTCCGAAATGGGCCAGACCGCCATCAATCACAATTGCTCGACCCTCGGCGGCGCCAGCGGCGCGTGCCTCGTGGATTTGAAGACGGGCGTGGTGCTCGGACTGCACCGCGCCGGCGATGCCTCGCTCGGCAACCGCGCCATTCCCGCCTGGGTGCTGGCGCAGCAGCTTGCAGCGCCGGGGGTTTGGCCCTAACTTGATGCCACATGCCGGATCAGCATCTACCCATCTGGTATCTGCAAGCAGGTCATGTCGACTCTGCCGGAGAATTTGTCGCGGAAAGTCAGGGCAGCGCCGTGCTCGTGACCGCCCGCAAGCACGGCGAGCCAAGACCCAGGAAAATGTTGCTCACCGCGCAGCACGTATTGCGCAGCGGCACGCTTCCGAATGGCGCTCCTGACCAGCGGAACGGCGCCTATCACAAGGAGATTCGCGCCTGGGCTCCCGGCACGGGGTTCAACGACGAGACGGCGTGGCGCGTCGAGGTCAATCAGGACCTGATGCCGGATGCTGCCAGCCCGCTGGCGGAGCCGGAGGACCTGCTGTTCCTCGACCTTCCACCCGATGCCACCGGCGCCCTGCCCTGTCGTCTGCTGGAGGACACCGACTGCAAAACCGGCCTCGGCAGCCTGAATATCGTTGGATTTATCAGCGGCAGCTATTTGATCCAAACGCATTCCGGCATCGTCAAGGCCGCCGAGCATCCCGGATGGATGTTCAGTGGCGAGGACGGAGTCAAAGCCATCTCGATACTTTCTCCGGGGCAGGGAGCGCCAGGCCCGGGAGCCAGCGGTGGCGGCGTATTTCATGGAAATCAATATGCCGGCGTTTACCGCGGCCTGTTCGGCGGCACCGGACAACATCTGCTGCTGCCCGTGACGCGGCTGCGCGAGTGGTGCGCTGGCCTCGGCTATGAATTGGTCAACTGGTCGCTTACCGGTGCGGTGGAAGCCGTCAAGGTCGGCCTGCACGGCGCGTCGGGCGCGATGGTCGCGAACACGCCGCTTAAGGACAAGATGACCGCCGGCGCAAGCCTGTTGCGCGGGATCAAGGACAACCTCGGGCTGTTCAACACCTACAAGCAGCTCCACGACTGCCTGCACAGCGCGCAGTTGCAACTACCGGGACTGGAACAGGCTGCAAAACTGCTCAACACAGTTGCGCAAGCGGGCGACGATCTCGATCTCGCCCTCAGCGTCTTCCAGCAACAAACCGGTTCGGCGCACGGATTTGTCGCCGGCATGCCCGCCTCGCCGCCGTCGCTGCGCTCGAAGGAAGCTGCCTGGCTCAAGAAATTTGACGAAGCGGTGGATCGCTGCCGCCAGGCGCTCGACCAGGGGCAGAGTACGAACGCCCAACTCGCCGGGAAATCCTTGCGCACGCTCATCAAAGTCCAGCATCCCCGCATCAACGGCGAACTGCGGGCCTGCGCGGAAAGCATGGATATGCAAGGGTTGACGAACCTCTTTGGCGAGGTCGCCACATTGACCGGCATCCCGGACGAAACCATCGCGCGTTTCCGCGACGGAAGCAGCGCCTCGGCCCAGATCCAGCAGCAGTTGCAGGCCCTGCTCACCCAACACGACAACTGGCAGGACATCGACACCGATCTTTGGAACATCGAGGAAGAACTGGGCGGGCTGGACTCAACCGCCGCTGACATCATCGACGCTTTGTGGAATCGGGTGTCAGACATGATCGCGCCGCTCCTGGCGCAGGAACCATCCGCCGTCTGGAGCGCGAACATCAATGGATTGCAGAACAAGACCACCACCTCCTTCGCCGCCAGGCAATGGGACACCCTGGCTCTGGATTTTCGGCGCTTCCAGAGAGCCTGCCGCATGAGATTTTTTTCCGTGGACACCAGCCTCAAAGAAACCGCCAGGGAGACCGCTGAACTTGCCACCAGTCTGAACGAGATCCTAACCAAACTGGCCCCATGATTGATGCCGCCATCCAGTCCATACCATCCAGTGAGCCATTTGACTCTCTGGCCATGCTGCGCCGCCAGCACACGGTGTTATTGAGCCAGCAGCGTTCCGTCCAGAAAGGAAGAGGCCTCTCCGAACCCGAGATTATCTACTTCCTGGGCAAAGCCAAAGCCACCGGGCGCATTCTCTCCGCACCCGAATCCCGCGCCGCGGTGCAAAACATCCTTGATTACTGGTCGGCCGTTCTGCTGTCCGCCAACCCCGCCTTGTCGGATCAGTTGGGCGCGCTTTTTCCAGACGACCACGACGGGGTCTCGGTGTGCGCAGACGAGGCGGCCAAAATCACCATGGACACGGGTGCGGAGGATACGCTGGAGACAAAAGCCAAACAATTTTCCCACTCGCTCGATGCCGCCACTTCGGAGACGTTGCGCCGCCTGCTGCCCAAGCTGGTGAGGTTCAGCGCCGGCACGGACGAGTTTTACCTCCACGCGCTCCCGGCCACCGACCTCGGGGGGGAAACCTCGGACGAAAGCTCACTGCTGGAAAAGCTCGTCAAGGAGCGGCTCGTGCGCATCGAAGGCGAAGGCCCCTCCCGCAGCTACGTTCTCGCCGACGCGGCACTCCTCAAAATCTGGCCGGAACTCAGGGAAATCTGCTCTCAACGGAGAACGTTTCGCGGACTGGCGCGCCGGTGGGACAGCGGCGGACGCAAGAAGGAGGCGCTGCTCGAGCGCGGCCCGCAACTAGCTGTCGGTTCCAGCTATCGCGACCTCGTGGAGTACGAAACGTCTTTTCTCGAATTCAGCCACGGTGCCTCGGACCACCGCCGCAAGCGGCAATTGACGGTGCTCGGATTGCTACTCGGACTTGCTTCGATCCTGGCCATCTCGTTTGGCATCGCCGTGATCAAATTGCAAAAGAGCGTCAAGGCACTGGAAAAGGCGAACAAAGCGACCTACCGCGCGGAGGAAAGAGTCGTCAGTACGGAATTCAGGCTGGCGCAGGCCGAGTCCTCCCAGGACGGGCGTATCAGTGAAATATTGGATGAAGTGACCAAAGTCCAGGCGGGGGTATCGACTACTGACTCGTCCTCGGTCGTTCAGGAACTGGAAAAGATAGTGGATGTGATCAAGGAAGGCGCCTGGCCCCAGGGGACGCCGCCAAACACCGATCCGCCGACAACCGCGCCTCCACAAGCTCCACGGATGGTGCACCCCAACCTGACTCAAACTGCCGTAGCGACCACGCTTCAGGACGGCTGGCAGTCAGGCAAAGTCCACCTCTTCGCCATCGACAACGACCCCCGAATCAAACCGACCGACACGCTCGCCATCATTTCCAACTGGCGCGAGGCGGATGCGTTGTCGCCGCCCGTATTTAAAACCGGGGTAAAACGTGGTCCCAAACCGCTGGTCTCGCAGCTGAACGCCGGCGCCTTGTTCCTCGCCGCGCGCTGGAACTACAAAATCACCCCAAGACGCTGGCTGTTGGAAAACAAAATCGAAGTGCGAAATCCCCGCACCGGAAAAACCGCCCGAGCCCAAGCCGTCGATTGGGGCCCGAGCGCCAAAGACGGCCACCTCATGGACCTCTCCCCAGGCCTGGCCAACGCCCTTGGCTTGAACCAGGGCGACCTCGCTGAAATCAAGGTTCCGATGTCATCGCCGTAGCAGGCTCTTCAAGCAGAACTGCGCCCCCCCCCGAGCACGTACCGTTTTCCCGCACGGACGGGACGCTGACGCCCCACGCACATGCGCAGGGGCCTTTGCGAGCGAGGACGGCAAAGCCCAAGTTCAGACGTGGTGAAACCATACAGCTAACCTGAACCACTGCCGCCGGGCTGATCTTGGTGAAATTGAGCTCCGCACAAGAGCGGTCCCTGAAAAATAAGAGACGCCCCGCCGTCGGTCCCTCCCGGAACCAGCGATTGGCGACGTCGATATTCTGCAGCTGGCCAAGACCCGATGGAGGGGGCGAGCTGTGGGTCTTGGGTGCCGGTAGTATTGGACACGGCTGACACTGGTGTGGGTGGGACGCAACCGTACGTACTGGAGAACGCTGCGGGCTCACGGATAAAGGTACCGGAGCGGTTTAATATTGATGAGGTCCGGGCGCTTTGGAAAGTGATCGGCGAACAAGGAGCCAGAGAGGCATGATTGCGCACGGGTCGGCAACAAAGGTGCACCTGTTGGCTGGTGTCACCGATATGCGACGGGGTTTTGAGGGGCTTTTTGCGCTGGCGCGCGCCTTGCTGGAGGCGGACCCACTCAGCGGGCATGTTTTCGGCTTCTGCAATCGAGGGCGTAACCGCCTGAAGTTATTGTACTGGGATGGAAGCGGGTTATGGATTTGCGCAAAGCGGTTGGAACGAGGGAGATTTTCCTGGCCTTCTGAACCTATCATTGGCGCCAGCGACAGTCGTTGCGTGCGGATGACGCAAGCTGAATTAACTCTTCTAATCAACGGGATTGATATCAGTAAGTCCCACAAGCGCGATTGGTACAGAGTGGATAAGTCTGGCTTTCCGATGTCGGGCGACGGACGGTGACCTTGACTTTCGAGGGAATGACCAAGGTGATTGGCGATCGGGATCAGCGCATCTCCCGGCTGGAGGTCAAATTGAACCGGCTTGAGCTCGAATTGAAGCTGCGGGAGGAGCAGCTTCGACTGGCGCGCATTGAGAAGTACGGACCGAAGGGTGAGAAGCTCTCGCAGGATCAGGCAATACTCCAAACCGGGGGGCTTGGTCTATTTCGATCCAGATCCGCCAGCAGGCTCTGCCAGCCAGCCTGCTGGCCAAGGCCTGCGATTACCTCCTCAACCAATGGCAGCGCTTGTGCGTCTTCGCATCCGACGGCCTGCTCGAAATCGATAACAACTGGAGTGAACCGGAGCGCAGCGGAGATGGACAGCCGCGAGGCTGCCCGCAGGGCGAGCGGAGCGAGTCAAAACGCCATGCGACCAGTCGCCCTGGGCCGCAAAAACTGGATGCATCTGGGATCCCAGGACAGCGGTCCGCCCGTCGCCGCCATCATGACCGTACTGGCCAGCGCCCAGCGCGCCGGCCTCAACCTCCGCCTCTACCTGGCCCAGTGCTTGGAAAAGCTCTCCGACCGCGCCTTCACCACCGACCAGATCCATACCCTCCTGCCGGAAAACTGGAAAGCTCAGAACTCCTGAGCCTGACACCCCGCCGCCCACGCCGTTACTTGGCGCACCCACCGGCACTGCCGCTCTCCGCTCTGCGTCTTGTCCTGCTCTCGGGTCGTTCATCCCCGTCACACTCCCCAGCCTTCCCGTCTCCACTAGACGTGGTTGCTGACGGGCTTACCCTTGAAGTCGGATTTGGAGAGCGTGCGCTTCATGCGTTGGGATAGCCACTTGGCGAAATCACGGCGCTTGAATCAATGCTCCGCTGATTGTTCAAACAGATACATCCTAGTGTCCTGTTGAGGATCCATCAGGAGATCGATGCCGCCGGTTAATTCGGCGATCATTCGTTTTCGAGACGGCTGTGAATTGTTGGCACGACGCCGCCGGCTCGCGACGGCCGGGGCCGGTGCTTCACCCACTGCTGCAGGCGCGGCGTCAGAGTAATCGGCAATGACGCAGCGGTCGTGAAAGTTGCGTTGGCGTGTGCTGCCTCTTAACTCAGGCAGCACATTAATGGATTGAAATGCGGAATGCTTTTTCAACGATACGATCACTTCGTTCATCGCACGGATCCAGTCCGCACGAAGATGCTGCGTTGGGCAGGGACCATACCGAATGATTATTGACTTGGGGGGACTTGCCCATATGCTACTTAGTTCGACGAGGAAGCGCCGCAAGGAGTCGCAGTTACAGCTTGCCGCAACAACATAACGATCCAATATTTGAATTCGATCAATATGCTTTCCGTTTAGAAATGAAAACGCCGTGGCTATCGTTCGGATTTCCCCACATTGATAATGGATACGCTGGATGCTGTCAGGACGATCCAATTGTTCTGCTGTGATGGCCTTTCCTGGCTTGTTAATCCGTATTCCCTCCTCAGCTGGCACCTCTCTGACGAGTAAATTTGCAGACCACATTTCCTCGAGGATGGAGCCGGCCGGACTAACGTCATAAACAAGAGAGAATTTGTTCGTCGCACTATCAAGTATGTACGCGCTGGGCAAGTCCACTTCTGTTTCCGTGAACTCATCCAAAAGGCTTTCGAGCAGCAGTTGGCCCGTTCGCACATGCGGGAGCAGTGCTTCAGCGAAGCGACGAGCCCGCGGGAGAGATAGATCGCGGAAATCAGGAAAATGCCTACATTTGATAGTGACTTTCGTTCCGCGCAGTAGCCACTTCACGATGCGCTTCCACTCCGGAAGCGAGTCCGCGATGGGTGCTTCCTTGCCGTGTTCATCCGAGTCCAGGCCCCCGGCAAATTCCCCAAGCCGAGCGCCTGTCAGTACTATCATGCCTGCCTTGTCGCAAAGATCCAGTAGCGCGCCTTGCTGGACTGCCTGCGCCCCCAGTTGAATGCGCGGATCGGTTCGCTTGATATGTAATGCATCGCGAAGCCAGCAGATCGCCTCATGGCGTCGAAATACATCCCAGTGCTGCTGGTTGGAATAACTGCGAAGACAGCGTGAGCAGGATGATGTGCAGTTTTCCGGGCAGTTCAGAATTTCCTCACAAGCATGGCCCAGAATCTTTGAAACAGGAAGTTCGAAAATCTTTGCGGTGTATCCGGCCCCGCCTGGCACATTGTCAAACAGGATTATCTCGAGCCCATTCTGCGGTAACCAGCGGAAGGTAGACGAGATCTCAGATTCGGGGATCTCCAGCAGTTGGCAGCAGGCGAGGCGAATAGCTTCGCATCCAGATCGCGCGACGCCTTCTCGTGCTAGCCTTCTCTCATCGATGTCGGGGTTGGAGCCTGGGGGCACAGGTTCAGGTACACGGACCCGACAACGGATTTGCATGACATCGGTGTGGAAGGTGTGCGCAAGATCGAACTTCCAATTGGACGGCCGCAATTTGCATTCGGCGCCTGTGAACGGGTTCTTGTGGGGTTCCGTCTGCTTGCGTTTAGGAGTGGCTGTATGAGCGTAACCACAACCACACTTTACGAATCCATGGCCAATGCCGCGATTGATGACAACCATCCGCCCGTCTTGTGCGCTTTGGAATGCCCAGTCAACGCGATGCAGGTCGCTTCCGCGGAAATGGTGATCTGGGGCGTTTCCGATCAATTGGGTCTCAAGGGCTGAGGGGGAAATCAGTCGACGGGCCCCAGGTGTCAGCGGTCACTCAAAGTGCACCACTGATGGTCACTTTCTGAGGGTTCAAAGTGCACCACTTTTGGAGCGAGAATGGCTCCTGCCGGTGCCCTGTTGACGGGGCAAGGATGGGGCATGTCCCGCA
>Ga0209702_10003040_pt1 | contig 27533 bp, 19 predicted proteins | sample FRY01_FD_187210 | JGI IMG/M metagenome (GOLD analysis project Ga0209702, IMG submission 187210) | Freshwater microbial communities from Lake Fryxell liftoff mats and glacier meltwater in Antarctica - FRY-01 (SPAdes) (version 2) | ecosystem: Environmental > Aquatic > Freshwater > Ice > Glacier... | reverse complement strand
TAAGGGACGGGAGCAATGATTAATAAAAAATTATGGCACTACATTTGGATTCTCAAAAGGTGAATTCCTTTACTCCCAACGATTTCGGGGACTCGCCGGCTCAAAAAAAGTGGTTTTTCGGTGGTTTGGGACCCTGGAATGTTAAACTTGGGCTGAGAACATGATGATGCGTTTTTTCCCACTGGCGTCGGTGACCCTGTGAAGGGTTGGCACTTCTTTTGAGGTCATCCACGATTCCGGCGTTGGTAGCCGCTCCGACCAAGTCAGCCCGCCGTCGGTCGAGCGTTTGTAGACGATCCCGCCGCCACCGTGACCCTTAGGGAAAACGGTCAGGATTGTCTTGCCGTCATCGAGCAGGCAGGTCGTCGGGTGACCGAGATATTGCCCGGACTCGTGATCGATCAGGACCTGGCGGTAGTAATCGTCGGCCAGATCAACGAAGGAAATTTCGTTGGCTCCAGCGGTTTCCCAAGTGGCGGCCGATGCCACAACGAGGGCGGCGGCCGTGAAGATCGAAGTGAAGAATCGCATTTCACGATCTTTCAGTGTCCGGGGAGAAAAGGCAAGTCCGCAAGTCCGCAAGTCCGCAGGTCCGCAGGTCCGCAGGTCCGCAAGATCATCGGGAACACCGCCCCGCTCCATCTTTGTTCCATCAGCCTCTTCGATTCGTTGCGCGAGCGTGCCAAGCGTCTCGAGAAGAGCGTCGAGGCAGCAGACCGGGACCGACTCGATCAATGCTTCACCGTTGTGCGCGATCTGGATCGGCGTTTGGCAAAGGCGACCAATTGGGTGGATCGGCCGAAACCCAAGGTCAGAGCCAAGGCGCAACCACTACGCGAGGATCTTCCGAATCACCTTCATCGGCTCCACCCCGGTGAGGCGTTGATCGAGGCCTTGGTATCGGAGGGTGAAGCGTTCGTGATCGATTCCCAGGCAGTGCATCACGGTCGCATTGATCTCGTTGATATGAACCGGATCTTTGACTGGGTTGTACGAATACTCATCGGTTTCGCCGATGGTCACGCCACCCTTGATCCCCCCGCCGGCCATCCACATGCAGAAGTTGCGCGGGTGGTGGTCGCGACCGTATTGGGTCTCGGTGAGGGTTCCTTGTGAATAGACGGTGCGCCCAAATTCGCCGCCCCAAATGACGAGGGTTTCATCCAACATCCCCCGCTGTTTCAAGTCCGTGATCAAGGCGGCACACGCTTGGTCGGTGTCCAGACACTGGTCACTCATTTCCCGAGGAAGGTTACCATGGGAATCCCACCCACGGTGCATGATCTGCACCATTCGCACTCCCCGTTCGACAAGGCGCCGCGCCAAGAGGGCGCTGGAGGCAAAGGAACCCTGAGTCTTCACGCGCTCGCCGTACAAATTCATGGTGGCCTCAGACTCCTTCCTAAAGTCCGTCAGATCGGGGACACTCGCTTGCATGCGATAGGCCATTTCATATTGCGAAATCCGGGTCTGGATATCGGGATCGCCAAACTTCGCAAAGCCCCGGTTGTTGAGTTCGCCGAGGCAATCAAGCATGGCCCGGCGGTCATCGCGATCCACTCCAGGAGGGTTTTCAAGATAGAGAACGGGATCGGCTCCGGCTCGCAAGACCACTCCGCTATGCCTTCCGGGAAGAAACCCCGGGCCCCACATCCGGCTGAAGAGTGCTTGGGCATTCGAGCCATTTGGAAAGTTCGGAGTGAGGGCCACAAAGGAAGGGAGGTCATTCGTCTCCGCTCCCAGTCCGTAGGAAATCCACGACCCCATGCTCGGCTTTCCGGGCACCTCGCTCCCGGTCATGACAAAGGTGCACGCCGGGTCGTGGTTAATGGCATTGGTGTGCACGGTTTTCACGACCGCGAGGTCATCGACAATCTTCGCAGTGTGCGGAAGAAGCGCGCTAACCCAACGACCACACTCGCCGTGTTGGGAAAACTTAAAGCGCGACGGGGCCACCGGAAAACGGCCCTGCCCGCTCGTCATCGTGGTGATGCGGTCGCCCAGAAATTCCTTGGGCAGATCCTTGTTATACTCGGCGAGAAGATTGGGTTTGTAGTCCCAAGTATCGAGCTGCGAGGGCCCACCGTTCATGTGCAAATAGATCACCGCCTTAGCCTTCCCGGCGAAATGAGGCAACCCGGGCAAGGCCGGATGCACCTGCGACGATGCCGCGCCCAACGGCGGTGCCCCGAGCAAGGAAGCCATTGCGATGCCTCCCAAGCGAATGCCACTGTCTCCAAAGAACTGGCGGCGGGTTTGAAGAAGCTGGTGTTCGAGAAATGGATTCATAACGGGTGATCAGTTGCGAACGATTGCTTCGTCCATGTTCAGAATAAGGTTGGCGACTAAAGTCAAAGCGGCGAGCTCCGGAAGATTGAGATCTTTCGGAGGTTTCGATTCGCCAAAATGCACCGCTTTTTCAGCCTCCTCGGGAGCGGCCTGATACTTGGCAAGTTGACGTTGAAAGAGCTTCGAAGCGATCTCAATTTCCTCCGTGGCCGCTTGCCGGGAAAGGACACTGCGGAAGGCAAACTCAAGTCGCGCCCCGGTCTCGGGCGAGGCCGCCATCATTCGCTGCGCGAGCCCGCGGGCGGCTTCGTAATGCTGGACATCGTTCATCAACTGCAAGGCTTGCAAGGGAGTGTTGCTCCGCTCCCGGCGCAGGCAGAATTGCTCGCGCGGCGGAGCATCAAAGTTGGTCATGAGCGGATGCGGCGCGGTGCGCTTGAAGAAGGTATAGATGGAGCGGCGGTAGAGGTCGGACCCTGTTCCCTGTTGGTAGACGCGGGTATTAGACCCCCCGAATCCCACCGGTTCCCAGATGTTCGGAGGCTGGTAGGGATTGACTCCCTTCCCGCCCATTTTGAGATCGATCAATCCGCCCACAAACAAGGACTGGTCGCGCACTTGTTCGGCATCCAGTCGGAAGCGCGGACCCCGTGCCAGTTGGCGGTTCTCGGGATCATCCGTCCACCGGGGACTCGTCGCCATACTCTGCTGGCGAAAGGCCCGCGTGAGCAGGAGATCGCGCATAAGGTCCTTCACATCCCACTTCTTTTCCTGAAAGCGCACCGCCAGAAAATCTAACAACTGTGGATGGCTCGGAAGGTCACTCTGGGTGCCGAAGTCATGGCTCGTCTTCACCAATCCGATTCCAAAAACCTGTTGCCAATACCGGTTCACCGCCACCCGCGCCGTGAGTGGATTTTCCGGCGCCACGATCCACTTCGCGAGATCGAGACGCGTCGCCAAGTCACCGCTTTTTTTCAGCGGAGGAAGAACCTCCGGAGTGTTCGGCTCCACCTTCTCCCCCGGCTGATCATACTCGCCCCGGATCATGACAAAACTCTCCCGCAGCGTGGGGAGATCGCGATAGACGAAGGTCGAAGGAATGGAATTATCAAAGTCGGTTTTCTCTTTGCGAACCTTCTCCAGATCACCACGCAGTCCGTCAAAATTCCCGCGAGTGCTTTCGCAGATTTCCTTTAAAAAGTAGTCTCTGATCTGCGACAGTTCATCCGCTGTCCGCTCCTCGTTCGGCCCCGCCTTCAACCAAGCCTGAATAGGCCCGGGCGCTTGCGGGGTTTCCTGGCCGACCCGCGACTTCCGCCACGCCAGCAGGGCCAACTTTGGATCGTTGGTAGGATCACTCACACCCTCGACTCCAAATCGATCAAAGTAGGCTGTGCCACCCTGCACCGTAAACGCAAACCCCCTCACCCTGTCTCCCGCCTTCAAATCCATCTTTTCTCCGGGCACCTCCAGCTTCACCCACTCGCCCAAGGCCGGAAGATCACCCGCCCGGAATCGCTCCGGCGTTCCCTTCGCCCCAAACTCAATGACATCCTCACCCCAGAAGGCACGATGACTCCAGGCTCCGGTATGGAGTTGAATCATGACCTCCTCCGGCGGATCTTCCGCATCCAGATAGACATGGAGGAAGAAAGTTGGATTGGCCGGCACCACAAATTCTTCGGCCCCGCTTTCATAGTAGTCCTGGGCCACTGCCGGACCACCGCGCTTGAGAGAACGTTTCCCGCTATGGACCGGACTCTCGACGAAGGTCAACGGGTGACCGGACGACCCCACCTGGGCACCCGTGGGAAAGGAATCATCAAACCAAACCTGCTCGTCCACTACCTTCGGAGGTTGGGGATTTAACTCAGCCGGATCCTGATAAAGAAGACCCGCCGCCAACTCCTGCATCTTCTTTTCAATCTCCGCCTCACGGTCCGCGAAGACCTTCATTTTCACATCATAACCCGGCGACTTCACCTTGATCACCGGCTCGGTTAGGAGCTTGTTCCCATCCATCGCGGGATCGGCATTTGAATTGAAGAAGGCGTAAAGTGAATAGAAATCCTTCGCAGTGATAGGATCATACTTGTGATCATGGCAAACCGCACAACCCGCCGTCAGACCCAGCCAAACCTGGGCTGTCGTGCTCGCCCGATCCACCGCGTAGCGGAAAATCAATTCCCGGTCGATGCTGCCCCCCTCGCCAGTCGTGACATTGCAACGGTTAAATCCCGTCGCGACGATCTGATCCTGTCGCGCATCGGGAAGAAGATCACCCGCCAACTGCTCGACTGTAAATTGGTCATACCCCAGATTGCGATTGAAGGCCCCAATGACCCAGTCGCGATAAGCCCACATCTGCCGCTCGTTATCCAAATGCAATCCGTGCGTGTCGCCGTATCGAGCCGCATCCAGCCAATGCCGCGCCATCTCCTCGCCATAGTGCGGCGAGGCGAGATAGTGATCGAGCATTCGCTCGTAGGCCCCCTCCATCTGATCACCTTGAAAAGCAGCCGCCTCCGCGATCGTGGGCGGCAATCCGGTAAGCGCAAAACTCACCCGGCGAATCAAGGTCGGACGATCTGCCTCGGGCGAAAACTCCAAGCCATCCCGTCGAAGCGCCGCCTCAATAAAACGATCAATCTCGGACCCCGTCCCCTGCGGAACCTCACTCTTCACCGGTGCTTCAAAAGCCCAGTGCTTTTGATAACCCGCGCCCTCGTCAATCCATTGCCGAATGATCGCCTTTTCCTCCGCGCTCAACTTCTTGTGCGAATCCTCAGGCGGCATGACGTCTTCCTCGTCCGCCGTCGTGATCCGCGACCAGACTTCGCTTTCCTCAATCTTTCCCGGAACAATGGCGGCCTTCCCCTTCTTCCTTTCCCCATAAGCCCCCTCCGGAGTATCGAGCCGCAACTTGCCCTCGCGCGCTTCCTCGTCCGCACCATGGCAAGCGAAACACTTATCCGAGAGAATGGGACGGATGTCCTTGTTGTAGGTCAACTGCTGCGCCTTCCCAATCCCGGAGGTGGCCCATAAAAAAATCAAGCTCAAAGGAAATCTCACAAGATCTTTTAACCTATCACAATCGCAGCGAAAGCCTAAAATTCGTCAATTTTAACTCGAAGGCGACCCTGATCTTTGGAGATCCAGTCCCGTAGGTCGGGCGGTCGTAACAGTGCGTGGGCTGGAAATCTCCCACTCCTTTACATTCCCGCCGGACGTGACTAAGTGATGCCCGTGAGCAACTTCAAATCCCTTGGAATCCCCGACGACCTGATCAAAGGACTCGACGAATTGGGCATCCATCAACCCACGCCCATTCAGGCGCAGGCCATTCCCTACCTCATGGAGCGCGGGTTTGATCTTGTGGGCCAAGCCCAGACCGGCACCGGGAAAACAGCGGCCTTTGGCCTCCCCTTGCTCACCAAAATCGACCCCTCAAAAAAGGTCATCCAGGCCATCATCCTCGCCCCCACCCGCGAACTCGCGAAGCAGATCGGCAAGGCTCTCTTCAAGTTCACCAAGTACGCCGACAAAAAAATCTTCATGGAAGTGGTCGCAGGCGGCGACAAGATCGACCTCCAAGTCGCCCGACTCCAACGCCCCACCCACATCCTCATCGCCACCCCGGGCCGCCTCTACGATCTCATTAAGCGCAAGGCCATTTGCATCAACGCCGTTCAGTATCTCATCCTGGATGAAGCCGACGAAATGCTCAGCATGGGCTTCAAGGACCAGATTCGTGAAACGGTCGAAATCACCAAGGATCGCAAAGCCACCTGGCTCTTCTCCGCGACCTTCCCCAAGGTCCTGCACGACCTCATCAAGTTCTGCATGTCCCCCGATCCCAAGACAGTGAAGGTCGACAACAAGAACGTCGTAAACCGCAACATCGACCACCGCTTCTCGGTCTGTGCGAAGGAAGATAAAACGGACTTTATCGATGAATTCCTCCACCGCCAGGGAGAAAAACGCGGCCTCATTTTCACCCGCACCAAGGACGGTGCCGATATGCTGTGCAAGCAGCTCATCAATCGTGGTCACTCGGCCGGCGTCCTGCAAGGTGACCTCACCCAATGGGAACGCGACAAGGTCATGCGGGCCTTCAAAAAAGAGCGCACCCAATTCCTCGTCGCCACCGACGTCGCGGCCCGTGGAATCGATGTCGAAGGCCTCTCCTTCGTCATTCACCACCAACTTCCCGAGCAGATCGAATACTACACCCACCGCAGCGGCCGCACCGCCCGCGCCGGGAAAAAAGGGATCTCCCTCGTTCTCATCGACCCACGCGAAAAGAAGAAGCTCAACCAGTTCAGCAGCGAACTCGGCATCAGCTTCGGCCCTGCTTAAGCAGGCTGCTGTTGACTGATGCAGTGTAAGGCTCCGCCCTCTTTCACGAGGTCGAGACAATCGATTCCGATCACCTCACGCCCCGGAAAAAGATCGCCGATTTGCGTCAGGGCAGCCCGGTCATTCTTCGGCTGACGGAACTGCGGCACCAGGACCGCACCGTTGATGATCAGGAAATTAACATAGCTCGCAGGCAAATGCGGAAGCCGCCACCCCTCCGTCTCACAAGCCTCAGGCAGGCCGATGGTGTGAATCTCAAAAGGCTCGCCTTCCGGAGTCCGGAAGGTTTTTAATTTCGCCAAATTCCTCGCGAGCACCGCTTCGTCCAACCCGCCGGGATCGACCACGGTGATCAGCGTGGTGTCATTTACAAAACGGGTCAGGTCATCAATGTGGCCGTCGGTGTCATCTCCCTCGATGCCGGCTTCCAGCCAAAAAATCTCGGACACCCCGAGGAACTTTTTGAGGCGGCGTTCAATCTCATCGCGGGTGAGTTCGGGATTGCGATTGGGATTGAGCAGAACCGCTTCGGTGGTAAGCAGTTGACCGCATGAGTTGATCTCGATGGAGCCACCCTCGAGAATCATGCCGGGAATGAAACAGGGCAGATCGAGAGCCTCGGCGATGTGCGAAGGGATGGCATTGTCCAACTCGTAGGGCGGAAATTTGCCACCCCAAGCATTGAAGCCCCAGTCAAGGAGAGCGAGCGATTGGTCCGCGCGGTTCTTCACAAAAACGGGACCATGATCGCGGCACCAAACATCGTTAGTGGGGTGATCCCAGAGGTGAATGTTCTCGGTCTGGCCTCCGACGGCAAGGAACCGGGATGCAATCTGTAGATGCAAGTCCGAGGACGCATTGATATCGACCCGTTGGAAGCGGCTGATGGTGGCGGCAATTTCGGCGAACTTCTCCTGCAACGTGTCAAGATCTCCCTCCCATTGGTCTTCGCGATGAGGCCACGAGAGCCAGATCGAGGACTGCGGAGCCCACTCGGCGGGCATGAAATAATCAGAAGCCATAGTCACAATTAATCGCGCCAACGTTTTGTTAAATCGCCGTAGGTATCGATCCGGCGGTCGCGGAAAAAAGGCCAGATCCGGCGGGTGTCTTCGAGAAGTTTTTTGTCACATTGGAAGAGGATGACCTCCTCTTCCTCGACCGATCCCTTCGCCACGATCTGTCCGTAGGGATCGACGATGAACGACTGCCCCCAGAACTCCGTCCCGTGCTCCGAGCCCACCCGATTGATGGCGGCGACGTAACAACCATTGGCCACGGCGTGTCCTCGTTGCACCGTTTCCCAAGCGCAATGTTGCGCCTCCCCGAGAGTCGACTTTTCCTCCGGCAACCAGCCAATCGCAGTGGGGTAAATAAGAATTTCAGCACCGGCCAAAGCCATCAAACGAGCCGCCTCAGGATACCATTGGTCCCAGCAAATCAGGACCCCGATTTTCCCAAAGGCCGTGTCCCAAACCGGATACCCTTGATCACCCGGCGTGAAGTAAAATTTCTCTTCAAAGCCCGGATCCTGCGGGATGTGATTTTTACGATAGGTCCCAAGAAGGGCACCATCGGAATCGATAATGGCAGCGGTATTATGGTAAAGACCGGGACCGCGTTTTTCAAAAAGAGAGGCCACAATCACCACTCCTAGGCAGGCCGCGAGATCACAAAGTCGCTCGGTCGTCACTCCGGGAATGGCTTCCGCGAGATCAAAACGATCCTGATCCTGGACATCGCAAAAATAATCCGTGAGGAACAATTCTTGAGTGCAAATGATCTGTGCTCCCTCTGCCGCAGCTTCACGGATGAGCTGCTCGTGCGCGACGAGAGACTCTTCCTTGGTCAGAAAGTAGCGCGATTGAAGAAGGGCGATAACAGGACCGGACATCATGACAGACACGATTGATCTCTCAAAAATCACGTCTTGTCCACCTTCTCGAAGCTCATTCCTCGGGCAACCGGTCCGGACCACGCCCCATCGCTCTTCTCCAACCAAGCCGAACGCCTGGAGTTGGGACTGCGGTGATCAGAGGCAGGCGACTTCCCCCTAGTGAGCGGATCCCAGTCAATCCAGTCATCGCGGCTCTTGAGCCTGGGTGCCGCTCCCGACCAGCACAGCACGGCGCACAACGCGGGGTAGCCCTCATCGTTGTCAGTCTCGTGAATCCCTTGCCAGCGTGTTTCCAACGGATCGGCCTCGCCTTGAGGTAGTGCTCAGCATTAAGGGCCGCGCGGAATTAATCGCTCTCCGCGATAAACTCGTCCGGAAAGCACCGCCTACTCCGTAGCCCACACCCGCAATCGATGAACCCTGAACGACTGCGTCTGTTCCAACCCTTCCAGAAACTCCACCGAGTGTCCGCCATCTGACGAAAATTCGGAGAAATCCACCGAGTCCCAGCTCCAGAGGTTACCGCTTCCTTCGACCCCTATTTCATAATTCTCCCCCAAGACCCTTCCGTCAGCCACCGCAAACCAGGGGGCAGGACGAAACCTAGTCACGAGTTGCTGATCAAGCTCCCCTTCCGTGACGACCTTATTCATTCGCTTCGTTTTCGGCAAACTCCCTGCTAAAGGATCATGGACCACGTGAACCAGCGGATCAGTCCCCAAGGCAAACTCCAGGAGATTGGTCCAACCATCGCGATCAGGATCATCTTCCTCATGGCCAAAAATATTCTCCGCAAGCCACTGCGCCGACCACCGATCCAGCTCGTTCAATCCGTCCGAAAACAACTCCAACTCCGCTTCCTCCCCATTCCAATCGCGATTCCCGGTCACACCATAAACTTCCCGCCGCCCGGAGTCATCGGTCAGAATAAGCACGACTCGTCCTCCGCCGCTCGTCCCGATTCTCTCGAACGGAACCGAAATCTCGCCACCCCAAAACGCCTCACTCGTCGAACGACTTGCCCTCCCGATCTCGCGCAAGTCATCATCTAAAACGATCACCTCCACAACCAATCCCGGACGGTCATCTTCCGCAGTCAATGCCACCTCAACCATCCCCGTTCCTAAATCCGGATCGATCAAAACCGCCTTCACCTCAAAGGTCACCAGCGCCGGGCGATGCTCGTCCAAAAATTCCCGCTCAGGCACTCTCACCTCATCTTCTAACAATAATTGCACCCGCCCGCCATCGGCTCCCATCGCAATCCACAAGACACGATACATCCCTCCCGGAACCTGAATCAGATTCGCAATCTCGACATCATAACGCCCTTCCCTTGCATCTCCGGAAACCCGATTCGCTTCCGTGAATCCCACCCCCACCACCACCACGCCCAAGGCATCTAACAGAATCACCTCGCCACCGTAAATCCCGACAGGATGCGAGAGAGAAGCAGAAGTGACCAAGCGTCCATCCGACATTCCAGTTTGCAATTTGGAAAGCTCCGGCAGGTTCACTTCTCCATTCGTCTCCCGCACCAAAACCACTGGTAAAGGAATGAGAGGATCCAATCTCCCCCCCGTCAAAAGCCACGACGAGGTTCTGACGTCTCCCCAGACTCCTCCGAGGTTTCCGGCGCGATCACGAAGTTGCATCCGAAGCGCTCCAGGAGGAGTGAATGGTGGCACGATGACCTCCACTCGATAAACACCCAAGCGGGAATCTCCCTTGATCCGCTGGGAGGGCCCAAATGAAATCCGCCACCGCGTCTCCACGCCGAAATCATTCCACTCCCCCGGCAAGAAAATCTCCCCCACCTCAAACCCGCTCCCGCCATCATCCCGGATCGCAAACTCCAAGTCGACCCGCTGCTCAACGTCCCTCATCTCAATTTCTCGAGCTCCTCCCGTCACCCCCACAAGCTCGGGTCCGATCTCATCAATCAAGCCATTTTTCGGGATCCCGGAGTGCTCAATGTCGATGGACTCAACAATGTGCGACTCATGCCCCACCCGGTCGAAGAGAGAGATCCCGGCAGTCGCGGTGAGCCCGGTAGCTCTTTCCACCCACGGAAGAAGAACCCGATAAACACCTCGCTGTGCCGTCCCCCAAATCCGCTCCGCGTGACTCATCCCGGCAGTCCTGTTGTTAACGCTAATCGTTCCAACATTCAGGCCATTGAGAGCCTCCACCACCACCTCGACCGCCAGCCATCGACCGTCCGCACTCAAAGTCGCGCGCACTCCTTGATATCCCAGCTCAGGCGGCGGTCCCACCGGACTCACCTCCAACTTGACCTCAACAAGCTCACCATTCCTCTCTGAATTCTCCCGAGGCACGGCCTCAATGAAATAGGTCTCTCCCGCAATCACCTCCATCACCACCCTCGAGAATCCAAGCGAGAGTCCCGAAGAGCTCAAGGTCCGGTTTCTCAAAAATCCTCGCTCCGTTTCCCTCCTCGGCAGACTCCACCTCGGAAAGGGTGAGTGCTGAAATACCGATCGAGCCTGAATGTCGCTCGATCTCAATTGGCGGGAAAATCCACGCTGCCAGTATCCCGCGAGCTCCACCGATCGATTTTGTCCCACTGAGTCAATGCTCACCCACCCGCTCGATCGCGGCGTCCACCGGAACCAAGCCGCCCCCTTCGTCGAGGTCGTCCCCACCCTGACCGTCCCCGAAAGGACAGCGATCTTCGGCGTGGAGAAGAGGAGTTCACTTCCCACCTCCATGGCCTGACGATCCGAATGATACTCAAGACCTTGCGCAAAATCCAAACTCAGCGAAACCTCCCGCTCTTCACTCCAATGATGAACAAGCCGGAGACGGTAAGACCGTCCTGCTTCGGCTTTAAAAATCCAACGCCCCTGATCTTTCACTCTCATTGAGTTCGTACTTTTCGGCTCTACCGACAGCAAGCCATCGCCCCGAAAAACATACAAGCCACTCTCCGGCGCGGTCCATTTCCACCAAACGGACGACTCTTCGAGCCAAGACGCTTCGAGGGCTGACGTGACTTCAAGCGGAATCTCCAAGTCTCCGCCCCGGGTATCTCCCGTGAAAATCAACGGCAAGCCACCCTCAATTAAAATCCCGTCTTCCCGATCGTCATTCGGAGGCCTGACAAGATCTCTTAAAAAAAAATCTCATACCCTCCCTGCTCGCCATCATACCCGCCCGTCACCCGAAGGTAATAGACCTCCCCCTCAACAACTCGAAATCTAAAACGAGTTTCATTCGGCGTCACCACCCCGCCAATCGTCCCGGACCTTATCTGCTCAAGATTGGCAATCTCACTTCCCTTCATGAGTGCCACCCGCAGGGACGTTTCACTCACCATCCGGAGTTCAAAATCAGCGGTCGCCGGAGCTTCCCATTTCGTCCAAGCCGAATCACTCACCCGGGTTGGGTCCAAAATCTCCCCCTCATCAAGTGTCGCCCCAGCATTAGTCCCGCGAACCTGTCCAGTCATTCCGCGGCCCAAATCATCGGCGTTCGCAAAGTCATCATTCGGAGGAGGATCCGGAAGACGGTGCAGTTCAGTCACCATCAATTTCGGAGGCCGCTCTCCCGTTCCATCATAGACATTCGAACTCGCTGGAGGCCGCGCATAGTAGCCGGTTTGGAACCTCACGCGATCTCCCTTCGCCGCAAAGAACCTTAAGATGTTGCCATTGTGTGCCACACGATACTTCGTGATCTCTACCAACTCCTGTACGGTCTCCCCCCGGAAGAGATTCACAATCGACAATGGTTGTCGATAACTGTCCCCCCCGGTAGCTCCCTCAATCGAGGCTCTTACCTCATACTGCCCATCAACAGGAGCTTCCCAATGAAGCCACTGCGAACCGGCGGAATAAAACTCCGGCTCCCCGGGCTCGAGGGTCAAGAGATCACACAAATTCCGCTCATACCGGAATGTCTCGACCTTCCCAAAATTGATGGACTCATCAAAAAAATCACCCTCGGTGGCTCGCGAAATCGTCAAGTTCGCGACCCGCTCATCCTCACTTGAGATTCGGATCCAAAACTCCTCACCACGCCGAGCTTTCAAAATTTTGAGCGTGGGCGGAGGAAACTTGGTAACACTGGCCGATTCCAATGCCGTAATCGCCTCACCCCTCCAAACCTCAACAACACTCGTATCAAAAACCTCACCCACCTCGCCTTGAACTCTAGAACCATGGGAACCTTGGGCAATTCCCCCTACCGTGTCTTCAGCTCGATGAAATTGTCGAAACCCCGGGTAAGCCAATACCCGCAACTCTCCTCCAATCTCTTCCCGATAGATCATCGCAGCACTAGGTCCAAGCTCGGACCTTACTCGGACCTCCCATCGACCCTCCACTTCTGCCACCCACCGGAACCAGACCGTCCGCACCACTCCATCCAAAAATTTTGGCTCCCCTTCCTCAACCGTCGCCCCAGCCAGCGTGCCTCCGATCACAACCCCAGTTGAGATCTCCACCGCATTGACCCGGTCATCATTCACGGGCGCTTCCGCCAAAGCCCAACCGGACATCAACAAGCACGTAAAGAGGATCCAACGCCAGCCATACATCAAACTGAAAGTATTTACATTGTCATCACTTGTCACGATCGAAAAGCACGACTTTTCATTTTTAGTATTAATTCCAATCATGCCAATCGCCCACCATCCCCGCTGCTTGGCACGGCACCCGCTCTAAGATTGGCCTAAAACGACCTTTCCATGGACACCTCTCAAATCGGCAAATTCAAAATCTTCGATTTCAAATCGCCCGCCATGCAAACCCTCCACATCACCTGGTTTGCCTTCTTCATGACCTTCATCCTGTGGTTCAGCCACGCCCCCATGAAGGCCGCCATCACCGAGTCCTTCGACATCACCACCGCCCAATGGAAGGCCCTCCTCATCCTCAACGTCGCCCTCACCATCCCTGCCCGCATCGTCATCGGCATCCTCGTTGACAAATTCGGACCACGCATCACCTACGCCTTCCTCCTCGTCGCCGCTGGCTTCCTTTGCAGCTTCTTCGCCCTCGCAAAAAGCTACGAAATGCTCGCCCTCGCTCGCTTCCTCATGGGCTTCGTCGGCGCCGGCTTCGTCATCGGCATTCGCCTCGTCGGTGAATGGTTCCCCGCTAAACAAGTCGGCCTCGCCGAAGGCATTTACGGAGGATGGGGAAACTTCGGTTCCGCCGCCGCCGCCATGGGTCTCCCCGCCCTCGCCCTCGCCTTCGGCGGACCCAATGGCTGGCGCTACGCCCTCCTCAGCATCTCGGCCATCTCCATCATCTACGGCCTCTACTTCTACCGCAATATCCGCAACACCCCCAAAGGCTCCACCTACTTCAAGCCCAAAAAATCCGGCGGCCTCGAGCTCTCCACCCCGCGCGACTTTTGGCTCCTCATCGCCATGAACATCCCCATGTTCGCCGCCCTCGCCGTCCTCGCTTGGAAACTCTCCCCCTCCGGCACCCACCTCCTCTCAAGTGTCGCCGTCAACCTCCTCTACCTAGCCCTCGCCATCATCTTCGTCTTCCAAACGTGGAGTATCTACCGCGTCAACGCCGAGATGCTCAAAAAAGGCAACGTCCCCGAACACCAACGCTACTCCTTCCGACAGGTCGCCATCCTCGACATCAACTACTTCATCACCTTCGGCTCCGAACTCGCAGTCGTCTCCATGCTCCCCGCCTTCTTCGCTGAAACCTTCAACCTCAGCCCCATCACCGCCGGCCTCCTCGCCTCCGGATTCGCCTTCATGAACCTCGCCGCCCGCCCCGGCGGTGGATACCTCTCGGATAAATTCGGCCGACGCAAAACCATGATCCTCCTCCTCATTGGACTGGCCGCCGGATACCTCACTCTCGCTCAAATCTCTCCCGCCTGGCCCATCGCCGCCGCCGTCATCGCCACCATGTGCTGCTCCTTCTTCGTGCAAGCGGGCGAAGGCGCCGTCTTCGCCATGGTCCCCCTCATCAAACGTCGCATGACCGGCCAAATCGCCGGCATGGTAGGTGCTTACGGCAACGTCGGCGGCGTCACCTTCCTCACGATCTATTCCTTCGTGAACACCTCCACTTTCTTCACCGTCATCGCCGCCTCCTCCAGCATCGGCTTCATCGCCTCCTACTTCCTCACCGAACCCCAAGGCCACATCGCCGAGGTCGACGAAGACGGTTCCGTGGAACTCATCGAAGTCAGTTAGATCCGTTTCCGTAACTTCTTCCTCTTCGACATTGAGCGCCCCGTCCACTACACCCTCCAACGTGCATCACCGGGGCGAACTCACAATCACCAGCGCCCAGTTCTCGCACCCCGGCCCCAAACCGCAAAACGAAGACTTCCTCGGGATGCACGTTCCGGAGGACCACCTCCTCACCACCAAAGGGATCGCCGCCTGCATCGCCGATGGCGTCTCCGCCGCTTCCGCCGGTAAGGAAGCCTCCGAATCCTGCGTCCGGGGCTTCCTCAACGACTACTACGAAACCCCCGAAACCTGGCAGGTCAAAACCGCCGGCCAACGCGTCCTCACCGCCCTCAACCGCTGGCTCGTCTCCCAAGGACAAGGATACGCCTCCGCCGAAAAAGGTTGCGTCACCACCTTCACCAGCCTCGTCCTCAAATCCCGCATCGCTCACGTCTTCCACATCGGCGACAGCCGACTCTACCGCCTTCGCGGCCAGGAACTCGAGCAAATCACCCGCGACCACGCCTCCCGCGTCTCGCCCAACACCACCTACCTCACCCGCGCCATGGGTCTCAACGTCTCCCCGCGCATCGACTACCACAGCCTCGCCATCGAGCCCGGCGACACCTTCCTCTTCACCACCGACGGCATCCACGACACCCTCCCCGCCTCCCAAATTCGCAAATCCCTCCTCGCACACCCCGACCCCAACGACGCCGTCCAAAATCTCGGCCACCTCGCCCGCGACAGCACCGACAACCGCTCCTGCCTCATCCTCCGCATCGACTCCCTCCCCAGCGATGACAAGGACGACGTCTTCCGCCAACTCAGCGAACTCCCCTTCCCTCCCGACCTCCTCCCCGGCCAATCCATCGATGGACTCGCCGTCGAAAAAATGATCGCCGCCACCCGCAACACCCAACTCTACCTCGTCCACGACACCCACGACAACGACCGCCCCCTCATTCTCAAAACCCCCTCCATCACCTACTCCGACGACCCCGCCTACCTCGAACGATTCACCCTCGAAGAATGGATCGGCCTCCGCACCGAAAGCCCTCACCTCGTCAAAGCGATCCGCCGCACCACCCCCCGCCGCTTCCTCTACTACACCATGGAATTCGTCGAGGGCCTCACCCTCTCCCAGTGGAGCGCCCAGAATCCCACCCCTCCAATCGACCGCGTCATCGACATCACTCGCCAACTCATCTCCGGCGTCCGCACCCTTCATCGCAAAGAAACCCTCCACCAAGACCTCAAACCCGACAACGTCCTCCTCGACCAAAACGGCACCGTCAAAATCATCGACTACGGCAGTTGCCGCATCGCCGGCATGACCGAAATTTCCTCCCCCTTCGGCCAACCCGCAGCCCTCGGAACCATCGACTTCTCCGCGCCCGAATACCGCCTCGGCACCACCCCCACCCCCGCCGCCGACCTCTTCTCCATCGCCGCCCTCACCTACTACCTCCTCTCCGGCGGCCACCTCCCCTTCGGCCCATCCTGGGATTCCGCCAACGACCTCCATCGCTTCCTCAAACTCAACTACCAAAGCGTCTCCACCCACAACCCCATGGTCCCCCTCTGGATGGATGCCGCCCTCAAAAAATCCCTCTCCATCCGCCCCGACTCCCGCCACCCCTCCATGTCCGAATTCCTCCACAACCTCGAACACCCCGACCCCAACCTCACAACCACCACTCTCCCCCTCATCCAAAAGAACCCCCTCCTCTTCTGGAAATCCCTCGCCCTCGCCCTCCTCTTGATTTTGATCATCTCCCACCTCCTTCGATAGCCCCCAATGAATCCATGAATCCCATTCATCGCTGACTCGTTTTCAAAACATTCTCGCTGGTACAATTCCCGCTCATCAGAGGAGTCATGCTCTCCTCCTCACCTTTTTCCGAAGAACAAACAGGCTATCTCAACGGCTTCGTCGCCGGACTTCATCACGTCCCCTACCTCGGCCAAAACTCAACGGGACAGTTCACCAATGACCCCGCCAAAGCGGTCGACGAAACCGTTTACGGCACCCCCATCGAGGACCTCTGCCGCGAGGAACTCATCAAGCACGAGCAGAACGGTCTCGATTGCTACGACTCCATTTTTGACAGAGCCGCCAAAAACGAATTCGCCTCCGATGGCGACATCTTCCGCTTCAAATTCCACGGCCTCTTCTACGTCACCCCGGCCCAGGAAGCCTACATGCTTCGTGCCCGCATTCCCGGCTGCGCCCTCAATTCCTACCAGCTTCGCGGCCTCGGCGAAATCGCCCGCGACTGGGGCGGGAACCACTGCGACATCACGACCCGTGGCAACATCCAGGTCCGCGAAATCCAACCCTGCGACACCGTCAAAATCCTCACTAAACTCACCGACCTCGGCCTGACCTCCAAGGGCTCCGGAGCCGACAATGTCCGCAACATCACCGCCACTCCCACCACCGGATTCGACAAAGACGAACTCCTCGACGTCATGCCCTACGCCAAGGCCATGCACCACGCCATCCTCAACAACCGCGACCTCTACGGCATGCCGCGCAAATTCAACATCTCCTACGACTCGGGCGGCGCCATCTCAGTCTGCGCCGACACCAACGACATCGCCTTCTACGCCGTCACCCTCAACGAACCCACCTCCGACCTCAACCCCGGAGTCTACTTCCGCGTCCAACTCTGCGGCATCACCGGTCACAAACAATTCGCCTCCGACTCCGGCCTCCTCGTTACCCCCAGCGAATCCACCGCCCTCGCCGCCGCCATCCTCCGCGTCTTCATCGAACACGGCGACCGCACCAATCGTAAGAAAGCCCGCCTTAAGTATCTCATCGACGACTGGGGCACTCCCAAGTTCCTCAAAGAAGTTCAAAAGAAACTGGCTTTCCCTCTTCGCTACCTCGACGAAGCCCTCTGCTCCAAGCCCAGGCCCAAGGTCAAACATGGCCACCTCGGCACCTACAAGCAAAACGACGGCCGCAACTACCTCGGCATCGTCATTCCCGTCGGTCGTATGCCCGTCGACACCGTGATGACCATCGCCGACCTCGCCGAACAATTTGGCACCGGCGAGATCCGCCTCACCGCCTGGCAAAACCTCATCATCCCACACATCCCGGACGAAAAACTCGCCGACGCCCAGTCCGCGATCAAAGCCGCCGGACTCGCCTACACCTCCACCTCCATCTCCGGAGGACTCGTCGCCTGCACCGGCAACACCGGCTGCAAATACGCCGCCGCCAACACCAAAGGCCAATCGATCCTCCTCGCCCACTACCTCGACGAAAAAGTCACCCTTGACCAACCCCTCAACATCCACCTCACCGGCTGCCATCACTCCTGCGCCCAACACTACATCGGTGACATCGGCATGATGGCCACCCCCGTCAAGCTTCCCTCGGGCGAAAAAGTCGAAGGATACAACATCGTTCTCGGTGGCGGCGTCGATGACACCCAAGCCATCGCCCGCGAAGTCTACAAAAGCGTCCCCTTCACCGAAATTCCGCCCCTCATTGAGAAGCTCCTCAAGCACTACCAAAACAACCGCCTCGAAGGAGAAACCTTCGCCCAATACACCCAACGACTTGACGTAGAAGAGGCTCTTAGCCTCTTCGAGAAGACCTCCTGACCCCCCCCCTAGAAAAGGCTAAGAGCCTCTTCTACGTCATCATGGATAACCTCATCGACAAACTCCTCAAGGAACAAGCGATCCTTCAAACCCCGGTCGCCCGCTTCGCAAAAGCGCACGACAACCACGAACTCCGTACCGACCTCTACAAACACCTCATCCCCTTCGAAAAACCCGGCACGGGAGAGCAATACGCCTTCCAGGTCGAGCTCGACAAATGCACCGGCTGCAAAGCCTGCGTCGTCGCCTGCCACACTCTCAACGGACTCGATGAAGATGAAGCCTGGCGCGATGTCGGGCTCCTCGAAGCCGGTAATGGCTTTCAACAAACCGTCACCACCGCCTGCCACCACTGCCTCGACCCCGAGTGCCTGAACGGCTGCCCCGTCGGCGCCTACGAAAAAGAAGAAGACACCGGCATCGTTCGCCACCTCGATGACCAATGCATCGGCTGCGGATACTGCATCCTCAAGTGCCCCTACGATGTTCCCAAATATTCTCACGACCGCGGCATCGTCCGCAAGTGCGACATGTGCCACCAACGCCTCGCCGATGGCGAAGCGCCCGCCTGCGCCCAAGCCTGCCCGACCGAAGCCATCTCCATCATCAAAATCGATACCACCGCCCTCCGCGCGCAAAACAACTTCCTTCCGGGAGCCCCCGAACCCTCCATCACCAACCCCACCACCCGCTACCTCGGTCGAATCGTCCCCGACAACGCCACCCCCGCCGACCAATCCCAGCTCAACCCCCAACCCGCCCACTGGCCCCTCGCCCTCATGCTCACCCTCACCCAAATCGGCCTGGGCCTCTCCGCCGCCTCTCTCATCGGAAGTACGACACACGCCATAGTTGGAGCGGTCATCTTCAACCTCGGCATGATCGCCGCCACCCTCCACCTCGGCAAACCCCTCAAAGCTTGGCGCTTCTTCCTCGGACTCAAAACCTCCTGGCTCTCCCGCGAAATCCTCGCCTTCTCCCTCCTCGCCCCCATCCCCGCCCTCCTCGCCGCCCTTCCCTTCCTCCCCGATTTCCCCTTCAAAGACCTCATCACCACCGCCACAAAACTCTCCCTCATCCCCGTCTCACTCGGCGCCATCTTCACCAGCGTCATGATCTACCACGACACCAAACGCGTCACCTGGCACCTCTCCCACACCCTCCCCGCCTTCTTCGCCACCTTCGCCCTCGCCGCCACCCTCTTCATCCACCCCGCCCTTTTCCTCCTCTGCGCTCTCGCGGCTCTCGCTCACGAAGGACGCTCGCTTCTTCCTGCTCGTCAGAAGGAATGGAGCCCACACCAACACAGCGCCCTCCTCCGCCTCCGCCCTCTTGCCAAAATCACCCGAGCCCGCTTCCTCACCGGACTCCTCGCGATCGTTTTCTCTTTCATCAACCCCTGGCTCGCCCTCCCCGTCCTCCTCGCCAGCGAACTCCTCTCCCGCCACCTCTACTTCCGCGCCGTCTTCGCTCCAAAAATGCCCGGTGGCCTCACCAGTCCCAGCAATCACTGAACAAGTCCCATTCGCTCACCGATTGAAAACCCGCCAAGGAAATCATCGCAACCTCCTCAACCCCAAAACTCACCTGTAGGCAAGAAGCCACGATCAGCCACGAAGCCGTCACCCACTAAAAAAAAGACCGTCTTCTCACAAAGAAACCGCGATTTAGAAATCGCGACAACCCCAAGGAACCATCTCCTAAGCACAAAAGAAATCAGACAAATTCAACCGCAGATGAACAGGATTCACGCAGATGTAAGAAAGAGATTCTCAATCCCATCCTGTTTATCTGCGTTTTTATGCCCTTGGGTGCATCCCGTCCATCTCCGGTTAAATTCCACTCTTTTAAAAATTGACCATTTTTCTAGTCAGAGTTATCGTCCTCCCATGAAAACCGTTGAGCCAATTCCAGAAACCGTTCCCGTCACCGCTTTCAAAGCCCGCTGCATTGAGTATCTCCGCGCAGTTGAAAATGGAGCACCCCCCATACGCATCACTCGCCACGGAAAAGTCATCGGCGTTCTGCATGCTGACAAAGACAGCCCCGCCCCGCCCCTACTCGGAGCCGGACTCGCCACCGGCAAACTCAATCCCAGCTACGACCCCGCAGCTCCCGCCTACGACGAGGATGATTGGGAAATTAACCACTGAACGGATCATGGAGTTTACGAAAATTTCACTCACCGATTTCAGAATCCACTGCCACGCACACTTCGCATCGGTCGAAAAGGGCGATCTCACCTTACACATCACCCGCCACGGCAAGATCGTCCTGGAACTCCAACCTCCGTCCCCCGACCCGAGGTCTCGCACAACCCAATCTTCGCACCCCTGACCAACCGTGCCCGGCTACCTCCTAGATACCTGCGCTTGGATCGATTCCCTCCTCGCCCCGGAAAAGCTGCGCCCGCAGATCCGCAAAATCATCGGAAACACCACACCCCTTTACCTTTCTTTCATCAGCCTCATCGAGTTCGCCCGAAAGGAAGCCCGGGGTGACATCACCATCTCCATGCCCTGCGCCGAGTGGTTCGAGCGCATCGCCCTGCCCAAAGGGAAAATTACCTTGCTTGAAGTCATCCCGCAAATCGCCGTCGATGCCACCCGCCTCCCCCAGCCCTTCAACAACCGCCAAGGCAACCCCCACAAGGATCCCATGGATCAGATCATCGTCGCCACCGCCCGCCACCATGATCTCACCCTCCTCACTTGCGACCTAGTCCTGCTCGGCTACCCCCACGTCCGCACCCAAAAATCGCGCTAAGAACGGAGCGCGGACTTCAGTCCGCAGCCCTCTTCATTGAGCTTTAAAGTTTCATGCTCACCTCCCGCTTCCAGGGAAGAGACTTCCGCCTCACCGACGTCCAACGAAAAATCGTGAAGGAAATACGAGCGTCGAGGACAGCTCTTACCGGTTTCAGCCCCAAGGGGGCAAACTATCGTAGCAAAGCGACGCTCTGAATTTTACAAAAATAACCCTCCCACAGTCGTCCAGATTCAGCCCCAATCGGGGCAAACTATCGTAGCCCAGGGCAACGCCCTGGGTCCCCCACGTGGAAATAGGTGAGCCCTGAAAGGGCGATCTAATCCCCTGCACCACGCAATGGTTAGACCGCCCTTTCAAGAATCGTCATTACTCCAAAACCACCCCTCTTCTCCCCGCAACCCCCTCCGGTCCAAAAGCGGCTTCAAGGCCCTCCCACCAAGCAAAACCCAAAGACGCCCTTAACAAAAAACCAAACCGCGAATTAGACTTAAAAAGGATGCCTGCTAGGTGCGGAATGTGTGCTTAAGGACGAAAATGAGACAATTTCCAGCCGAATTCATGGCTCTGAGGATACGAAAAACGCTTAGGGTGTATTTTGATAGCATTTTGCCTGACACCCTTATTTGGACTTTTTGGGGGATGTGCAAAGAACCCCAGACTAGCCCTTACTCGCCTCGAAGCTTTACGGAGCTTTCTCCCTTCACCGACACCCTAAAGCGGTCCAGAAAAAAGCAATTCCCTAGCAACTTCCTTCAAAAATTGGTAGCAAGGAGCCCACCCGCTCGTCAACGGTCGCGCTCAACTCATCTCAAACAGCCAATGAAATACCGCAATATCATTCTCCTTCCCCTAATCTCTGGAATTGCCATCGCCGGAGAAGATCTCCCCGTCCCAGCCCGGCAAGCCACAGGGGGTTGGTCGATCGCCTCCATCTCGGCAGGACCGACGTGGCGATCGTTTGGAAAGCTCGACTACCGGGGCGGCTCCCGTTCGCAGAATCTCCTCATTCCATCGCAAGTCGGGGGCGATCTCCTCACGCTTCCCGCCATCGGCACGACCGGCGATTATGCTGATCGCACTTATACCAATGGGTTTATCAATCAGGATGGCTCCACTGCGACCAACGGCGATACCTGGTTTTGGGGGTATGACTCCGCAGGCCAGGTCAGTGGAGATACCCTTCACTTCAATGCCACCGGTTCTCGCTCCGCATACTCCGAGGCCAGCAACTTCACCGGTGGTTTTTCCGATGACGACCACCTCCGTAGCCTCTCGCCTCAAATCGATCTCCTCCTCCGCCCGCCCTCGACCTTCCGCAGCCCCTTTGATGGACTCCTCGTCTCGTTTTGGTATTTCGGTGATGATTCCAGCAATCGCTACTCGAACTTCTCCGCGAACCAAAATCGCGACGACTACCGTCTTGATTTCACCGATACCTACGACATCGGCGCGATCCAACCCATCATCGGCGCTCCCTACTCCGGCAGCTTGAACGGTCCGGGTCCCCTCCTTGGCAATCTTCCCCTCAACCGCGAACGCCTCGACGTCCTCATCGGCGGAGCGACTGCTGATTTCTCGAATTCGATCTCCACCTCGATTGACCTCGATGGATACTCACTCGCTCTCGGACCCACAATTAGCGGCACGATTGCGGACGGCTGGTCTTGGCAAACTTCCGCAGGCGTCACCCTCAATGTCTTCCGCTGGAGCGCACGCGAAACCGAAACTCTCAATGTCTCACTCGATGGCGCTCCCGCCCGCGTCTTCCAACAATGGCGCGATACCAACTCCGACACCGACTTCCGTCTCGGACTCTACATCAAAGGGGACCTCATTCTCGACCTCCCGCAGGATTGGTTTGTCAAAGCTTCCCTCCAGGCCGAAATGGCCGGCTCCATCGACATGAAAGTCGGTGATTCCGAATACGAGTTCAAGCCCCGCGGCTACGCCCTGGGCCTCTCCCTCGGTCGACGTTTTTAAGGCCCCGAGCTCAGTTCTTCTCGATCACGCGATAGAATCGCGATGCCGCGTCGCCCGGCGGGGTGGGCGTTTTGGGCGAACCCCGATCAATCCATTGGACCCGTGTTCCTCCGGCGCGGAGGCGAACGAGCGAATCATACCAGGTTTGTCCATCGGGACTGTATTGAACGGTGTAGCAAACCCCTGGAGTAGTCGCGAACTCTAGCACCATGGCTCCATCGGCCAAACTGATGACCCGATCAACCATGGGGCCGCCATCTTCGCCAAGGGGTGCTTTGTTTAGAGGAAGAGCATGTTCGACGGTGAGTGCGAGATCTTCGCCGACTAAACGGGTGGGCGAATGATACTCGAGAGTGACATCGACGGATCCTCCTGCGGGGACCGGAGTGTCATGTCGGATGATCCAAAGACCATTCCCCATCTCCTCGGAGGAGTTGTAGACTTTGGCGGTATTTTGGGTGTCAGCCGTGATGACAAAACCACCGATGGATCGCGCGCCAAGGTTTGTCACGGTGACGACGTGTTCCAACAAGCCAGTGCGGCGGTTGAGCGCGGGAGTATTGGCAATCAGAAGGGACGGCTGTAGAATAGCGGGAAGAGTGATTTCAAAATCTTGCACAACGTCCAAGCCTACCTGATCGATCGCTTTGAGAGTGAGCTTCGCCGTGCCGCTCAGGTAATCTGCGAACTTAAGACGGAGAACTCCGGTTCCAGGATCAATCTCGAGGCTGGAGAAGAGGGTAGGATTGGAGTTCTCAGAGATGGAATAAGTCAGAATATCTCCCGGATCAGCGTCGGCGAAGTAGGAGGAGAAATCTTCAGTGAGATCTGATCCGTCGGCTGGTCCGTCGAGGTCGGGAATGTCGGTGACCGTGGGACGATCATCGATGGGAAGGATGCTGGCAGTGAACCATGGAAGCGGAGGTTGGTGGCGTTATAGACAGTGCCGGAATCGTCGGTCACTCGACGTCCATCGGGGAAGGTGAAGGTTCGCTCCGCTGGCGGATAATCACCATGATCAGGGCTATCTTTTTGATCTTTCACCGTGCCATCGGAATAGAAGTCGAGATAAAGCATTTCTTCAGGACTCCGGCCGATTGTCCGACCAAAAACGCGAGAGCTACCTTCGGCGCGCGAGAGACCTCCTACCGGAAAGTCGCCTTCAAAGGTTACTACCAAAGAAGCGTCGCTTTTCCTGATCGTGAGAATGTTACTCGCCCCGTCAGAGACCATGAGGAAGCCATCGACAGTGGCGATGATCGAATGGATTCTGCTGGATGTCGCGGCGATTTGGGACTCCCTGCCATCGTCGAGGATTTTGACAGCCCGACGGCCCATCCCGACATAAATCCCATCATCATCTACCCAAAGGGCGCTTGGCACTTCCGAGAGAGGAAGCGGTGGGAGCCAACTGTCCGATTCCAAGTCAAAGCGCTCGACCCGATTGGGTCGGGTGAAGCTCAGGTAATAGATGTCACCGTGCTTGATCGCGTGATTGGTAAAGGAACCTCCGCGAGCGGGGATCTCCACCTGCACCTTTTGTGAATCAGCCCGACTGCCGATTTGATTATATGCGAGGATTTCATAGTAATAGGATTGAGCCGGGGTCACGGCGGGGTCAATGAAGGTTGTCTCGTTGTATCCCACGCGGCCGATTTCCTGATAGCTGTTTTGTGCCGTGGCGGGAGCCCGCCGGATGATGAAACCCTCTTCGTTGGTGGAAGTATCGGACCAGGTCAGGGTTGCGGATGCGGTATCGACGGCGGCCAGCGCGGAGCCTTGGGGAGGAGTCGGGCTGGCAGCGGAGGGACGGGTTCGGGCAGAGATGGCCGCAGAGGTATCGCCGACGGATGAGGCATTGCTCACCTGAATGCGATAGTAATGGATGCGATTGGAAAGCAGTCCGGTATCTTCGTAGGAGGTGGTGTTGGCCGGCAGCACTATCCGGACTCCGCTGCTCAGGATGGCTTCCGGCGCCTCCAATCGGTAAAGGATGAACTCGAGTTCGTTATCGGCGTTGTCCGTCCATTCCAGCGTGATCCGATCTTGAAAAATACGACTCGCAAACAGATTGAAGGGTTCCCCGGTGGGAGCATTCGGATCGCTCAAGGTAGTTGCCGAAATCGTTTCAGAGGGGTCGGAGTCGAAGCCCGGGTTAAAGGCGATGATCCGAAATTCGTATTCGGTTGCCGCCACCAACCCAGCGACGGTTCCGTCTTCTGCATCGGAGCCTGTCGAAAGGCCATCCTGCCAGCTTTCGGTGCCACGGATGCGGTATTGGATCCGAAAGCCCTCTTCATTGTCCGATTTGTCCCGCCAGATGACAGTGACGCTCTGAACGGTCCGGGTGGTCGTCCCGACCGCAAGAGGGGTAATCGGTTTTGTCGGGGAAACATAGGTGGCCTCAAGGGTCACAGGATCAATCAGGAAGTAGCGGGGGATGCCATCTACCAGGGTGATGAGAGTGGGCTGGGGCGTGGTTTTGAGCAAGCGAATGGGAGTGCCGCTGAACGGTGCGGTCGCCTGCGGAGTGAGGTTGGCTCCGCTCAATCTCTGGAGTTGGGTAATTTCTGCGATTTCGCGGACAGCGATCACCTCGTCCTCTCCGGTCCAGATGGCATCCGAGATCGCAAAGGGAATGGCGATATCAAACGCCAGGGTTTCTGCTTTGAACACATTGCCTGCACCAGTCAGAACACGGCTCCCTTCCGGGTTGACGCGAATTGGATGCTGGAAAACGTAGTCCCCGTGGTAGGGCGATTCCTTGTTCGGGCCGAGTGACCCATCGGCTTCAATTGATTGCCAGAAAAGATCATTTGGACTGGTGCTATCCCGAAGGTGGAAAAATCGACGGGTTGCGGGATTCCAGACGTAGTCATTGGAGTCTTTTTTGTCGCCCCTTTTGCTTATCAAAGTGCCATCAGCACGATAGGTGGCGAAGAAATACAGGGACCCACCCCTCGGGTGCGAATGGCCAACGAACAGGATGTCACCCGCGGCTTCAAGCCCGCGAGGCCCCGAGGGTGTCTCAACAAAGTCCGTCTCGGAAAAGGTCGGGTCATCCAGGGAAATTACTCTGATTTCGCCGGTGCCGTAACCGGTATAAATGCGGTTCAGCTCGGTCGAAAAAGTCATCGAAATGGGAGGTGATACGAGAGGAATGGTCTCGAGATAGGATTTCTCCGAAGTCGACCAGCGGAAAATGCTCAGATTATCAACTGACAGAAGGAGGAGATTTCCATCATTGTCGACGAGGACATCGTCCGGAGTGAAGGAGAGGCTTACCGCGCTTTTTGCTTGTCCGCGAGAACCCAGATTCAGAGGGCCGGGATCGATGATTTCTACGGATTGGGTGGTACCAAAAGCGAAGAGAGCTCCATCGTGATAGATGATATTTTCCGCAGGGTTGCCAAGGGTGATCCGTCCGGTTTCGAGGAGGATATTCGAATAGGCAATGACCTCGCCGTCGCTGAGGAAGATGGGAAGATCGTCGCCGACAAAGGCCACGTCGGTGATCGGGATTTCAAGCGAACTATTGTATGAAATCCGGGTGACGTCAAAAACCGTTCCCGAGCTATCAATCACCAGCGATTCATCCGGGAAGACCCAGACGCGCGGGGCGACATTTATAACATTGCGATTACTGATACTTCCGGCGTTACCAGAAGTCCCGTCATCATTGTAATTCATGAATGAAAGTGCGCCGAGGCCGGCTTCGGTGGAGCGACCGAACACTCTGTTCTTTCCGGGTGCAAGATCGGCCCCGAAGATGGGATCGGCATGGGGATTCCAGGTGCCGGTGATCGCCCTGGTCGTCTTGTTCACGATGGTTAGCTTTCCGTCGGAATCGGTCGTGGTGTCGGCAAGGATGAGGTTCCCATCGGTGAATATCCCGTCGATCAAGTGTTCCAAGCTTGCGATTTCGGTGCGCCCGGTACCGTCAGGATTGAAGCGGAAAATCTTTCGCCCGGCTCCCACGAAGATTCCGTCCCCGTCGATCATGTAGGAGGCCGCCCCCTGCCCGGTCGTGATCGATATTGGAGAGAGCCACTGCCTGCTTTCGAGATCGTATCGTTGAAGCGTTTCACTCTCATCTTCTTGAAGATGAAGAATATTGCCAAGTTTTTGGGCATCGAAGGCGCAAAGGCGATTGCCCCCCACTAGCAGGAAGAGAAGGAAAACTAGATGGAGCGGGAGGGCGGTCACCCTAAGGGAGGAAGAGGACATCGGGAATAGGAGTCAGGGATTCGTTCGGACGCTAGGATGATTTACACCAGTAGTGAAGCCTCATCGTAAATTTCCCGCATCGTAAATTTCCCGTAGTAATAGCAGGAATCCTCTTGCCATCGGTGTTTTTGGTTCTTAAGGTCCTGCCATGCCTAAGCCACGATTGATTATTCCGCGCGATCCGGATGGCACTTTGCCTGATCTCGCTTG
>Ga0209702_10003037_pt1 | contig 27541 bp, 22 predicted proteins | sample FRY01_FD_187210 | JGI IMG/M metagenome (GOLD analysis project Ga0209702, IMG submission 187210) | Freshwater microbial communities from Lake Fryxell liftoff mats and glacier meltwater in Antarctica - FRY-01 (SPAdes) (version 2) | ecosystem: Environmental > Aquatic > Freshwater > Ice > Glacier... | reverse complement strand
TACCTAGCATTAATGACGAAAGACCCACCACGCAACACACGGTACTCTCCAGAATTTGGGCCCTTGGGGTCAATTGCGGCTCCCTTAGCATAACCACCATACCTATCCTCACACCACTCCCATACATTCCCATGCATATCATACAACCCATACGGGTTTGCTTTGTAGCTTCCTACTGCTACCGGTTTTATCTTACCCTGTTTATATTGGTTTCCTAACTCTTTAATACTAATAAAATTATGATTCCAGTTCGCATCCTTTGGCGTGATACTGTCTCCAAATGAATACTCCGTGGTTGTTCCTGCCCTACACGAATATTCCCATTCTGCTTCCGTTGGTAACCTATACCCTCCCTTACTCTTTGCATTCAACTTCTTTATAAATTCCTGACAATCCATCCACGATACCTTCGTTACTGGCAACTTTGCACCCATATAAGCAGGATCACTTCGGTTTACAAACATTACGCTATCCCACTGCTCATTCGTCACTTCATACTTACCCAGATAAAATGACTTGGATATTGTTACCTCATGCTGTCTCTCTGACTCAACTATTCCCTCTACTTTCTTACTTAACTCTGTTTCTTCCTTATCCTTCATTAATTCTTTAAAAAATGCATCACCTTTAAGGGCTGCTTCTACTGCTTCTTTCGTTGACCCCATCAAGAACTTATCCGCTGGAATAAGTACCATCTCCAACTTAACGCCCTTGCCTAGGTCTATTACTTCTTCCTTTGGCTCTGCTCCTTGTACCATCGCTAAAAACATTAAGCCCAAGCCTACTACTATACTTCCGCTTATTATTGCTTTCATTTCTCACCTCTGGGGATTAATAGTCTTAATACCGCTTATACTAAGCGTAGGTGGTGTGGTAAAGAATATTATGCCAAAAACAAAATCCCGAGTGATTAACCTCGAGGTTCGTATTTATTCCGCGTCCGTTCATTCCTCGCCGAGTTCTTTTTGAACGCTGCTGACCAAGATGCATTTAGCCGCAACGCGGCGGCAAGTTGGAGCCATGGGCGTAAGCCTATGGTTTCGAGATGGCATCTTGCGTTTGAGTCCCGACGAGACGACACGGCGGGCATTCATTTCGCCCCGTTTGGGACTGAATCGCAAAGGCGAATGATGCTACGGGTGCAAAAGAAGAAATGATAAAAATCTTAATACCAGAAACCGATTCAAAACAAATTATCTTTTTACTTTTCGCCTTGCACTAACGCATTCTGCTAAATGCTCTAAAACATTGAGCGAATCTTCCCAACCTATACAAGCATCGGTGATACTCTGACCATAAACCAAGGGCTTACCTTCCACCAAATCTTGCCTGCCTTCCACCAAATGCGATTCAATCATAACGCCAATGATACGGCGGTCGCCCTTAGCAATCTGAGAACCAACTTCCTTAGCAACCTCGATTTGTTTTTTGTACTGTTTAGAACTATTCGAGTGGGATAAATCAATCATCACTCTTTCTAATAAAGTTGCATTTTTCAGTGCAGAGCAGGCAGCATTAACGCTATCCGCATCATAGTTAGGAACTTTCCCACCTCGTAAAATTATATGGCAATCTTCATTACCACCCGTTTCAACAATAGCAACCTGACCATTTTTATGAACTGATAAGAAATGGTGAGGCTGAGCCGAGGCTAATAAAGCATCGATTGCGATTTTCATATTGCCATCGGTTCCATTCTTAAACCCGATGGGTGCAGAAAGTCCTGATGCCAACTCACGATGCACCTGCGATTCGGTGGTGCGCGCGCCAATCGCTCCCCAAGTAATTAAGTCGCCAATGTATTGAGGAGAAATGGTATCTAAAAATTCAGAACCTGCAGGCATCCCCGTTTCATAAATTTTCAACAATAAATCTCGCGCCATTCGCAAGCCTTCGTTGATACGAAAAGTATTATCGAGATAAGGATCGTTGATTAAACCTTTCCAACCAACAGTGGTACGAGGCTTTTCGAAATAAACGCGCATCACAATTTCGAGGTTGGCAGAGTGCTTAGTTCGAATGGTGGATAATATTCTAGCGTATTCAATTGCAGCAGCGGAATCGTGAATTGAACAAGGGCCGATAACCACGAGCAGTTTTTCCGACTTACCCCTAAGAATTTCTTTCACGGCTTTACGAGTATTTGCAATAAGTTTCTCGGCCTGAGTTCCTTGCACAGGAAAGAATCGGATCAAGTTTTCAGGGGAAGGCAAAGGAATCACATTACGAATGCGTTCATCATCCGTAAGGGAAGTTTTATCGGTAGGAACAATTTGGTATAAATTTTCGTGTGTCATAGCTCATCCTAAATCTTAATAAGAAGATAGTTTAGCATTTATAAGCCAGACAAAAAGGGGAAGGTTAAGCAGAATTCGTACACTTTTCGTTCAATTAACGGCATAAATGCACCTTTTATACACCTTATTTAACTGCAAAATTTATACTTTTAACCGAATCGTAGCTCTATTTCCCTGATTTTCAAGCACTTTCACCTACCAACCCTCTGTTTATTCTTTTAGATCCATTTGCTTGTAATTTGATTCGAGGTTATATTAATTTTCCACCCCACACTAGGAGAATTGACAATGCTTAATCGTCGTAACTTCGGAAAACTTGCTCTGGTAACATCCACAGCAACCCTTCTAAATAGTACTAAATCTTTGGCAATAGACCCAATTCAACGAAATGGGAAGCCATTAATCAAACTTAGCCTTGCGGCTTATAGCTTCAGAAAATACTTAGATTTTAAGACTAAGAAACCCAGTATGACATTGGAGGAATTTGCACAGTTCGCAGCAGAACAAGGATTAGGCGCAATTGAACCTACTTCTTATTATTTCAGTGATACCTCAAAAGAATACTTTTCCAAGTACAAGGTTTTTTGTGCAAAGCTTGGGTTAGATATTCACGGTAGTGCGGTGGGTAATAATTTCTGTATTCCCGATGCTGCCAAATTAAAAGAGCAGATGGCATCCGTAAATGAATGGGTAGAAAGATGCAGTATGATGGGATGTAAGACCATTCGGATTTTTGCAGGGACCATCGCCAAGGGGGATACCGAAGAGAAAGCCAAAGAACGCTGCCTTAACGCTATTGGTCAAGCGTGCGATTACGCGGCGAAGTTTGGGGTCATTTTGGCATTAGAAAACCACGGTGGTATCACCGCCAGTGCAGATCAACTGCTTTATTTTGTAAAAGCTATCAATCATCCTAACTTTGGCGTCAATCTCGACACTGGGAATTTTCATACTGCTGATCCCTATGGCGACCTTGCCAAGGTTGCGCCTTACGCAGTAACTGTGCAAATAAAAACGGAAATACAAAAAGCTGGGATGAAAAAGGAAGATGCAGATCTTAAGAAACTGGTTGAGATTCTTAGATCTGTAAATTACCGAGGCTATATGGCATTGGAATATGAAGCTGATGAAGAGCCGAAATTGGGCGTTCCTAAAGCTTTAACGGAACTAAAAAAATTAACGAATAACTAATTAGTTTCTAAAATAGTTCGTCGTTAAAAACAAAAAGGGTTAGGCGTTATGCCTACCCCTTTTCTTTTTATCCCTATCAAAATAATTAGCCAATCACCCAATTATGGTCGGTGCTTGTGTATGAAATCAATTCCTCAGACTTAAACCAAATACCGATTTCAAGGGTCGCATTTTCAACACTATCGCTACCGTGAACCAGATTATTTTGAATGCTGATAGCGTGATCGCCACGAATGGTTCCAGGAGAGGCCTTCGCTCCATCGGTTGCACCCATCAAATTACGAACGACGGCAACAGCATTAGTACCTACAAGGACAACAGCGACGGTAGGGCCGCCGGTGAGAAATTGAATTAAAGATTCAAAGAAGGGCCTAGCACGATGAACATCGTAATGTTTTTCAGCCAAGGCTCTAGTGGCGTGAACTAATTTAAGGCCAGCAATTTGCAAGCCTTTGCGTTCGAATCTTTCTATCAAAGAGCCAATCAGCCTACGCTGTACGCTATCGGGCTTCAATAAGACAAGCGTTCTTTCCATAATAATAACCCACTTTCTAGAATTAGAAGTAATAAGCTTACTTTTAAAATAATAGTAATTTCAAATAGATTAGGCGAGATTAATCTTTATTACAAATTGTTATTCGTTGATAGGGTTTCCATCAGATCGGGCAGACATAAAAAGTAAATTTTTCAAAGTTACTGATTCATTTAAAAATCGTACCGAACCATCACCCATACAAATATTTGCACCACCTGTATGAAAACTATAAGCCTCGCCCTGATTTGCACAGTTGATTCTACAGGCAGCAGGAACATCAGCGGCAAACACAAGTGTACTTCCAGCGGCGTTAGAACCATCAATGGCGATATCATTTCCACTATGAGCCCAAGCACCATTCATATAAGGGCTAGGCGCACCAGCAAATTGATTTACAAGTTTTCCTAATTTCCAGTCTTGTGGCCTAGCTGCGGCCTCAGCAATCATAATCGTATTACTTAATCCATCCGTAACTGCTAAGAGTCGGGTAAATTCGTTGGAAGCAAGAACGCCCTTAATTTCGTTATCACCAGGGTAAGTAAGGCCCATTGCAGTCCAAATCACAGCGCGATTATTAGACCGATTTACCGCCATATAATCTGAGGTGGTTAAATTCCAATTGGCACCAAAAGTTGTTTGGTCAGTTGCGGAAAGCGAAGATGTTGAAAACTTATGCTCAAAGGGTGCCGAGGGGCATTCAAAAATTGCTATTCGTGATGCAGCAGCATTTCGATTTATTGCAGCGTACCAATCTTGAGTAAAATCATAAGCCCCACCCGCTTGGGTTAAAACACTTCCTTGTTCGATATAAGGAAGCAAAATTGCTAAAAAGCAATGCTTGGCAAAATCTGCTGCCAAGGTTCCTGTTGTACCACTTTTTTGAAATTCCCTTAATCCACCCATTGCTGATGGTGCTGGGTTCTGAACACTAGATGGGGGCAATGCACCTCGTACTCCTTCAAGGTTATGACAGGCCAACCCAATGTTTTTAAGATTATTCGTACACTTGGCCCTAGCTGCTGCTTCCCGAACTTTTTGTACCGCGGGCAACAACAAGCCAATTAATATAGCGATGATTGCAATCACCACTAATAGTTCAATAAGCGTGAATGCTTTACGAATTAATCTCATCATAAATCGTTCCTATAAAAGTATTTCCGATTTTTGTATTACTATTATTGCTAAGAAAATAACTAATAATCAACAAATAAATAATGAAATTTTAGTTAAGATCACAAACATAATCAGATGTTCATTTTATCAAGAAAAGCTTGATTACTTGGTATTTGAGCTAATTTCTTGATCAGCATATCCATCGCTTCCACATTTCCCATAGAAACGAGGGTTCTTCTAAGTAAATGCGATTTTTTCAAAGCATCGGGGGATAAAAGCTTTTCTTCCTTACGGGTGCCCGATTGACAAATATCCATTGAGGGGAAAATTCTTCTATCTGCAAGTTTTCTATCAAGCACTAGTTCCATATTGCCTGTGCCTTTAAACTCTTGAAAAATCACTTCATCCATTCGGCTGCCTGTATCAATAAGGGCGGTGCCCATCACAGTAATAGAGCCACCCTCTTCAAAAGCTCGGGCGGTACCAAACAACCTTTTAGGAACTTCCAAGGCTTTAGAATCGACCCCACCACTCATAATTCGACCACTATTAGTCACATTTTTGTTATAAGCGCGAGCTAGCCTAGTTAAGCTATCTAGCAAGATAAAAACCTGTTGGCCTTGTTCAGCCAATCTACGACCCCTTTCAACCACTAATTCTGCGGTGCGAACATGACTAGCACTATCACGATCGGAACTGCTTGCAATAACCTCGCCTTTAATAGTACGGCGCATTTCGGTGACTTCTTCGGGGCGCTCATCGATGAGAAGAACGACGAGATGCATTTGGGGATAATTAATAGAAATTGCTTGTGCAATGTGCTGAAGGAGAATAGTTTTCCCGGTTCTAGGAGGGGCGACAATAAGTCCGCGCTGGCCTTTACCAATGGGTGTAAGAAGATCCATCACTCGGGTGGTAAGAGGTTCGTTAGCGGTTTCAAGTTTAAGGAATTCGAAGGGGTCGATAGCGGTAAGGTCGTCGAAATTGCGTTGCGTAAAGTCGTCAGGTTTTTTGCCTTCAATCGTTTCGAGTTTTAATAATCGAGGAGGTTGGTTGCCACGATAAGCTTCACAAATACCGCCTAACAAAAGGCCTTCGCGAAGTTTAAGCCTTTGAATAAGCCCAGAAGAAACAACGGGGTCAGAAGGCTGCGGTTCATAATGTTTTGTAGGGCTGCGTAGAAAACCATACCCTCGGTTATGGATTTCCAAAACCCCTTCTAGGTTTACTGCATCGTCAGGAATAGGAAGATCGCCAACAGGTTCAACCGGCGGTGCCCTAAAGTCATCATGTTGAGATGGTTTGTAAGGTCGCTGGGAATTTTGTGGTCTTCCGTTACGATTATTTGGCTTACGAGATTGGCCACCTTGGCCGGGGCCTCTCCCGCGTCCTGGTTGTTGGTAAGGGCTCATACCTTCCGATGCGGTGTTACCGCTTCAAGGGTGCCATCTGATAGTGGCACTAGTTGATAGTCTCCGAACAAGTTAGGTGCTTCCACCTGTAGAATTTTGAGGACTTGAACCGCAAGAGTGCGGATTTCATCCTCAGCGTGACGACTGCCTCGCATTTCGATGAAATGCCTTAAGGCCCGAGCGTTAGCAGTTACAAAAATTTTTGTTTCCGTTGCATTAGGCAAAACACTGCGTGCGGCTTGACGAGCAAGTTTACGACGCATTGTGCGATCAGGTTCATCCTTAAATTTTTCTGCCAATATATCAACCAGCTTGATATACCCCTTATGTGATGCTTCAACGGTTTCCAACCAAATTCGATGAGCTTCGGGATCGGAAGCAATACACGAAGGTTCAACATATTCTGCAATAGATTCATCGACATAGCGCTGGCTTAATTGAGAATACCCCATTCCAGCTCTGTGCCTGACTAATTCGTGAGTTAGAGACCTGCTAACCCCAGAGAAAACAAAACTCCAAACTGCGTGCTCGAGAACAGAACCGTGCCCAACTTCAAGGATATGCTCGATATAAGCGTGATTTCCGCCCGGTCTGGGTTTAGAAAAGCTCATGTAGCATAAGCGGCCTGCCACTTCGGTAAGGTATTCTCCCGCAACTTCAGTATCCGACTGCCAAGCAACGCCATGGTCGGTCAGAAATTGGTCAAGGGTAGAATCATCAACAGTTTGCCTTCCAAGAAGGTAAACTTTGGGTTCGAGTATAATTTTCATCGAGGCTTGCTCTTCTCGAGTAACGGTCATTAAACCTTATCCTTAGGCACCCCGGAGGTTTTATCAGCGGGTGACACTATGCGAAGTGTAAAAAATTTATTACAGTCTGCCGGTGGACTGTTCTTTGAGATAAAAGACATCATACTCGTTAAATCACGGATGTCAACAAAATGAAGGTATCAAATAATCATTTTTAGATTTTAGGTTTGTTCTAGGACTTTTGAGCTAAGAGACTAAAATAGGAAATGAGGGCATTTAAAGTACAAAACTAGGGTGTTTAAGTATGTCTATGAACCCAAAAGCGTCTGAAAAACCTATTACCGTACCTGATTTTCTTGCAGCAAAGTCTCAAGGTCGCAAACTTACCATAGCCACTGCCTACGACTTCCCCACCGCGAAAATTATGGATGAAGCACAAATCGACAGCATTTTAGTAGGCGATTCATTGGGAATGGTGGTGCAGGGTAAACCCGATCCGCTTTCCGTAACTTTAGGCCAGATGATTTATCACGCAGAAATGGTTACCCGTGCGGTGAATCACGCTTTGGTTATTGTGGATATGCCCTTTATGACTTATCAAGAAAGCCCCAGGCAAGGGTTAAGAAATGCAGGAAAAATTTTGAGAAAAACCGGCGCCCACGCTGTTAAACTAGAAGGTGGCGCCCGTATCTTTGCTACTATTAAAAAGGTGGCAGATGCCGACATTCCCGTTGTTGGTCATATCGGCCTAACGCCACAATCGGTTCGCAGAATAGGTGGGTTCAAAATGCAACGCAATGAGTCGCAAATAATGGAAGATGCCCTTGCGGTAGAAAATGCGGGTGCTTTTGCAATTGTTCTTGAATGCATCCCCCCCGACCTAGCAAAAAAAATAACATCCGCACTTAAAATCCCTACGATTGGGATTGGTGCGGGCCCCCATTGCGATGGCCAAGTTCTCGTCGGGCACGACCTATTTGGCCTAACCTCGGGTTTTCACCCGCGCTTTAGTAAAAAATATGCTTCCCTTGCGGAAATTATTAAAACAGCAATCGAATCTTATTGCTCTGAAGTAAGAAGTGGCACTTTTCCTGGCTCGGAACATACCTTCCAATGAACACCATAAACAAACGACTTAAAATTACCACTCTGCAACAAACAACTAGTAGGGCCCCGCTGCTACTTCTAGTCATTTTATTTTTATTTCTCAACTTCACTTTTTCTGAAGCTGCCGACCTTAATTCTGCTCGAAAACTCTTTCTTACAGGCAAGCTAGAAGAGGCAAAAGATGCATTTGACCAGCTTCTTAAAGAACCAAAATTTGCTCAAACAGCTTCGATCGGTTTAAGTAAAATCATCGAGGCGCAAGGGAAACCTTCCGAAGCACTCACGCAAATCGCCAATTTAAAAAACCCCGACGCAGATATTCTTGCTCGAAAAGCAGAACTCGAATTTACGCTGGGTAAATGGAAGGAATCGAGTTCCTCTGTAGCCGAGGCGTTGCAACAAAACCCGAATCATATTCTAGCCCGTTGGGTTCGTGCGCAAATATATTGGGCCAGTGGCGAAATTCCCAAAGCTCTTACCGAATTTCAATGGTTTGTAAAATCCTATAGCGATAAGTTAGAAACCCCAAATGCCTACAAAAAGTCGGAAGAATTACTTATCATTGCAAAAGCAAGTTTTGAAAACGCCCGGTGGTATGGCCTCGGAGATGAACTAGATACTATTCTTAATGACATTTTAAAAGAAACCTTAAAAGCAGATCCCGATTTCTATCTAGCAGAAACCCTTGCAGGTAAAATATTACTGGAAAAACACAATCGGCCCGAGGCACTCATAGCTTTTTCTAAAGCCCTTGCCATCAATCCAGAATCGGTAGAAGCCTTAGTAGGTAAAGGTGAAGCAGCCATTCAAAGACTAGAATATCAGGAAGCAGATTCATTCGCGCAGCGAGCGTTGAAAATAATGCCAAGTAACTCTGATGCCTTAATACTTCTTTCTGAAATCAGCATTGCAGAAGGAAACTTCAGTAAGGCTAGGAAGGAATTGAACGATGCGAAAGTATCAAGGCCCCGAGACGAAAAAATTGCGGGCAGACTTGCTGCCTTAGCTTGGCTCGATTCCAAAACAGCAGAATTACAAAACCTTGAGAAAGAAGTTCTTTCTTATGATTCAAAACCCGCCCTTTTCTATCAGGAAATGGGCGACTTACTTTCCGGGCGTAGGCGCTTTGCAGAGGCAGAACTACGCTTAAAACAAGCCATTGAGTTCCGCCCTAACCTTCCCGAACCATTAATCTCTCTCGCAATGTTATCCTTGCAAATGGGCAACGAGAAAGAAGCCAAAATCCTTTTAGAAAAAGGCTTTAAAGCAGACCCCTTTCATATTCAAGCTGCCAACTCCTTAAAAGTTTTACGACACCTCGATAAATACGCAACCTTGAAAACCGAACACTTTATCCTTCGCTTCGATGCGGCGCAAGATACCGCGTTAATTACTTATATGTCGTTTTTTTTAGAACAAAACTTTTCCGAATTAGCTGCAAGATTCCGCTACACCGTCAAAGAACCAATCCTTGTCGAGGTGTTTTCAAATCACGAAATGTTTAGTGGTAGAACCGTTGGAGTTCCCGACCTGCATACCATAGGTGCTTGTACAGGTAAGGTAATCACGATGGTTTCTCCCCAAAGTAAAACAATGGGCAAGCCCTTTAACTGGGCCAGAGTTATGCGTCACGAACTAACCCATATTTTTAATTTAGAACAATCACAATATATGGTGCCACACTGGCTAACCGAAGGCCTAGCAGTATCGATGGAAGGTTACCCCCGGCCTGATTCTTGGACAAAGGAATTACAAAGAAGAATTGAAACGAAAAACTTATTCAACCTCAGTACCATCAACCTTGGCTTTCAAAGGCCCCGATCCCCTATGGATTGGCAGATGGCATACTGCCAAAGTTTGCTTTATGTGGAATACCTGCAAAAAACACACGGAGAAGAATCGACGCAAAAAATGCTCGAATCTATCGCTAAGGGGAACAGCAGCACCGTTGCTTTAGAGCTTGCTGCAAAGACTGATACCGCAACTTTTGAAAAAGGCTACCTTACTTACATCAAACAAATTGCAGGGCCAGTTGGGGCTAATACAGAAGCTAAAGCTCGAACACTTCAAGAACTAAAAAAAGCAATTGAAGCCGACCCTAACGATGTCGATGCCGAATCAGAATTGGCAAACTTACTTTTAAATCGAGATCGGGCAGAAGCTCGAAGGTTGGCTGAATCTGCAATTCTTAAAAAACCAGGGCATCCTAAAGCCTCTTTGGTTCTTGCTAGGCTTGCTAAGCTTGCGGGCGATGCAAAAAAAGAACAGGCTATTCTCGAAGTCTCTGCCAAAGAAAATCCTACCGCTGATATCCTTTTTGCCCTTGGAAGAATTCACTACGAAACAGGCGATTTCCCCAAAGCCACCGAATCACTTGAAGCAGGCTTGGCTTTAGAACCAGAAAACCCTCGCTGGTTAGAGCAACTTGCCAAAGTATTCGCACAAACAGATAACAAACCCAAGCAAATCGAAGTATTGCAAAAACTTACCAAACTTGAACCCGATGATCTGGAAAAACGCAAACGATTACTCAAACTGCTTCTACAAAACGGCCAAAAAGCTGATGGATTGCAAGCCGCTCGCGAAGTTCTAGAAATCGATGTCAATTTTAAAGAAGCACAAGAATTAATACTAGAACATCTTAAAGCTTCTGGTAAAAATGATGAGCTTGCTCGACTCCAAGATGCCTTCTCTCAAAAAAGGTAAGCTATGCCAGATAATTTGAAGCAATTACAAAACTTAATCAAAAATTTATACGGTAAAAAAGATTCTTCCAGAGGGGTTGAAGGTACATTTATGTGGTTCATGGAAGAAGTGGGGGAACTCGCTGCGGCTCTTAGAGAAAAAGATCACCAAGCACTTACCCTCGAGTTTGCTGATGTTCTCGCTTGGCTTGCAACCTTGGCCAATATTGCAGGGGTTGATTTGGAAGAAGCTATAAAATTAAAGTATGGCTCGGGTTGCCCTGGTTGTGGCGCTTCACCTTGTACTTGCAACCCCAACGAGAAACCCTAGGAAAGTACTTATGACAAGATTCCTAACCCTACTCATCGTTTTTTTTGGCGCAGTTCAATTGCGTGCAGAACCTAGCTTAAGCCAAGTTCGTTTTGGGTTCCCTGCAGAAAACGGCTCTTTTATCAGAAATGGTAACTGGATTCCTATTCAAATAGAAATTAACCCAAACGATTCGATTATCGAACCGGGGAAATACTTAATCGAGCTAGAATCAAGCGATGGCGAAGGTGCAAGTTATCTCATAAAAATGCCAGTTGAAGCGAATAAAAATCAAATGACTGGCTACCTTCGCCCTGGTTCTTCTACCAGTCCATTAATTGTCAGGCTTAAAAATTCGAACGAGAAAACTATTCAAGCTTGGCCCCTAGCTTCACGCTCGAGCGCCAATTTAATTAGCCCCCGTGATCTACTAATCGCAACCTTGGGCCTATCCGCAGAGCCCATAAAAGTTGCAGCAAATAATTTAAGTAAATCTGAAACAGGCAAGCAGGCAATTGCTGAAAGAATACCAAGAAAGTTTTCTGAATTTAAAAGCCTTTACGACCTTCCTGAATCTTCCCTTGGACTTTCCTCCCTTGATATGCTGATTCTTTCAACCCATTCGGAACTTACCCAAGAACTACTCAAAGAAAACCATCAAGCACAAAGGAAAGCACTTGCTGGCTGGGTATTATCTGGTGGGAAGTTGCTGTTAGATTCTGGAAAAAACTGGGAAACGAGTAAACAGTTACTTGAATTATTAGGCGCAAACAATTGCAAAATCAATGGGCTAGAATCAAACCCCACTGGCCTCCGTGCCTTAAATGGCCTGAACCGTTGGGTAACCCCACTTGTTGCCCAGCTTTTGCCTTTGCGCGTAAACGAGCTAGCAAAATTAGTTCCCAGCCAATCAGCACAAACCATCATCCGCGAACCGTCTGAACCATCAGACCCAGTGATACGGCCGATTTTAGTGCAGATACCATTTGGCAGAGGCCAAATATTTCTCTTCGCTTTAAGTTTATCGGAAGGGCCATTTTCTAAGTGGGAAGGCCAGCAATCTTTTTGGGATAAATTACTCGTAGAGATTTCTCCTAGAAATCCGGGGTTTGCTCCAGGGAAATTCCCAGTCGATACCTCCACACCAAAGCCAGAAGTTTCAAGCGAAATTCAAAGGTCTCTCGAATCGTTTCCAGAAATCCCAGCTTTCCCTTTTGGCTGGGTAGCCATTCTTATTTTAGCCTACATTGTTTTGGTGGGCCCGGTTGATTATCTGATCACCCATTATTGGCTTAAAAAACCAGAACTTACTTGGCTGACTTTTTCCTTTTTCGTTCTGGTTGCGTCTTGGGCTGCTTGGGCAGGGGCGAGTTCACTCAAAGGCAATATTGCCCGCGTCAATAAACTTGATTTGCTCGATTTTGATCTTTTCACAAACACCGTTCAATGCAAATCTTGGATGTCTTTTTTCAGCCCAGCGCCGGGCAATTATGCTTTTGCTTTACAACCCGAACCAACTTGGTTATCTGGCACAGCAATTTCACCTCCAGAATTATGCATTATGGAAGTTCCAGATCGCACCTTCCGAGGGGGTTCGCGCACCGTTTTTCAACGGCCCTACGAATACAATAACTTCCCCCAATCTTTAGATCAGGTTGGTATTCCTGCTTGGGCTTGCGCCTCCTTAGATGCAAACTTGCAAATGAAAGCAAACCCCCAAAACACGCCCTTTTCCTCCGAACTCGCTCACTCCCGTATCGAAATGGTTCTTGTCCTTGGTACCATCACGAATAACCTTCCCGTTGATCTCGAAGAATGTAGCCTTTTCTACCAAGAATCTTGGTACAACTTAGGCAGCTTGCAATCCAAAGAAAAAAGGCGCATCGATATGCTGCAACTTGGCGGGCGGGGCCAATCTATCCAACAGTGGTACGATCCGAAAATCCTTGCTCCTGCAAATTGGCGCAGCTTGCAAATTTATAAGCAAAAAGAAGAAGGCACTCTTCCCATTCATATCCTTGCTAAAGCTTTTTGCTTCCACTCTCACCCTGAAGCTAGCGATCAGCTTTTCAACAGTTTCCTTAGAAAATCCGATCTTAGCTGGAGATTTAAACCCGTTGCTGAAACTTTCATTTCCGAGACTATCCGCGTTCGACACGCTGAAGAAATAATTCTTGTAGGCCGAATTGATGGGTCGAAAACAAAAACCGCCCCAAGCGACATTAAAATATCTATCAAAGAAAATGGCACTATAACGCCCATAAACCCTCTAATCCATCAAGAAACTTTTGTGCGGGTTATCCTGCCCGTGCAGGCTGCAAAACCTTAAGGTATTGGAATAATTAAAATGATTGAAACCCGCGAACTCACCAAAATGTATGGCGACCTCTATGCCTTAAATCGACTTAATTTAAAGTTGGAAAAGGGCGATGTCTATGGCTTTATTGGCCCTAATGGCGCGGGTAAAACCACCACCATGCGCATCCTCGCAACTCTTCTAAACCCCAGTTGGGGCGAAGCCACCGTTTGTGGCTACTCCATCTATAACAGTGCTAAGGATATTCGCAAACTCATTGGCTATATGCCCGATTTCTTTGGTGTCTACGATGATATGAAGGTGACCGAATATTTAGAATTCTTCGCAGCAGCCTACCGAATTCAAGGCGCAGATCGCAAAAAAAAGTGCGACGAAGTTCTCGAACTTGTCGACCTCGGGTACAAACGCGACGCCCTAGTTACAAGCCTCTCTCGCGGTATGACCCAGCGCTTAGGCCTTGCAAGAGTTCTTCTACACGACCCCCAAGTCTTACTCCTCGATGAACCTGCCAGTGGCCTCGACCCTAGGGCAAGAATTGATATGCGCTGCTTGCTTAAACGATTACGCTCGATGGGCAAAACTATCCTCGTTTCTAGCCATATCTTGCCCGAACTTGCTGATATCTGTAACAAAATCGGCATCATCGAGCGTGGCCAACTTTTATTCAATGGCGATGTCGAAACCGCTATCAAAACCGTTAGGCAAAATACCGTAATCCTTGTTGGGGTCGAAACCGAAAAACTTCAAGATGCTTCTGTATTCCTTAAGAAGCTCCCCGGTATCTTTTCCATCGAACATCGAGAAAATTCAGATTTTCTCAGAGTCACCCTTGGCTCAGAAAATAAAGATGGTAGCTTTATAGCCGATGCTCTTGTTCGTGCAGGCTATAAGTTAAAAACCCTCCGCGAAGAAGAAGTCAATTTAGAAGATGTTTTTATGGCTATTACCAAGGGTATTACCAACTAATTTACAACCCAGAAAGTGTGTGATATGAAAGTTTTGGTAACTGGTGGGGCAGGATACATCGGTTCTCATACGGTCAGACATCTCCAAGAATTCGGTCACGAAGTCTTTGTCTACGATAACCTTAGCAAAGGTCACGCTGCTTCAATTTCTGCTAATATTCTTACCATTGGCAGCCTTCACGACCTAGGCCGTCTTGATCATATTTTGCTAACCAATCGCATCGATGCGGTTATTCATTTTGCAGCTTTTGCCCAAGTGGGCGAATCAATAAAAAACCCAGAACTCTACTACCAAAATAATGTTGGCGGTACCCTTTGCTTAATCGAAGCAATGAAAAGATGCGGCATCAATAGGTTTATTTTTTCCAGCAGTTGCGCCACCTATGGAAACCCCACCGTTGTTCCCATTGTCGAAGAAACTCCTCAAAAACCCATCAACCCCTATGGCAGATCCAAGCTCATCGTCGAATGGATGCTTAAAGACCTTTGCGCTGCACACCACTGGGCTTGTGCTTCCTTACGCTATTTTAACGCCGCTGGCGCTTGCCCCAAAGGCGATATTGGCGAAGATCATAATCCAGAATCTCACCTTATTCCCGTTGCTTTATTTGCTGCTGCTGGAAAATCACCCAGCATCGAAATCTTTGGCACCGACTACCCTACTCCCGATGGTACCTGCATTCGCGATTATATCCATGTCGACGACCTCGCTCACGCCCATCGCCTTGCACTCGAAAAAACTTCTCTTGGCGAACACCTCTGCCTTAACCTAGGTACAGGTAAAGGCAACAGCGTTCGCGAAATCCTTGCCTGCGTTAAAGATGTCACAGGTAACCCTGTCCCCTTTACCACCGCTGCCCGCAGAGAAGGCGACCCACCCGCTTTGGTTGCAAGCTGTAAAAAAGCTCAACTTCGCCTAGGCTGGGAAGCCTCTTATAAAGATATTCGCGATATTATTTCTACTGCTTGGCGTTGGCATCAGTCACACCCCGATGGCTACAAAACCAGGTGATCCGTGCTGGAATTAAATAGCTCTAACCTCGAACAATATCTTCTCAACCACCAGCGAATCTCTTGCACTAACCTTCAAATTCAATCGTTAAGCGGTGGAGTATCAGCACTCGTTTTCAAAATAACCACTTCAGAAAACTCTTTTATTCTTAAACAAGCTTGCAAGAAACTTCGGGTGCAAGATGATTGGTTCAGCGACCCAGCCAGAATCGAACGCGAGTTTCTCTTCCTAGAAGCCTTTAAAAACAAATTACTGCCGGGCAACCTTGCCCAAGCAATTTGGCACGATCCTATCAACCATATTCTCGCAATGACTGTGGCCCCTGCCCCTGCCGCCGTTTGGAAAACAGAATTACTTTTAGGTAATGTTGAGCTTTGCAGGGCCCACCAGGCAGGTAAACTTCTTGCCTCTATTCACAAATTTGGCTTTGATTTAAAAAAAGAGTTTCCCTTACTTTTGGATAAAAAAATCTTTCATCAATTACGCATCGAGCCCTTTTACGAAAGACTCGCCCTAAACCTGCCTTACCTTGCAAACGCTATTCAATCATTAAAACAATCTCTACTTGAAAAATCCGATACGATTTGCCATGGCGACTTCAGCCCTAAAAATCTTTTGCTTCACCCAGAGGGGATGACCTTGGTCGATCACGAGACAGCGCATTTTGGTGATCCAACAATGGATATAGGCTTCTTCTTAGCCCACCTGACTTTAAAAGGACTTCGCTCAAACAACAGAAAAGTTTATTCGCAATTAATTACAGCTTTTCTTAATTCCTACGCTTTGATTAACTCTAACTGCGATGCTAATTTTCAACATTCAAGCTTAGGCCACCTTGCAGTGGTTATGCTTACCAGAGTTCTAGGAACCAGCAGAGTTGATTATCTAAATACGAAGCAGAAAGAAGAAGCAAAGAAGTTTTCGGAAGCACTTCTTTTAAATGCAAAGCTCGATTGGGGAACTTATCCTACCGCTTGGCTTTAGCTATTTCTTTTCTTCTAATACAGTGAGTTGGGCAGAGCCATCGACAACAATCTGTGGCTTATCATTATAAGTAGAAACCTTACCTTTAACTTGAATGGTTTTATCTTTAAAGAATTTGAGAGGGTCTTGGAATTTGAGTTTTTCTTTTAGTTTTTCATTGGCCCCTGCTCTTACTACAACGGTAAAGTTGCCAACTTCTTTAAAGCTCGATTTCGAATTTAGGAACATATTACTTTTGTTTTTATCCATTGAAGCGGATTGAACCTTCATTTCTAGAAGGCAATCCATATCGATCTTATTTGCAGCTTCAGCGGGGGTGATTGCTTTTTCCTGAGCATAAGCAATTGCAACAAAAGCAAAAGCAAGAAGAAGGGAGCAAGCAAGGGAACTAGTTTTCATTTTTAAAACTCCTGTTTAAGATACTAAAGGTAGATCAAGAATAAAACAAAAGCGAAGGTATTGCAAAAGATTTAAAGCTGTTTCTTCGAATTTGGGTGTATTTAGCAATGAGTAGGCAATATAAAATGGCATTATTAGAACTTGAGAGCAAGAACTTTTGTTAAATAGCTAATTGCTCGGTTTAAAGAATTAAAAATAATTTTTATTGGTAAAGTTGGCTTATTCTTAACGCTATTAAAGCGTATTTAGATAATCATTAAAAATATTTTTGCTGCTAAGCTTGTAATCGAGTGGTTAGGGCGTTAGAGTCTCTTAAATAACTTCTGGAGAATAGCCTAGCCCATGCCTGACCCCTTTAACAAATCATTTGAAGATCTTACAGGAAACAAACCTTTCCCTTGGCAGGAAGCGTTGGCCAAAGAAGCATCATGCCGTAGTCAATTAATTCGTATTCCCACCGGTTTAGGAAAAACAAAAGGGGTTTTGGCTACTTGGATTTATCACCGGATATTTAAAAAAGATAAAAGTTGGCCACGAAGGTTAATTTGGTGCCTTCCAATGCGGGTTCTTGTCGAGCAAACGGAACAGGTAGCCCTGGAATTAGCATCTAAAATGACCAAAGAGATTGCTCCAAGGGTATATATAGCAATGGGTGGGGAAGATGCTGGGGAGTGGTTTTTAGACCCAGAAAGTTCAGCAATTATTATTGGTACGCAAGATATGTTGCTTTCAAAGGCATTAAACCGAGGTTATGCAAGTCCTCGAGCGCGTTGGCCAATGGAATTTGGTTTGTTAAATCAAGATTCTTTATGGGTTATGGATGAAGTACAACTTATGGATGTGGGTCTTGCCACTTCTGCTCAGATTCAAGCTTATCGAGAAGAAGACAAAGCTAAAAGCATTCGGCCTTGTCATACTTGGTGGATGAGTGCAACACTACAACCCAAATGGCTCGAAAGCGTTGATACTAAACTGCAGCACCCTGAATGGATAAAAAATCCTTGTTCTGTTAAGGGTGCACAGCGAATCGGTGGATTGTGGGAGATTAAAAAAACGCTTGAGATTAAAAAAATTGATATTAAAAAAGATGCAGACTTCGCAAAAAAAATAATTGCAGAACATACTAAAATTAACCCTAACGAATACGGCAAAATTACACTTGTTGTTTGCAATACAGTGGAAAGGGCTAGTGCTACATTTGCAGCTTTAATTGCGCAAAAACCATCTTGCGAGCTAAAATTAATTCATAGTAGATTCAGATCTCAAGAAAGAGAAGAATGGCGTGATAAATTTTTATCCCGCTCAAGTTGTTCTAAAAGTGTTAATCGAATTATTGTTTCCACTCAAGTAGTTGAAGCGGGTGTAGATATTTCGGCGGGTTGTCTTATAACTGAATTGGCCCCTTGGCCTAGTCTTGTCCAGCGATTCGGGCGTTGTGCTCGTTATGGTGGAACTGGAAAAGTGATCATTATTGATCGTGATTTTGATGAAACAACTGCATTGCCTTACAATATTCAAGATTTAAAAAGTGCTTTAAATTGCTTAAATAATTTTAAAGAACTGGGTGTTGGAATTTTAGAATTGGAAAAATACGAAGAAACGCTTACTGATGACCAGAGGGCAGAGTTGTACCCCTTTGAACCAGCGCATTTGCTTCTTCGTAAGGAATTTGATGAATTGTTTGATACGACCCCTGATTTGACGGGTTCTGATTTAGATATAAGTCGATTTATCCGTTCCGGGGATGAACGGGATTTGCAAGTCTTTTGGTTAGAATTAGAAAAATCAACCCCACCGGTTCCAGAAATGCAGCCGCTTAGAAAAGAATTGTGCGCAATACAATTCTTAAAAGCTAGGAACTGGCTTTGCGGAGAAGAAACTAAAACTAATAGAAAGCCTAAACTTCTTAATCGAATAGATGCTTGGGTTTGGGATTGGATTGATGGCGAATGGATTGAAGCAACTAGATCAAGTCTTTTACCAGGGCGTATCGTTTGTGTTTCCTCCAAGAGCGGTGGTTATCTACCTGATTTTGGGTTTAACCCTGAATCAAAAGACCCTGTTATTCCTGTTCAAAGAACTGTTATTTCAAATGAAGCTAAAGCTTTTGAAAAATCGAATGATCATCAGGATGGAGAAGACCTTAGTTTTAATCCTTGGAAAACAATTGCATTCCATAGTATGGAAGTTTCAAACGAAGCTGAAAAAATTTGTAATGAATTAGACTTGCCCGAAGGATTAAAAAAAATCTTAATTCAAGCTGGCATTTGGCATGACTGGGGCAAATCTCACCCAGCTTTTCAAGGCGCAATTAAAAAGTCTCCTGAAAGACCCGAGCGATCTGACTTGGCAAAAGGGCCTCAAGGGGCTTGGCGCCGACCGCCAAAACATATGTATAAATATTTAGATGGTAGTGAAGAGCGCCCTGCTTTTAGGCATGAGTTAGCAAGTGCACTTGGGTTATTTGGGATTCTAAAAGAATATGCACCTCAGCATAAAGCACTTCTCGGCCCTTGGTCCGAATTCTTCAAAAAAATGGGTATTCAGCAGGATTCCGTTATTCCCCAATCCCAGATTTCGGACCAGATACAAAAAATTATCGAATGTTCTCAAGAAGAATTTGACCTATTAGTTTACCTTATTGCTAGCCATCACGGAAAAGTTCGGGTGGCGCTACACGCCGCGCCAAAAGATCAAGACTATAAAGATATAGATGGTAAAGGCTTGCCGATCCGTGGTATTCGTGAGGGTGATCGATTACCTTCAATAAGTTTAGTCCCAGACTCCACACCAATAGCTGAAGTTTCTCTCACGCTTTCCCCTGCAACAATCGGCCTATCAGAGCAGACTGGGGCTAGCTGGAGGGAGCGCAGCCAAGCGTTAATTGAAAGATTTAGCCCCCCTAGTTTGGCTTTTTTAGAATCAGTCTTTCGTACAGCTGATGTTCGTGCCTCTCGATTAAAGACAAATGACCCAATTTTCAAGTCGGAAGGCCAATTATGACCATTCACCTTCACACTTTAAAAGGCTGTTCCCCGGCACCACTTGCAAACTACTTAAAAGCCTTGGGGATTTTGCGCCTTGTTAGTGAACAAGCTGACAAGCAAGCTCGTGGTTGGTGGCAAGGGGGAAATTTTTGCCTGTTTACAGTATTGTCAAAGGAAGAATTTGAAAAGTTTTTTTTAGAAGATTATATACCAACGCCTATTTTAGCTCCATGGAATGGTGGTAGTGGTTTCTTTCCTAAAGATAACAAAAAATCCATAGATCCAATTAAAAATTCCACCGCAGAAAGGATGAAAAATTTTCGTGAAGCTATTACAGAAGCTAATAGCGCAATTAAAGGGCTTAAAAATAAACCGGACCCAAAAAAAGAAAAACCCATTGTTTTTAGTCATTGTGTAAAGCATTGGCGGGGTGGGCTTAGAAAATGGCTCGATGCTGCAGTTGTTTTTAATGATCAAGGAAAACCTACCTTTCCTTCTATTCTTGGAACCGCGGGAAATGATGGAAGGCTCGATTTTACTGTTAATTATATGCAACACATTTGTAATCTTTTTGATCTCTCTTCGGCAGAAGCTAAAGCAACTAAAGATGCTGAATTTCTCTTAAAGCATTCCCTTTGGATGGACCCAGCAAATAAACTAAAATCTTATAACATTGGGCAGTTCCAACCTGGGTCCGCGGGTGGGGCGAATAGTTCCACAGGATTCACGGATAATGATAATTTAGTTAATTCCTGGGATTTTATTTTAATGCTAGAAGGATCGTTGCTATTTACTGCAAAAGCTACCCGGCGGTTAGATCCTAACGAATTTAGCCGGGCTAGTGCGCCCTTTGCTGTTCGCGCTCACGCTGCCGGATTTGGTACTGCAGGGTCTGAAAAATCCCAAAGGGGTGAACAGTGGATGCCGTTGTGGAAACAACCCGCTACACTTTCCGATGTTGTGGCTTTATACAGCGAGGCTAGAATCCAAATCAAGCGCCAAACTGCAAACCGGCCTATTGATATGGCACGCGCTATTAGTAGGCTTGGGGTTGCTCGAGGAATTGATTCATTTATTCGGTATGGTTATCTAGAAAGAAACGGCCAAGCTAACTTAGCAGTTCCTTTAGGTCGAATTAATGTAAGGCACCATCCACGCGCTTATTTAATTGATGATATTGCAGGGTGGCTAGACAAATTAAACAGATTAAGCCGAGATCAGTTTGCTTCCTCAAGGTTAATTCATGCGGAACGACGATTGGCTGATGCTGTTTTGGCTGCCCTTACACACGATTATTCACCCGAACGCTGGCAAGCTATTTTAATTGCCGCAGTTTCAATTGAAGCCCTTCAAGCAACAGGCACTGCTATTGAAGCTGGCCCAATACCTAGCCTTCGCCCTGAATGGGTTGATGCTGTAAATGATAATAGTCCAGAAATGCGTCTAGCGTTATCATTAGGAAGTGCTGCGGCAGGGTATTCTAATGGCAAACCGTTAGACCCTATTCGCCATCACTGGCTCCCTTTGGAATTAGGTTGTCGAAAATTTAAAACTAATGATAAACGACTTATTAAGGATCCTAGAGTTGTTATTTCAGGACGCAACCCTGTCTCTGATTTTAGCGCAATTGTTGCACGGCGTTTCATTGAAGCAGGAATGAAAAGCCAACGAATTTTACCTCTTGTATCCCTTTATGGCTGTTATGCGCAGTTAAATGATTTAGCACTTTTTCTCCGTGGTGCTTTGGATTTAGAAAAAATCCTTAACTTATCTACTGCATTTATGGCTATTAAATGGGACCAATGGTCAAAAAAACATAATCTGCCACATTCAAAGGCAAATGAAATTCCTGAAGAAGCTTGGCTAACTGTTCGATTAGGTTGTCTTCCTTGGCAATTAACGAATGATAAAAAAATTCCAGCAGACCCACGAATTATCCGGTTATTAAACTCTGGGGATAGTACACGCGCAATCGGTGTAGCCCTTTCAAGGCTGCGTTCCGCTGGTATCCGCCCTCCGCTTCAAACGGGGGTTTCAGATGTTGCCTCCGCAAAATTATGGGCGGCAGCCCTAGTGTTTCCAATCAATCGTGGCAGCGCATTGTGTGCAGCCATTACCCTTGACCCTTCGATGAAAGGATATTTAAATGCCCGAAATTAATCTAAAAGAACTTGAAAAAGTTAATCGACTCCTTTTTACCGTGCCGCTTCGACCGGTTCAGGGAGACCGTTTTCAACCCACTGGTTTTCCTAACCTTGGCGCTGCTACCTATCAAACAAAGGATGGTGCTAAATTACTTGTTGAAAGTGCGCAAAGCATGGCTAATCGGCTAGAATCAACTTGCTGGAATGTTGCTAATAACACACCTGTAGATGCGCTTAAAGGAATCAGTCATGCTACTGTAAATCGGAAGGGGGCATTTCTGACTGATTCGATGTTGGAACCACATCGCATTAACAGTCCTTATTTACTCAAAGGGAAAGATAAAACCTTCTTTAACCAATTAAAAAGCCAATTAGGCGGGTTAGAAGAAGGACCTATTGACCGCAAAAAACTTTCAAAAGCATTACTTAAATTTGATGTTGGCAGCCTTATTCACGGGGTTTTTCTTGCTCAAAAAGAATTGGCAGGGGGAAGGCTTCGTATCGCTCGGGCCTTATCTGTTTTTATTGAAGCTGCGGGTGTAAGTATTGCTGCATCGGGCGGGGTTAAAAACGATCATGTAAATCCTTCTGGTGCTGCTAAAGATGGCTTTGGAAATGTGCCATTTTCTCGCGATGAATTTGTTGCAGATAAAATTGATTGCCATATTAACTTGGATTTGGCTCAAATCCGAGGTTACGGCCTAGATAAAGATGCAGAAAAATTAATCATTTTACTTGCTTTGTTTCGCATTCGAAAACTTTTAGATGGAGATTTAAGATTAAGAACCGCTTGTGATTTAGAACCCGTAGACCGTAATAAATTGGGATCATCGAATATTGATACTTTTCAACTACCCTTATTAACCGATTTAGAATCAGCAGTTAAATTAGCAATACAAGGGTGTAAGGATATGGTTCACACTACCGTTACATTTGAAGATGAACTAACAAAAGGGAAAGATAAATCGAAAGATGGAAGTAAAGAAACTGATGATGATGAAACAGACGAATCCTCCGCAAGTAATGATTAAAACTAAAACGGAGAGGAGTTCCTGTGCCTACTTTACAAATTCGATTTCCCGCTGGACGCTACCATGCAACCCCTTGGGGATTTCATGTTAACGAAGGTTTACTCGAATGGCCTCCAAGTCCATGGCGATTGCTTAGGTCTCTTATTTCTTGTGGTTTTGCTAAACATCATTGGGTTGAAATTCCACCTATTGGTAAAAGTTTATTAGTCAAACTCGCTAGTTCATCGCCTTCTTATATTTTACCGGAGGCCTCGGTTGCTCACAGTCGCCACTATATGCCTTTAGGCTTTCTAAAAGAAGGAAGGGAACAAACCACTTTAGTTTTTGATACTTGGGCAAATATTGGTGTTGGAATTTTAATTATCAATTGGGATTGTCATTTAAATGATGACGAAACTAAATTGCTAACTTCGCTGGTGGCTTCCCTCGGATATCTTGGGCGTAGTGAAAGCTGGATAGAAGCACAATTGATTACTACTCCTACAGTCCCTTATGAATTTAATGCTTTCCCCCATAAAGAAAGTGGCAACCTAGGACCAGGATGGGAGCAGGTTTCGCTAATGGCACCTATTCCACAGGATGAATACAATAGTTGGCAACAAATTATTTGCAGTAAAATCCGGGAAGACTTCCCTAAACCTATTGGTAATAAAAAACCAACCGCTGAGATGGTGAAAAATCTAGAAAACGCAATTGAACCCTATCCACTGGATTTGCCTTCTTGCCTTTCAAAAGATACTTCTTGGTGGAAACAACATAATTGGGCTCAACCCCCAGGGTCTCAGCGAATACTTTATTGGAGAAAAAGCAATTCCCTCCAGGTTGGTGTACCTGAATCTTATCATTCTCATCCAATCAAACGAATTTCTACAATGTTACTTGCTTTAACTACCGCAAGTGGAAACCAATCAGCACTCCCAAATTGTATTCGAACACTTCCGCAAGCAGAATTGTTCCATCGTGCTATAGTAAGCCGGGTTGGAAAAGGGAATCAAGTTCATTGTCCAGAAATTACTGGTAAAGATGAAAATGGCAAACCACTTCACGACCATCACGATCACACTCATACTTTTCCTTTGGATTTAGATGGAGATGGACACCTTGACCATCTTCTTATTTACGCCAAAATGGGATTAGGTGAAAACGCTCAGCAAGCCATTCGAACTCTTCGGCGGACTTGGACTAAAGGTGGAGCTGGCGATATTCAACTTGCTTTAGTTGGCCATGGCGAACTTGAAATTCTTCGAAACTTACCGCAACCAATGAAACAACGCATTGATACTTTCTTAGGCCCGAAAGATGGTGCAAGGGTTTGGGAAAGTCTTACACCCTTTGTGCCACCAAGGTTTTTAAAATCAAAAGGAAAGAATTCTTTGGTTGGTCAAATAAATGCCGAACTTACTTCACGGCTTCTTCCCGAAGTTGAAAAAGTAGAAATAGTACCATTAAATAATGGGAAAAATTTAAGACACTATATTCGCAGGCGTAGCCGTGGCGGGTTTCCCCCACCAGTTGATGTGGGATATGATTTAAAATTATACTTTTCAAAACCTATTTCTGGGCCGCTTGCTTTAGGTTATGCTTCACATTACGGACTTGGTTTGTTTAATTCCATTAAGGATTAAATGTGTTTCCCCGAAAAATTCCAAGGCCCTTTAGCTATTGGCGCTGGCCGTTATCGTGGTTTTGGGCTTTTTGCTTCTCACAACGATTGAGTTTCCTCTTCGCCCTCTGGGCCTAGTTGGTCTTTGACAATTAATCACATTGTAACACCCTAAGGGCAGATTTTCCCTTATTTCTGCCCTTATTTTATTCCTATACTATACCTAGTCTGCTCATCTTCATATTGGCACCTTTCCCTCGGAGGCCTTTATGATCTCTTTACCCGACCTTGTTCCCGCCCGGATGCTCAACGAATTTACCTATTGTCCTCGGCTTGCTTACCTCGAATGGGTTCAATCCGAATTCGCGCATAACCCCGATACTCTCGATGGCCGTTTCTCCCATCGCAAAGTCGATATCGAAGATAATCGGCCTTTTCCCGCTCCAGGCGAAAACGATCCCCCCGACTCCATCATCCTTCATGCCAGATCCGTTATGCTTTCCGCACCCATCTTAGGAATCATTGCCAAGATGGATATCCTCGAATTAGATGGCAATATTGCTACTCCCGTGGATTATAAACGGGGCGCTGCGCCCGATGTTCTTTATGGCGCCTTCGACCCCGAACGGGTTCAGCTTTGTGCCCAGGCTTTAATTCTCAGAGAAAACGGCTTCGAATGTGAAAGTGGCATTATCTATTTTGTCGCTTCTAAAACCAGAGTCGAAATTCAATTCGATATTATTCTCGAATCTCTTACTTTAGAAATGCTTGCTGGTTTACGCACTATTGCCGCTTCCGAAAAAATGCCCTTACCCCTTATCGATAGCCCTAAATGCCCCCGTTGTTCTTTAGTTGGTATTTGTTTACCTGATGAAACCAGGGCACTTTGTCAAACTGATAATGATCAAGACGATAAAATTCGCAGGCTTCTTCCTGCTAGGGATGACGCTCTTCCTGCTTATGTCCTTTTCCAAGGGGCTCAGGTCGGCAAATCCGCTGATCGACTTACCGTCAAGCTTAAGGGCGAACTTATTAATGATGTTAAATTTCACGATTTATCTCAGCTTTGTATTTTCGGCAATGTGCAAATTACCACCCAAGCTTTGCATGAGCTTATTTCCAGAGGCATTCCTATTTGTTATTTCTCCATGGGTGGCTGGTTTCTTGCCATGACTACTGGCCTAATTCATAAAAATGTCGAACTTCGTATTGAACAATATGCTACCGCTAGTAATCCCGAAAAATCTTTGGTGCTTGCTAAAGCTTTTACCATCGGGAAAATTAAAAATAGCAGGACCCTCTTGCGGAGGCATTTAGAACAGGACCCAGATAATGTTTTATCTTCCCTTAATGATCTTTGCGAACGAGCGGAGGCTGTTACTTCCCCTGAATCTCTTCTTGGAATTGAAGGCACCGCTGCTAGGATCTATTTTTCCGGCTTTGCTAAAGTTATTAAAGGCGGCGATTTCTTTAAATTTGAGGATCGTAATCGCAGACCTCCCAAGGATCCTATTAATGCTTTGCTTTCTTTTCTTTATGCCATGCTGGCCAAGGAATGGACTGTAACTTTATCTGCCGTTGGCTTTGATCCCATGCTTGGGTTCTATCATAAACCTAGGTATGGCCGGCCTGCCCTTGCTTTAGATATTTCTGAAGAATTTAGGCCCCTTATCGCTGAGTCCGTGGCCCTTTCTCTGGTTAATTCCGAAGAAATTTCTAATCGGGATTTTGTCTTTAAAGCTGGCGCTTGCGCACTTAATGAATCCGGACGCAAGATTGTTATCGCCGCTTTTGAAAGGCGCTTAGATTCCCTCATTACCCATCCTATTTTTGGCTACAAAATTAGTTATAGGCGTATTTTTGAAGTCCAAGCTCGACTTCTCGCCAGAACTTTATCTGGCGAACTTCCTGCTTTCCCTAATTTCCTTACTAGGTAAGTTTTATGCGTAATTCCTATGTCGTCTGTTACGATATTGCTGATCCTAAACGCTGGCGAACTATCTACAAATTGTTCATGGGGGTCGGCGACCCAGTCCAATATTCCGTTTTTCGCTGCGAGCTTTCTAAATCTGAAAAAATTATCCTTGAAGAAAAAATCCTTCCTGCTATGAATCAAAGGGAAGATCGTGTTATGTTCATTAACCTTGGCCCTTCTCGATCTATTAGCTCTGTTGAAGATCGGCTCGAATGGTTTGGCAAACCCTTGAAGGATATGCCCGAACGCAAAGCCGTAATTATTTAACATTTTGTTGTGTTAATCTTTTTTCGAGCGGGTAGGTGGTGACGAAAACCCCGGACTCGCTCGATTGATGTAAGTCGTTGTTAGTTATAACTTTGGAGGACGATGTATGAATGTAAGAAAGGAGTTTGGTATCGTGATTGGTCACCCGCTCGATTTTGGCTTCCTAAAGCCAATAATTATATGCACTTATGGTGCGAGCTGTTTCCATGGCTGAAAGGCCGTGGCCGAATTGAAGCCACTCTAATGTCGATTCGTGATCTTGCCTAATCATATGTTTCCATGGCTGAAAGGCCGTGGCCGAATTGAAGCGGGACAAGAGCGACCCCGCAAGGTGCAGGATTCACATTCGTTTCCATGGCTGAAAGGCCGTGGCCGAATTGAAGCTCCTTTAAGAAATTTACTTTACCCACATCTATCATGTGTTTCCATGGCTGAAAGGCCGTGGCCGAATTGAAGCTT